>ERZ772884.1485-NODE-1485-length-15097-cov-9.157293_pt1 | contig 15097 bp, 12 predicted proteins | sample MGYA00580574_ERZ772884 | MGnify/ENA primary metagenome ERZ772884 (study PRJEB29015, sample SAMEA2737690) | human gut metagenome | biome: human gut; feature: human-associated habitat; material: faeces | place: China | collected 2012 ... | reverse complement strand
CGCTCGATTTGCTGATGGATCTGTACGACAACGAGCTGAGCTATACCGAGGAACTCTATGCCGGCACCGGCTGGGAGGAAGACGTCAACGCTTTCCTTTGCTACAACGCCAACAAGGCGCTGATGAACCTGGGTTACGAGGCGCTGTTCCCGCCGGAGATGGCGGAGGTTAACCCGGCGATTCTCTCCGCGCTGTCGCCCAACGCCGACGAAAATCACGATTTCTTCTCCGGGTCGGGTTCGTCGTACGTGATGGGCAAAGCGGTGGAAACCGAGGATGAGGACTGGGATTTTTAATGAACGTTAACGTTCGTTAATTTAATATAAACCCAACAATTTCCTCTCCAATATTTACAAAACAACTACACTGTCATTTCCGTGCCCTATTCGCCTGAATCACCCGATTCAGGTGAAATTCCCCGATGCCGCAGCAAAAAATTGAGAAAAATTCAAATCCCGCTCAGCCCTTTACTCATGGGAAATTCAGCCGTTTCGCCTCCCTGAAAATTTACGTCATAAGCAAACCCAGGGTTGCCTCAGATTCTCAGTATGTTAGGGTTATGCCCGTTAACAATTTACCATGGTAATCATATCGACATAAACAAATAACAGGACACTCTCTATTGCATGGCAATTAAATTAGAAGTGAAAAATCTTTATAAAGTATTTGGCGAGCATCCTCAGCGCGCATTCAAATATATTGAGAAAGGCCTTTCGAAAGAGCAAATTCTGGAAAAAACCGGGCTATCGCTTGGCGTTAAAGACGCCAGTCTGGCCATTGAAGAAGGCGAGATTTTTGTCATCATGGGATTATCCGGTTCGGGTAAATCCACTATGGTTCGCCTTCTCAATCGCCTGATTGAACCCACCCGCGGACAGGTGCTGATTGACGGCGTGGATATCGCCAGAATATCAGACGCCGAGCTTCGCGAGGTGCGCAGAAAGAAGATTGCGATGGTATTCCAGTCATTCGCGCTGATGCCACATATGACGGTGCTGGATAATACCGCTTTCGGCATGGAATTAGCCGGCACACCCGCGCAGGAACGTCAGGAAAAAGCCCTTGACGCCCTGCGTCAGGTTGGGCTGGAAAATTATGCGCATGCGTACCCGGATGAACTTTCCGGCGGTATGCGTCAGCGCGTGGGATTAGCCCGCGCATTAGCCATTAATCCAGACATTTTATTAATGGACGAAGCCTTCTCTGCCCTCGATCCGTTAATTCGCACCGAGATGCAGGATGAGCTGGTAAAATTACAGGCGAAACATCAGCGGACCATTGTCTTTATTTCCCACGATTTGGATGAAGCCATGCGTATTGGCGACCGTATTGCCATTATGCAAAATGGTGAAGTGGTGCAGGTCGGCACGCCGGATGAAATTCTCAATAATCCGGCAAATGATTATGTGCGCACCTTCTTCCGCGGCGTGGATATTAGCCAGGTCTTTAGCGCCAAAGATATTGCCCGTCGAACGCCAAACGGCATTATCCGTAAAACGCCTGGCTTCGGCCCGCGCTCCGCGCTGAAGCTCCTGCAGGACGAAGACCGTGAATACGGTTATCTGGTTGAACGCGGCAATAAATTTGTCGGCGTTGTCTCCATCGATTCTCTGAAAACCGCGCTCAGCGAAAACCAGGGCATCGATGCGGCGTTAATTGACGCTCCGCTTGCCGTGGACGCCGAAACGCCGCTCAGCGAGCTGCTCTCTCACGTGGGGCAGGCGCCTTGCGCCGTACCGGTCGTGGGTGAGGAACAACAGTACGTCGGCATCATCTCCAAACGGATGCTGCTGCAGGCTTTAGATCGCGAGGGGGCAAATAATGGCTGATCAAACTAACCCGTGGGGCACCACTGAAGCGGCGGACAGCGCTGCGCAATCCGCCGACGCGTGGGGTTCCACGCCAGCACCCGCCGACGGTGGCGGTGCGGCAGACTGGCTGAACAGCGCACCCGCGCCTGCGCCAGAGCACTTCAATATTATGGATCCGTTCCACAAGACGCTGATCCCGCTGGACAGCTGGGTCACGGAGGGGATCGACTGGGTGGTGACGCACTTCCGCCCGGTTTTCCAGGGGATCCGCATCCCGGTGGATTACATCCTGAACGGCTTCCAGCAGCTGATGCTGGGCATGCCGGCCCCGATGGCGATTATCCTGTTCTCCCTGATCGCCTGGCAGTTTGGCAGCGCCGGGATGGGTGTCGCCACGCTGATTTCGCTGATTGCCATCGGCGCGATTGGGGCCTGGTCGCAGGCGATGATCACCCTGGCGCTGGTGCTGACCGCCCTGCTCTTCTGCATCGTCATCGGCCTGCCGATGGGGATCTGGCTGGCGCGCAGCCCGCGGGCCGCGAAGATTATTCGCCCGCTGCTGGATGCAATGCAGACCACCCCGGCGTTCGTCTATCTGGTGCCGATTGTCATGCTGTTCGGCATCGGCAACGTGCCGGGCGTGGTGGTCACCATTATCTTTGCCCTGCCGCCGATTATTCGTCTGACCATTCTCGGGATCAATCAGGTGCCTGCGGACCTGATCGAAGCGTCACGCTCGTTCGGCGCCAGCCCGCGCCAGATGCTGTTTAAGGTTCAGCTCCCGCTGGCGATGCCGACCATCATGGCGGGCGTGAACCAGACGCTGATGCTGGCCCTTTCGATGGTGGTGATTGCCTCGATGATCGCCGTTGGCGGTCTCGGTCAGATGGTGCTGCGCGGCATTGGCCGTCTCGACATGGGGCTGGCTACCGTTGGCGGCGTCGGGATTGTGATCCTCGCCATTATTCTTGACCGCCTGACCCAGGCCGTCGGTCGCGATTCACGCAGTCGCGGCAACCGTCGCTGGTATTCCACCGGCCCTGTTGGGTTACTCACCCGTCCCTTTAGAAAATAAGGAACAACGATGCGACATAACGTACTTTTTGCCACAGCGTTTGCCACCCTTGTCTCCACCAGCACGTTCGCGGCTGACCTGCCGGGCAAAGGCATTACCGTGCAGCCGGTGCAGAGCACTATTTCGGAAGAGAGCTTCCAGACCCTGCTGGTCAGCCGCGCGCTGGAAAAACTGGGCTATACGGTTAACACGCCGAGCGAAGTGGATTACAACGTGGGCTACACCTCGATTGCCTCCGGTGACGCCACCTTTACCGCCGTAAACTGGCAGCCGCTGCATGACGACATGTATGCCGCCGCCGGTGGCGATAAGAAATTCTACCGTGAAGGCACCTTTGTCACCGGCGCGGCGCAGGGGTATCTGATCGACAAGAAAACCGCCGACCAGTACCACATCACCAACATCGAACAGCTGAAGGATCCGAAGATCGCCAAACTGTTTGACACCAACGGTGACGGCAAGGCCGACATGATGGGCTGCTCGCCGGGCTGGGGCTGCGAAGCGGTGATTAACCACCAGAACAAGGCGTTCGATCTGGCGAAAACGGTCGACGTGAGCCACGGCAACTATTCAGCGATGATGGCCGACACCATTGCCCGCTTCAAAGAGGGTAAACCGGTGATCTACTACACCTGGACGCCGTACTGGGTGAGCGACGTGCTGAAGCCGGGTAAAGACGTGGTGTGGCTGCAGGTGCCGTTCTCCTCCCTGCCGGGCGAGCAGAAAGATATCGACACCAAACTGCCGAACGGCATGAACTACGGCTTCCCGGTGAACACCATGCATATCGTGGCGAACAAAGCCTGGGCGGAGAAAAACCCGGCGGCGGCGAAGCTGTTCTCGGTGATGAAGCTGCCGCTGGCGGACATCAACGCCCAGAACGCAATGATGCATGCGGGCAAATCGTCTGAGGCGGATGTTAAAGGCCACGTCGACGGCTGGATCAAGGCCCACCAGCAGCAGTTTGACGGCTGGGTGAAAGCGGCGCTGGCGGCGCAGAAGTAAAACCTTTTCCCTCACCCTAACCCTCTCCCCAGACCGTACACTGGGAGAGGACCGGGGTGAGGGGATCAGACCGCACCCAACCTAAACCGCACAATCCAGCACGTAACAATCCCCCCACATTCACAATCATTGGCTATTATGGTTTCCGGAAAAATAATCACTTCACTAACGATTCCTGAAACTAATGACAAAAACCACTCAAGGGCTTAGCCCCGCACTCATCCTTTTAATGTCCGTGGCAACGGGTCTGGCCGTCGCCAGCAACTATTACGCGCAGCCTCTTCTCGACACCATCGCCCGCGCGTTCAATCTCTCCGCCAGTTCCGCAGGCTTTATCGTCACCGCCGCCCAGCTCGGCTATGCCGCCGGGCTGCTGTTCCTGGTGCCGCTCGGCGATATGTTTGAACGCCGGATGCTGATCGTCTCCATGACGCTTCTGGCCGCCGGCGGGATGCTGATCACCGCCAGCAGCCAGTCGCTGACGATGATGATTATCGGTACCGCGCTGACGGGGCTGTTCTCCGTGGTGGCGCAAATCCTGGTGCCGCTCGCCGCGACCCTCGCCTCACCGGAAAAACGTGGCAAGGTGGTGGGCACCATCATGAGCGGCCTGCTGCTGGGGATTTTGCTGGCGCGTACCGTCGCCGGGCTGCTGGCAAGCCTCGGCGGCTGGCGCACCGTATACTGGGTGGCGAGCGTATTGATGGTCGTCATGGCGCTGGCGCTGTGGCGCGGGCTGCCAAAAGTGAAGCAGGAAAATCACCTGAATTACCCGCAGCTGCTGGCCTCCGTTTTCAGCCTGTTCACCCAGGATAAACTTCTGCGCACCCGCGCCCTGCTGGGCTGCTTCACCTTCGCCAACTTCAGTATTCTCTGGACGTCGATGGCGTTTCTGCTGGCCGCGCCGCCGTTTAATTATTCCGAAGGGGTGATTGGCCTGTTCGGCCTGGCCGGTGCCGCAGGCGCACTGGGCGCGCGTCCCGCAGGCGGGCTGGCCGACAAGGGCAAATCCCACCTGACCACCTCCGCGGGGCTGGTGTTACTTCTGCTCTCCTGGGCAGCAATCTGGTATGGGCACGTCTCGGTGCTGGCGCTGATCGTCGGTATCCTGGTACTCGATCTCACCGTGCAGGGCGTTCACATTACCAATCAGACCGTCATCTATCGCGTGAAGCCGGAGGCGCGTAACCGCCTGACGGCCGGGTACATGACCAGCTACTTTATTGGCGGCGCGGCGGGCTCGCTCATTTCCGCCTCGGCGTGGCAGCATGCTGGCTGGTCAGGGGTATGTGCAATTGGCGCCATCGTCGCCACGATTAACCTGCTTGTATGGTGGCGCGGCTACCATCGCCAGGAGGCAATTCACTAAGTTTTACATTGCTTTGGGCCTCTTAGGGTGTAAAGGGGCCCCTCACTCTGTTAATGTAAACGTAATCATTTATCCCAGAAATTTTAATGTGGGTGACATATTTACAATCGGCATGAATAGTTCAGACCCCCGTCCTCACATCCTCTCTTCAGCGGGTTCATCCCCTACGCTTTCTGTGCTCACCGGGTCACGGACTTACCCGGCGCTTTCTGATGGTGACATTAATTTGGCGGATATAACCGCACAAATAATTCATTTACATTATTTGTCACTATCGTTACTATATCGGCTGTAATTAATGAGGTTATGCCCAAATGGATAGTTCGTTTACGCCCATTGAACAAATGCTTAAATTCCGCGCCAGTCGCCATGAGGACTTCCCGTATCAGGAAATCCTGCTGACTCGCCTGTGCATGCACATGCAGGGTAAGCTACTGGAAAACCGCAATAAAATGCTGAAAGCTCAAGGGATTAACGAGACATTGTTTATGGCGTTGATCACGCTGGAGTCTCAGGAAAACCACAGCATTCAGCCTTCTGAGCTGAGCTGCGCGCTGGGCTCCTCCCGCACCAACGCCACCCGAATTGCCGATGAGCTGGAAAAGCGCGGCTGGATTGAGCGCCGTGAAAGCGATAACGATCGCCGCTGCCTGCATCTGCAACTGACCGATAAAGGTCACGAATTCCTGCGCGAGGTGCTGCCACCTCAGCACAATTGCCTGCACAAACTCTGGTCCGCTCTCAGCACCGCCGAGCGCGACCAGCTTGAGCACATCACTCGCAAGCTGCTCACCCGTCTTGACCAGATGGATGAAGAAGGCGCCGTTCTTGAGGCGCTGCGCTAACGCGACGACACGCTCAACAATCCAGATTTATAAGAAAACCGACAGGCCAGCACGTCACACTGCTGGCCTTTCTGACAACAGGTCGGCTCAGCCGATGTGAAAATAAGAAGATCGTGGAGAACAACAATGAGCGCAAATGCGGAGAGCACTACCCCGCAGCAACCGGCCAACAAGAAAGGCAAACGTAAGAGCGCCCTTCTTCTGTTGACCTTGCTCTTTATCATTATTGCCGTGGCATATGGGATCTATTGGTTTTTAGTACTGCGTCATGCTGAAGAGACTGACGACGCGTACGTGGCAGGGAACCAGGTACAAATTATGGCGCAGGTGTCGGGCAGCGTGACGAAAGTCTGGGCTGACAATACCGACTTTGTGCAAAAAGGCGATGTGCTGGTGACGCTCGATCCAACCGACGCCCAGCAGGCGTTTGAAAAAGCGCAGACCGCGCTGGCCTCCAGCGTTCGTCAGACCCGCCAGCTGATGATCAACAGCAAACAGCTGCAGGCCAACATCGACGTGCAGAAGACCGCACTCGCGCAGGCGCAGAGCGATCTGAACCGTCGCGTGCCGCTCGGCACCGCCAACCTGATTGGCCGTGAAGAGCTGCAGCACGCCCGCGACGCCGTCGCCAGCGCTCAGGCACAGCTGGACGTGGCCATTCAGCAGTACAACGCCAACCAGGCGATGGTGCTGGGCACCAGCCTGGAAAACCAGCCTGCCGTTCAGCAGGCAGCGACTGAAGTCCGCAACGCGTGGCTTGCCCTGCAGCGTACTAAAATCGTCAGCCCAATGACCGGCTATGTCTCCCGTCGTTCCGTCCAGCCAGGGGCGCAGATCAGCCCAACCACACCGCTGATGGCGGTTGTGCCGGCGGACAACCTGTGGGTCGACGCCAACTTTAAAGAGACGCAGCTTGCGCATATGCGTATCGGCCAGACCGCAACGGTTGTCAGCGACATCTACGGCGATGACGTGAAGTACACCGGCAAAGTGGTGGGTCTGGATATGGGGACCGGCAGCGCCTTCTCCCTGCTGCCTGCGCAGAACGCCACCGGTAACTGGATCAAAGTCGTACAGCGGCTGCCCGTGCGTATCGAACTGGATGCCAAACAGCTGGCGGATCATCCGCTGCGTATCGGCCTCTCCACGCTGGTGACGGTTGACACCGCCAACCGCGACGGTCAGATCCTGGCAAGCCAGGTGCGTAGCAGCCCGGTTTATGAAAGTAACGCCCGTGAAATTAGCCTCGATCCGGTCAACAAGCTGATCGATGACATCGTGAAGGCAAACGCCGGTTAATCCGAAGGTGAGCGTTATGCAACAGCAAAAGCCGCAAAAACCGCTGGAAGGCGCGCAGCTGGTCATTATGACCATCGCGCTGTCGCTGGCGACATTCATGCAGGTGCTGGACTCCACCATCGCAAACGTGGCGATCCCGACCATCGCCGGTAACCTTGGCTCGTCGCTGAGCCAGGGGACCTGGGTCATTACCTCGTTTGGGGTGGCAAACGCCATCTCCATTCCGATCACCGGCTGGCTGGCAAAGCGCGTCGGTGAGGTGAAGCTGTTCCTCTGGTCCACGGTGGCGTTTGTTCTGGCCTCGTGGGCGTGCGGCATGTCCAGCAGCCTGACGATGCTGATTTTCTTCCGCGTCATTCAGGGGATTGTCGCGGGGCCGCTGATCCCGCTCTCCCAGAGTTTGCTGCTGAGCAACTACCCTCCCGCAAAACGTTCCGTCGCGCTGGCGCTCTGGTCGATGACCGTTATCGTCGCGCCTATCTGCGGACCGATTCTGGGCGGGTACATCAGCGATAACTACCACTGGGGCTGGATCTTCTTCATCAACGTACCGATTGGCGCCGTCGTGGTATTGATGACGCTGCAGTCGCTGCGGGGACGAGAGACGCGCACCGAACAACGGCGTATCGACAGCATCGGGCTGGCGCTGCTGATCCTGGGTATCGGCAGTCTGCAGATCATGCTCGACCGCGGTAAAGAGCTCGACTGGTTCAACTCGCAGGAGATCATCATCCTGACCATTGTCGCGGTGGTGTCGATAAGCTTCCTGATCGTCTGGGAGCTGACGGACGACAACCCGATCGTCGATCTCTCGCTCTTTAAGTCGCGAAACTTCACCATCGGCTGCCTGTGTATCAGCCTCGCCTATATGCTCTACTTCGGCGCGATTGTTCTGCTGCCGCAGCTGTTGCAGGAGGTGTATGGCTATACCGCCACCTGGGCGGGTCTGGCGTCGGCACCTGTCGGGGTGATCCCGGTCCTGCTGTCGCCGATTATTGGCCGCTTCGCCCATAAGCTCGACATGCGTCGGCTGGTGACGTTCAGCTTCATCATGTACGCGGTGTGCTTCTACTGGCGTGCGTATACCTTTGAGCCGGGAATGGACTTTGGCGCCTCGGCGTGGCCGCAGTTCATTCAGGGCTTTGCGGTGGCGTGCTTCTTTATGCCGCTGACCACCATCACGCTCTCTGGCCTGCCGCCCGAGCGTCTGGCGGCCGCGTCGAGCCTGTCGAACTTCACCCGTACGCTGGCGGGCTCCATCGGGACGTCGATCACCACCACCCTGTGGACAAACCGCGAATCAATGCACCACGCGCAGCTGACCGAAGCGGTGAACCCGTTCAACCCTAACGCACAGCAGATGTACAGTCAGCTGCAGGGAATGGGGATGACGGAGCAGCAGGCGTCCGGCTGGATTGCCCAGCAGATCACCAACCAGGGGCTGATTATCTCGGCCAACGAGATTTTCTGGATATCGGCAGGGATCTTTATCGTCCTGCTGGGGCTGGTGTGGTTTGCCAGACCGCCGTTTGGTGCCGGTGGCGGCGGTGGCGGCGCGCACTAGTTTGTGCGCGGGTTGCCGGGTGGCGGCTACGCCTTACCCGGCCTACGATAACTGACACATCCGTAGGCCCCGTAAGCGCAGCGCCACCGGGCAACCATTGCCACCGTGTCCAGAACGCGACAGCCATTGTCAGTGCCGATAAAGCAGCGCGCCTGAAATCGATTCACGATAGTGAAAAGACAACAGGAGCGCATCATGCTGAACACACCCGCCGACAAGTACCAACCCTTTCCCACCCTTTCCCTGCCCGACCGTCGCTGGCCGGAACAACGCATCACCCGCGCGCCGCGCTGGCTCTCGACCGACCTGCGCGACGGCAACCAGGCTCTGGCCGAACCGATGGACAGCACGCGCAAGCTGCAGTTCTGGGACCTGCTGTTAAGCTGCGGTTTTAAAGAGATTGAAGTTGCCTTTCCTTCCGCCTCGCAGACGGATTTCAATTTCGTTCGCCAGCTGATTGAAGAGAACCGCATCCCGGATGACGTGACGATTCAGGTGCTCACTCAGGCACGGGAAGATCTCATCCATCGCACTTTTGAATCCCTGCGCGGCGCGAAGCAGGCGACCGTGCATCTGTATAACGCCACCGCTCCGCTGTTCCGCCGCCTGGTATTCGGCATGGAGAAAGCGCAGATCGTTGAGCTGGCGACGCGTGCCACGCGGCTTATTCGTCAGCTGTGTGAAGAAAATCCGGACACCCGCTGGCAGTACGAATACTCTCCGGAAACCTTCTGCTTTACCGAGCCGGAATTTGCGCTGGAGATTTGTGAAGCCGTGGCGGAGATCTGGCAGCCTTGCGACGAACGCCCGATGGTGATCAACTTACCCGCCACCGTCGAAGTGAGCACGCCGAACGTCTATGCCGACCAGATCGAGTACTTCTGTCGCCACTTCAGCCGCCGCCGCGATGTCTGCATCAGCGTGCATCCGCATAACGACCGCGGTACCGGCGTCGCCTGCGCGGAGCTGGCCGTAATGGCGGGGGCTGACCGCGTGGAGGGCTGTCTGTTCGGTAACGGCGAGCGCACGGGCAACGTCTGCCTGGTGACGCTGGCGATGAACCTCTACAGCCAGGGTATCAGCCCGACTCTGGACTTTAGCGATATGAACCGGGTGGTGGAAGTGGTGGAAACCTGCAATCAGCTGCCGGTGCACCCGCGCCATCCGTGGGCAGGACGGCTGGCCTATACCGCCTTCTCCGGCTCGCACCAGGACGCGATCAAAAAAGGCTTTGATGCCCGCAGGCCAGGCGATCGCTGGGAGATGCCTTACCTGCCTGTCGATCCCCAGGATATTGGCTGCACCTACGAAGCGGTGATCCGCGTGAACAGCCAGTCAGGAAAAAGCGGCAGCGCGTGGCTGATTGAGCAAAACCATGGGCTGAAACTGCCCCGCGCCCTGCAGCAGGATTTCAGCCAGCATGTGCAGCAGGAAACCGATCGTCACGGAAAAGAGATGACGCAAAATGCGCTGTGGCAGCTGTTCCGCACCCGCTACGGCCTGGTGGCAACGCCGCACTATGCGCTGCAATCCTACCGCAGCGATAGCCAGCAGGACGGCCAGCTGCGTTTAACGGCCAGCGTCGTCACACAGGGAGGAACGCGCCAGCTGGAAGGTCAGGGCAACGGTCTGCTCTCCGCCGCCGCTCACGGCCTGAGCCGCTGGGTCAACGCCCCGTTCGTGATTAAGGATTATCACGAGCATACGTTAGGCGAACGCAGCGACAGCCGCTCGGTGGCCTACATCCGCTGCCTGTTCCAGGACGGCAGCAGCCGCTGGGGCGTGGGCATTGATAGCGACGTGGCGCGCGCGTCGCTGCAGGCGCTCTTTAACGCCGTCAGTCGTTCTTAAAGTAATCGCTGGGAGAGACGCCCATCACCCGACGGAACATGGCCGTAAAGGCGCTGTGGCTGCCGTACCCCAGATCCAGCGCCACGCGTAATACCGGCTGGCCCTGCGCCAGCCGCACTAAGGCTTCCAGCAGGCGCGCCCTTCTCAACCACTCTCCGTAGCTTAATCCCGTCTGCTGCTGAAAATGGCGGTTCAGCGTGCGCTCGCTCATGTTCATCAAGCTCGCAGCCTGCGCGGTGCTCCAGCTTTCACCCGGGTGTTGCCGGATTTGCAAACACAGGCGACGTAGCGCCTCACTTTCCGGCTCCGGCAGGTGAAACGGCAGCACCGGCATAGTGCGGATTTCATCGAGAATGAGCTCATAGACGCGCTCATCCCGGCTTCCGGATGAGTACGATTCAGGTAAAGCAAGGCAGACGAGGATCAGCTCGCGCAGCAGCGGCGTGATCTGCACGATCTGGCAGGTGGCCGGGAGATCGGCCCGCGCCAGCGGATCGATAAACAGCGTTCGCGCCGCCACGTTGCCGGTAATGCGCAGGGAATGCTGCGTGCCCGCAGGCAGCCAGACGCCGCGACCGGGAGGCACAACCCAACAGCCCGATGCGGTATCCACCCTTACCACGCCGCTCAGGGTGTGCAGCAGTTGCGCGCAGTCGTGCTTGTGCCAGGGTTCGCTGTCACCATGAACGTAATCATGGGCAAACGGAACGAGGGGTCGGTGGGTAAAAGAGAAGGTTAAGGTTGTGGTCAAAGGAGGCACCAGCACAATGTAGGCCCGGTAAGCGAAGCGCCACCGGGCATCCACAGGCACAATACTAGATGTGCAGTTCCTGCAGTTTTTCTTTCGGCAGGGCCAGCTCTTCGTTGCTGTTCACGCGAACGTCGCGTTCGATGATGTGGCGCGCGATCTCCTGCGCTTCTTCCAGAGAGTGCATCTGGTAGGTGCCGCACTGGTAAACGTTCAGCTCAGGGATCTGGTTCTGCTCTTTCACCTTCAGCACGTCTTCCATGGCCGCTTTCCAGGCATCTGCCACACGTTTCTCTTCAGGCTGACCAATCAGGCTCATGTAGAAACCGGTACGGCAGCCCATCGGAGAGATATCGATGATCTCAACGCCGTTGCCGTTCAGGTGGTCACGCATGAAGCCAGCGAACAGGTGTTCCAGCGTATGAATGCCTTTCTCCGGCATCACTTCTTTGTTTGGCACGCAGAAGCGCAGATCGAAGACGGTGATCGTGTCGCCGTGCGGGGTGTGCATGGTCTTCGCCACGCGGACTGCAGGTGCTTCCATACGGGTATGGTCGACAGTAAAGCTATCTAATAACGGCATACGTCACCTCCGATAGTGATTTTTTTTAAAATAAACTGAACTCTTCTACAGAATGCGCGTCTGAGTATATGAAAGACGCGCATTTGTTATCATCATCCCTGAATTCAGAGATGTATATTTTGGCCACAGCGATGTGGCCTTTTTCTTTTCTGCTTAAGCCTGCTTCGCCAGAAACGCCTCAAACGACTCGGTATCCGCCGCTTCAACCTTTTTCTGACGCACAACGGACGCTTCGCGTTCCGCGACAAAATCTGATTCGCTCAGGATTTCTAACGGCTCCTGGATCAGCATTTCACGGTACTCCGCCGAGAGTGAGCGCCCCGTACCACCAATGCCCTGATCAATCATAGAACGCAGAATGCGCGCTGAGAACGTCAGTTCCGGGTTATCAAAGCACGCCACCAGCTGGTCGCAAATCTGTTGATACGCGTCGCCGCCGTCGATGCTGTCCATCGTCCGGGCAACACGCTTCAGGTCACGGAACAGATCTCTGCCGACTTTCGTCAGCGGGAACTGTGCCGTTTCGCAGCCGATACCCAGCGTCAGGCCAGGTTTACGCCCTTCCAGAATCACGCGGTTCCAGTTTGTACGGGTGCAGAGCAGTTCGTCTGAACTCATTTCCGGCGCATCCGCCAGCACGCACCAGACCATAAACAGATCCAGGAAGCGAACCTGCTGTTCATCAACGCCAATCGGTGAGAACGGGTTGATATCCAGCGAGCGCACTTCAATGTATTCGATCCCGCCGCGCTGCAGCGCATCCGACGGGGTTTCGCCGCTGCGCGTCACGCGCTTAGGACGAATTGGCGCATACAGCTCGTTTTCAATCTGCAGGACATTGCTGTTGATCTGCAGACGCTTACCGTCTTTTTCGAGGCCGATTTTTTCGTACTCTTCCGACGGGGTTTTGATCGCCCGCTTCAATCCTGCCACATATTCGTGCAATTCGTTAAACGTAATACCGAGATTGCTTTGCGATTTATTGGTATAGCCGAGATCGCTCAGACGCAGAGAGGTGGCGTACGGAAGATAGTACATTCCGCAGTCGGTCTTCTCGAACGGCAGCGTCGTCGGTTTCCCCTGCAGGAACGAAGAACAGATCGCCGGGGAGGCACCAAACAGATACGGGATCACCCAGCCGAAACGGTAATAGTTTCGGATCAGGCGGAAGTAGCCTGCTGAGATGGCGTCTTTATCCGTTTCACCGCATTTCGCCTGCCAGAACGCCATTGGCAGCGAGAAGTTGTAGTGCACGCCAGAGATGGTCTGCATCAGCGCGCCGTAGCGGTTCTTCAGCCCCTCACGGTAGAGCGTTTTCAGCCTGCCGATATTTGACGTGCCGTACTGTGCCAGCTCAATCTCCTGCCCCTGCTCGATATAGCACGGCATGCTGAGGGGCCACATACGCTCATCGCCGAGATTGCGCGCGGTGTAGCGATGGATATCGCGCATAATCGTCAGCATATGATCAATATCACCCTCTACTGGGGTGATGAACTCCAGCAGCGCTTCAGCGAAATCGGTTGTGATCCATTTATGTGTCAGCGCCGAGCCTAACGCCTTCGGGTGACCCGTCGTCGCTAAACTGCCGTCCGCGTTAACGCGCAGCGTTTCACGCTCAAGACCACGCTGAATACCCTTCAATGCCTGAGGGTGGTTTTCCAGCCAGGCCAGCGCCTGAGATACGTCCGGGATCAAATTGACCTCCCGCCTGTCAAAGTAATGTTACTCAGCATAATTGTAATGGTTGACGATTGAAGGTCGCGTATTCATTCCACCAATTAGTGCCACCACGTCATACCCTGAAGCGTTGCCCATGCCACGAGGACATAACGCAACGCCTTGCCAAGGCACAAAAAAAAGAGCACCGGTCCCCAGGAGATGCGCATCCATCCCGCCAGCAGACACAGTAAATCGCCTATTACAGGCATCCAGCTTAATAACAGCGTGGCAGCGCCATAGCGTTTTAGCCAGCCGACTGCCTTTTCCTGCCAGCGCGATGTCTCACGCAGCGGAAAGAAACGCCCAAGAATAACGTTAGTCAGCCCTCCAAGGCTATTACCCATTGTTGCTATTACTACAAGCAGCCAGGGCTGACTCACGCCGGACAACAGCATCGCCACCAGCACCACTTCCGAATTGCCCGGTAACAGCGTGGCGCTGAGAAAACTGCTGGCGAATAATGAGGCAAGTGACAGTGCGTCACTCACAGTAAGCGTACATCCACCGCATCCATTCCGGCATCACGCGCGGCCTGGATCCCAAAATCGGCATCTTCAAACACGACGCACTTTGCCGCCGGGACGCCCATTAATTCTGCGCAAAGCAGGAAGGTGTCCGGTGCGGGCTTGTGACGTTTAACATGATCGGCGGCGACCACGGCAGAAAAATAGTGGCGCAGGCCAAGATGATTGAGCAAGGCTTCTGCAATCGCGCTTTCGCTGCCCGTCCCCACCGACATCGGGCGACGCCCGTGCCACTCTTTTACCACATCAATCAGCGGCAGAGGACGTACGGTATCTAAAAGCATGGCTTTTACCGCATCGGTTTTTTCGCGCGCGAGCAGGTGCGGGTCGAGATCGGCCTGATTCAGTTCAATCACGGCCTGCGCAATACGCCAGGTGGGGGAGCCGTTGAGGGCGATCATCGCCTGAAGGTCGAAACGCATGCCGTAGCGGCCCAGGACGTCGGTCCAGGCTTGACGATGCGTGGGTTCGGTGTCCAGGAGGGTACCATCCATATCGAAGATCAAACCGTCATACTGTGCGTACATCGTGCTCTCGCTAACCGATTAACAAAGCATTACTTTATCGTAAATGGTGGTTTTTGTCGCTGATTGCGAAATGATAACAACGAGAGTGATTAAGAATTAAACATCGAAGGGAAAGGCAGAAGAGATGGTGCATCCGGGAGGATTCGAACCTCCGACCGCTCGGTTCGTAGCCGA
>ERZ772884.1478-NODE-1478-length-15123-cov-4.405495_pt1 | contig 15123 bp, 14 predicted proteins | sample MGYA00580574_ERZ772884 | MGnify/ENA primary metagenome ERZ772884 (study PRJEB29015, sample SAMEA2737690) | human gut metagenome | biome: human gut; feature: human-associated habitat; material: faeces | place: China | collected 2012 ... | reverse complement strand
ATTCACCCTCTCCCACATCGTCAACTACTCGATGCAGACCCTCTGCCTCAACCTCTTCGTAGGCTTGGGTCTAGCCAAACAGCTGGCTATGATACCCACCCTCTGCATCTGCATCCCGGTAAACTTCCTCCTGGTAAGGTTCTTCCTGAAGAAATAAGGGGATTCCCCAAACACGATAAAAGAAAGATATGAAAAAGATATTCAATATTTTTAAAATCAAGAAAGAGGAAAGAGTTTCAGCACTCGTCGCACTCATCATAGCATGTGCCCTCAATGCCCTGACTGTCATCAAATACCACAGCCAGTTCTCGCAGATTACAGATAATTATCACAAACTCTTTGTCAAGACCTTCCATGTGGCAGGTTTCGACCCGCTTACCTATAGCATCGTATCTCACTGGGACACAGAATATAACGTATATCGCCACCCGCTGCTGGCGTTCTTCATGTATATCCCGAATCAGATAAATCAAGGATTGATAATGCTTACTGGCATCAACTGCGTTCAGTTTGTCGTGGGAGCTATCCTGGTGTTCTGCGCCTTCTATTCCTTCATTTTTCTTTATCGTATATTCAGAGAAGTGATTGGTACAGAGCGCTTTGATGCCAATCTACTCTCTGCCTTCTATTTCTCTTTTGCCTATGTGATGGTTTCAGCGATGGTACCCGACCATTTCATCATGTCGATGATCATACTCCTCTGTACCCTGTATATCACAGGCGTATGCATGAAGAAAGGCAGACAACTTACCATCTGGCAGACTATCCTGCTCTTTGTATTTACAGCGGGCGTATCGCTCAATAATGGTCTGAAGACCTATCTTGCCACCCTTTTCACCAATGGCAGAAAGTTCTTCAGTATCAAATACTTCCTGATAGGAGTCATCCTTCCGGCTGCTCTCATGTGGGCTTTCGCCAGATGGGAATACCGCACCTTCGTATGGGCTAAGGAGATGGCAAGACACGAGGCTAAGATGAAGAAAAACAAGGAAGCCACAGCCAAGATTTACCAGCAATACTGCGACAGCACTGGCGTGAAAGACTCGGCAAAGGTAGAAGCTGCCGTCAGGAAAATCATCAAGGATAAAGCGCATGCCAAATATGTTCGTGACCATAAACAGATATGGAACAAGAACACGGGCAAACCTATCGCCAAGGGCGAATTCATGAACTGGACCGACAAGACGACCTCCCGCTCACAAACTCTGGTAGAGAATTTCTTCGGTGAAAGCATCATGCTGCACCAGCAGAACCTTCTGGGCGATGTATTGCGCAACCGTCCAGTTATCGTGAAATACCAGTCTGCGGTCAATTATGTGGTAGAGGCATTCATCGTTGTGCTTTTCTTACTTGGCATCCTTGCCGGAAGAAAATCAAAGTTCCTCTGGCTCACCCTGACATTCTTCCTGATGGATGCTGCCCTCCATATCGGTTTGGGCTTCGGCATCAACGAGGTATATATCATGACCGCCCACTATATGTATGCCCTTCCTGTCGCCATCGCCTTCCTGGCGCTCAAGGCAAAAGGAAAGAGCCTGAAATGGGCCTTCAGAGGATTGATGCTCGCCATCACCCTCTATCTGTGGATAAGCAACGGATATCTGCTGGTAGGCTACATGCTAGGATAAATATTAGCAAGAAGCCTTGATCCAACGGATGATATCCTCATGCTCCATATCAAACTTACGGGCAAAGAGGCGGTTGCTTTGTTCCAGCTCCTCTTTGTCTGCCAAAGTCCAGACGTATGGATTGCCCCGTTTCCAGTCAATGAGTCGCATGCAGCCCTCATATTCATCTTTTTCTGAGTACAAGGCGGTCCGGAAATCGGGATGATTCCATACCAGGGTCTGCAGGAAGAACTCATCAGGGCAGAAGGTATAATTGAATCTTTTCAATACAAACGGCTTCTGGATCACCACATACTCCACGCATGCCTGCGTGATGCTCACCCAGTTGGCACCCTTGGCAAAATCCATCTTCTGGCGATGCAGGAACGGCATGAGCAGCATCGAAAGATATTTGTTCAGTCGCCTGGTAATGGCATTCAAAGCCCCATACTTCGAGCGGGTAAGACTGGTAAATAGCCAATAACGCATCATCTTCCGGCGGCAATCCCATTCAAATTCCTCACCATGATTGATGCCCACAAACTCCTTACCCTGATGCTCCTCAAAGAACTGATGGATGTAATCCTGCGATTTGATAGGTAAATCCTGACCACTCAGCAGATGGTAGTAGGCATAAGGTCCATGCTTCAAAGCCTCCTCGAAAAGCACATACTCCGCCTTAATCTGGCTCAGATTTCCCCAACGCACATCCACCCTCTGTTCCAATAAAAAGAGGCGTGCCTTGGAAAGAACCAGCGGTTCAGCACCATCCAGCATATCCGACTTCCGGTCGATATGCAGAAATATATCATTGCGCTCATCATCGAGCATCGACAGCAATACCCTCAGAAGCGGTAAACTGCCATGAGCCATTATCAAAAAAGCATGTTTCATTGTCATTATTTATCTTTATTATCCAACTGTCCGTCCTGATGACTTTTTCATCATCATTGCGACAAAGATACACCAAATAAAAGAGAATACAAAATAAAACTCCGTTTTTATCAGAAAAAAGACACAAAATAGAGCCTTTCTTTTTGAATATTCAGAAAAAACAATTACTTTTGCAGCGCTAAGAAGGAGATGCGGCATGCATCAGCCCAGCAAAAAAAATAATCAGAGAATGAACAATATATTTAGAATTAAAAAAGAAGAAAGGCTCTTTGCCTTGATCACACTCATTGTTATCATCGCCTTCAATGTGCTGATGATAACCTATCATTTTGATGATTTCGGCAAACCGAAAGCAGGATTCTGGACGCTCTTCACCAAGAACTTTCAGATTTCAGGTTTCGACCCCTACACCTACCTTACCCTCTCGAAGTGGAAGGTGTATTACACGGAGTATCGCCATCCCATGCTCCCTTTCTTCCTCTATCCTTTCTCGCTACTGAATGGCTGGCTGATAGAACTCACCTCCCGCAACTGGGCAACTACCATCGTGGCGGTGATGATGACATTCTTCTCCACCTACTCCACCCTCTTCTTCAGAAGAATCTTCAGAGAGGTAATGCAGCTGAAGGCTATAGACAGCAATGTGCTCACAGCGATGCTTTTTTCCTTTGCCTACGTGCTGCTCGCCACCTTTGTGGATGACCATTTCGGCATGTCGCTTTTCTTCCTGTCAATGACACTTTATCTGGCAGGCAAACAGCAGCAGGAACACCGCAGCATGCCTTGGTGGCAAACAGCCCTGCTCTTTTTCTTCACGGCAGGCATCACGCTGAGCAATGGCGCCAAGACCTTCCTTGCCGCCCTCTTTACCAATGGGAAAAAACTCTTCCGCCCGAAATATCTGGCATTGGGCATCATCTTGCCTACCCTCCTGATAGGTGCTGCAGGCATTTATCAGAACAAGGCTTTCATCATTCCGAACCGTCTGGAAGGAGAACGGCTCGTGGCTCAGAAAGCTGCGAAAGACAGTACTTTTAGGGCTAAAATGGAACAGAAGCAAAAACACGATAAGGCCATCGCTGGCAAAAATATCCAGAAACGAGGCATGCTTTCATGGGCAGATATGTCTATCTCCCGTTCTGAATCATTGGTTGAAAACGTTTTTGGCGAATCGCTTATCCTGCACAGAGAACATCTGCTGGAAGATATCCACAGCCACCGCCCGATATTCGTGAAATACCAGACACCCGTTCCTTATATCATAGAGGGTATCATCGTGATTCTGCTGTGTATGGGCTTTTGGATGGGAAGAAGATCGGCCTTTCTCTGGCTCACTGCCTCATGGGTGGCATGCGATGCCTTCATTCATCTGGTCATGGGATTCGGACTGAACGAGGTTTATATCATGGCTGCCCATTGGGCGTTCATCATTCCGATCTGTATCGGATATATCATCAGAAACTGTAAGGAGAAATATCTGCCTTATCTTCGTGGAACACTCGCAGTTATCACCATCTTCCTGTTCTTCTATAACAGCACGCTGATATTCGAGTATCTCACAAGATAAAAAAGAGAACCCGACAAGATAAAAAAGTATCTTAGATTAAAACCATCATGCTGAAAATAAGTATCTTAACCCCTATCTATGGGGTAGAAAAATATATCGAACAGTGCGCCCGGTCACTGTTCGAGCAGTCGTATGCGTCTATCGAATACATCTTTGTAGATGACTGTACCCCCGATAAAAGTATCGGTATCCTACAATCGCTTCTGAAAGAATATCCTGAAAGATCACAACAGGTACGCATCATCCACCACGACAGAAACCGGGGCGTGGGTGCCGCAAGACAGACGGCACTGATGGCGGCTACAGGCGACTATCTTTTATTTGCCGATAGCGACGATATGCTGCCGGAAGATGCAGTTGAGAAGCTGGCAGGAAAAGCAGTTAGTAGCCATGCCGACCTGATTGATGGCGGCTACCGGGAATGGTACGAAGGGAAGGCAGGCAGACTCCAGAAACCTTTTGAAGTTTCTGATGAGAAACTGCTCAAACTGCTTGTTTGTCAGAACATCATCACCAACCGGCTGTGGGGCAGAATCTATAAGCGTTCGCTCATCATGGAGCACAGGATATTCTTTGAAGAGGGCATCAACTATGCGGAAGATCTATTCTGGAATGCCCAGTTCATGTTCTACGGCAAAAAGGTGAACATCGATGATGCGGTATATTATTACCGTACCGACAATGAAAATTCCTACAATCACAATATCTCTGAAAAGAATCTCCTGTCATACTTCAAATCAACCCGCCGACTCATCGATTTTTTCGAGCAGAACGATAAGAAGCATCAGTATCTCAGAGCCACAGAGATAGGCATCGTCAATGCCTACCGCTGGGCGGCAAACGCACAGGTAGCCTTCGAAAAGGTAGATCAGGCGCTCTACTACAAGCCTAAGAGCTGCCTCATCCGACTCATCATCAAGCTCATCAAAAAGGGGGTACCTGTCAAGAGGGTGAATCTTATCTACCTCGCTTACAGAAGGCTATACACTCTTCTAATATCTGCACCTTCAGCAGCTTCATGATACAGAAGTAGATGGTGGCTGAAACCAGCAGACGAACCAGCAGCAGGAGATAGATGTTCTGCAGGCTGCGGGTCATAAAATAGGTAACTACCATCGTGGCTGCCGCACAGAGCATGAATGGCAGTATATCCTTTGCCACATCCAGAAACCGCAATCCGGCAACACGCTTCATCATCCACTGCCAGACCAGAAGCCAAGCTATTATAAATAAGGTATAGGCTATCACCATGGTCTGGATGCCATATTGATGACAGAACAACACCAAGGCGAGCAAACCCACTACCTGACCGATGTTGCACCACATATATACATCAGAACGCCCCTTGCTGATGGCAAGGTTCTGATAGAGCGTATAAATCGGCATAAAGGCACCACTCACACAAAGAATCTGCAACAGCGGCACACTGGCTATCCATTTCTCATGAATCGTAATCAGGATGAATTCGCGTGATACCAAAGTCAAGCCAAACATCAATGGGAAAGAAAGGAATGCCGTGAAACGGAGCATCTTTCTAAACACCAGCAACTCGCGGTTCTTATCGTCCTGGATAGAAGCCAAGACGGGCTGAGCTATCTGTCCCACCGTATTGGCAACAAACGAATTAGCCTTGGTGTCCCAGTTATAAGCCTGGCTATAGTTACCCACATCATTAATCGGATAGAACCTGCCGAAGACAAAGGTCAACACATTGTTGCTCACCGTATTGATGATGTTGGTAACCAGGAGTTTCACGCTGAATCCGAACATCTTCCTCACCGGTCCGAAATCGATATGAAAGTTCGGGCGCCATCCCGTATAATAATATCTTCCTATATTCAGCACAAGGATAAAGATAACCTGCTGCCAGGCAAGACTCCAGTAAGCCATGCCGTTGAATGCCAGTACCAGTCCCACGACATTCGAACTGATCAGAGCCATGAAATTAACGATGGTAATCTCCTTGTTCATCATGTTCTTCATCATATATCCGTTCTGGGCGATGCCAAACGAAGAGATGAAGAAACTCAGGAACACGAAGCGCGACAGGGAGGTGAGACAAGGCTGATGGAAGAAATCTGCTATCAGCGGCGCACAGAAAAAGAGCACCACATACATGGTAAGACTCACCAGGACATTAAACCAGAACACCGAGTTATAATCGTTATCGGTGGGTTTTCTGATATTCACCAGTGCCTGGGTAAACCCGCTACTCTGCAGATTGCCCGCTATCAGGGTGAATATGGTGAGGATGCCGATGATACCATAATCGGCTGGCGACAACAAACGCGCCAAGAAGATGCCAAAGAGGATATTGAGTACCTGGGTAGAGCCACTGTTCATCGCTCCCCAGAACAATCCCTTGGCGGTTTTTTCCTTTAATGATTCTGCCATCGTTTCTATCTGATAAATATGGAATATTACTTGTTTTTACTTTTTAGAATGCAAAAGTAGCATAAATAGTTTGAAGTTCAAAACTTTTTGCTTACTTTTGCAGCCGTAAAACAGAAAAAAGTATGGATATTAAGAACATCAAGAAGGAATGGAACGCCACAATACTCGATATATTGAAGGCATTCATCGACATCTGCAACAAGTATCACCTCAGATATTACTGTTGTGCCGGCACCGCCATCGGAGCCGCCCGTCACCACGGAATGATTCCCTGGGACGATGACATCGACGTACTGATGCCACGCCCCGACTACGACCGTCTGCTCGAAATCGCCAAACACGAAGACTTTGGCAAATACGAGGTAGTAACTCCCTACAACAACGAGTCATACCCTCTGTATTTCTCCAAACTCGTGAATCGCTAAACCACCCTTATCGAGGAGAAGGAGCGTCCTTGCATCATCGGTCTTTACGTAGATATCTTCCCTCTTGATGCCACCGACGATGACCTGGAAACGGCAAAGGCGCTGTATCGCAAATACTCTAAGACCATCAACCGTCTGAATGCCGTAACCACCCACAATACTTTCTTTGAGTACATCTCCCTGCTCCTGCACAAGGAAACCTGGGGCCGCTTTGCCATCAAGACGCTCGCCTTCTTCTGCCGCAGCAAGATGCGCCACCGCCTCATCCAGCAGATGGACGAGATGAGTCACCGGTATGACTTCGATAAGGCGAAGAACGTATTGGTGAATACGGGTTCCTACCACTACAAGGAGATTTTCCCGAAGGAATGGCTCGGCAAGGGCAAGGAATTCCCGTTCGAGGATACCACCGTCTTGCTGCCGGAGCAGGCTGATACCTATCTGCGCCACTTCTTTGGCGACTATATGAAGTTTCCACCCGTAGAACAGAGAGTAGAGAAACACCTTCGCTACTATCTGAACATGGAAAAGCGGGAAACATGGGATGAGATTAAAAGAAAGCTTTAGCCTTCCCTCACTTCCTGCAAGGTATGTCCGAAACCTTCTTCTACATCAAAGAGCGGTTTCCAGCCTAAAGCCTTGAGTTTATCCGTACTGAAGGTTGCCTTGGTGATAGGCGTGGTATTGCCCTGCTGCGCATCCGCCTCAGGAATATCAAACACCACCTTTCTATCCGCTTTCCGGGCTATCAGCTCTGCCAGTTGGCGGATGGAGATATTCGATTCTGAATGAGCCACATTATAGGCATTTGCCCTCTCGCCATCCAGCAGGAGGCGCAAGATGGCATGGGCGGCATCTACCACATAAAGCCAGGAGCGGAAAGCCTCACCCTTACTCTTCAGGACGATATCCTCACCCTTCAGAACATTGCGGATAAACTGGGCATACACCCTATTGTCACTCTCCGTAAAGCCCGGACCGTAGGTATGACTCAGTCTGGCTATCACCACATCGGCATCATACTCTGCTCCGTATGCCATGCAGAGCGTTTCGGCAGCACGTTTGGAAGATGGATAGCAGGCACGCACCGATGCACAATCCACATAGCCGCTGCTCTTCTCGGTAAATTCAGAGCCATCGCCCTCGCCATAGATTTCACCCGAAGAGATATAAACCATGCGCTGCATGCGGTGACTCAATCCATATTCCAGCAGATTGGATACGCCGTTGATGTTTGCCTTCATCACCTCTACAGGGTTCTGCTTAAAGAAGTTAGGACTCGCATTGCTGGCTGCATCGATGATGTAATCAGCGCCCTCAGCCAACTCATTATAGACTGGTTCCACTATCATCCTGTCCATGCTCTTGATGACAGGCTGGGTAACGTCTATCTCTGCAAAGAAGAAAGATTCATCCTCCCAATAGGCAGCAAACTTCTGTCGGGCACGTTCCTTGTTTCTTCCGGCTGCTATCACCTTGTAGCACCGGGCAGGATTCTGCATCAGCACATCAACCACACAGCCTCCTACCAATCCTGTAGCACCAGCCACAAGAATGGTTTTGCCATGCAGACGCCCCAATTCCAAACCTTCCCGGAAAAGGCGCGCAATATCTTCCTTATATGGTGAATTTCCTATCATAACATGTTTATTTTAACCAAGCCTCAGGCTGAACCTTCATCAGTGCCTTCAGTATCTCCAGATCCTCAACGGTGGTTATCTTGATGTTCTTCTCTGAACCAGGCACGATATGCATCTGTCTGCCTCCCAGTTCTGCCATCAGGGTACAGGATGCCACCGAATTGGCGATACCCTTCTCCTTAGCCTCTTCGTGGGCTGCTATCAGATTGCCCAAACGGAAGGTCTGGGGTGTCTGGGTACGGATCAGTTTGTCGCGCGGAATACTGGTGTTGGTCGTAAAACCATCTTCGCTCTCCAGGATAGCCTCTCTACATTTGATACCCGTAATGGCATAGCCATACTTCTGGCAGATGGCGATATTGGATGAGATGATGTCTTGCGACAAGAGTGGGCGCACGGCATCATGCACCAGCACCAGGTCGTCATCACCGCATCCCGCCTCTTTCAAGCCATAGATACCATTGTGGATTGACTCCTGACCATTGCTTCCGCCAGGGAATATCCATTTCAGCTTGGTAATGCAGAACTGGTTGGCATACGACTGCAGTACCGTTTCCCAACCTGCCAGACATACCACAGCAATACCCTGAATATCAGGATGCTTCTGAAAAGCCATCATCGTATGGATGATGATAGGACAGTTGTCTACATGCATAAACTGCTTTGGGATGTCCTGTCCCATTCTATTGCCAGAACCTCCGGCTATGATCAATGCATAGTTCATATTCTCTATCTTTAAATTGATTATTTCTGAATGATTCTCCCCGGATTCCCTACCACGGTAGCCCCGTCGGGAATATCCTGGAATACCACAGCACCGGCGCCTATCGTCACGTGGTTGCCGATATGGATGCCGCCGAATACCGTGGCGCCGGTATAAATCTTCACGTCATTTCCTATGGTAGGTCTGCCGCCCTTGCCGTTGCCCAGCGTCACCATCTGCAGACAGTAGAAGTCATCGCCTATGCTTTCTGCGTTGAGATAGGTGGCATAGCTGTGCTCCAGATGCGCACCCTTCCCGATATGCGGACACCAGATGGTCATCGTACGCTCGGGAGGCAACAACCAGCTGATGAAAACCGAACGGTATTCGCCCATGCGGTAATAAAACAGATTGCGGAAACTCCTTTCGCGGGTGCATGCCTTAATCAGGTTGAGCACCGTAGGCTTCCTGTCCTGCACCTTCAGCAGGTCGGCATCTATCTCCTTCTTATGGAGCAGATACAGAGCAATATGCGGCAACATGCGCACCGCCGAAGCTGACAATATGATGGTTTGTACTATCGGATTCATGACTCTAAATCTTGTTTTAACATGGTTGCAAAGATACAAAAAATAAAGCAACTAGCATGCTTTTATCCGAAAACAATTGCTCTTTTCACTAAAAATAAGATAATAGAACAGCGTTTGTAGATTTTTAGTCGGTTTTATTGCTAAATAATGTGAATTAAATAGCTTTCCATACAACTTTTCCGTACCTTTGCACAAAGTTATATATAACGATATTATAGAAGAGGATAAAACAGAACATTATGAAGAGGATATTGATTGTAGAAGACGATTTGGCATTCGGAACAATGATACAGACTTGGCTCAAAAAGAAAGGATTCGATGTAGAAAGAGTAACATCCGTAGGCGCTGCCATCAAAGCGATGGGAGCCGGCGATGCATTCCATCTGGTTCTTTCCGACCTGCGCCTGCCCGACCATGACGGACTGGTATTGCTCCAGCATATCAGAAAGTCCGATGCCCATCTGCCTTTTATCGTAATGACTAGCTATGCAGAGGTTCAGAATGCTGTATGTGCCATGAAATCGGGTGCTACCGATTACGTGGCTAAACCCTTCCATCCCGAAATCCTCTTAGAGAAAATCCGTGAGGCTATCCAGTCGGCTGCTTCTGCGGTTTCAGCCCCTCAGCGTGCGGAATCTGCCGCCATGCAGGATGCGCCCCAAGAAGAGCAGCAGGGCGCTACGGAGGTTCCTAGATATATAAAAGGTGAAAGCGAGGCTTCCAAACAGCTCTACGAGTTCGTTTCGCTCGTTGCCCCAACCCCGATGTCAGTGCTCATTCTCGGAGCCAGCGGCACCGGAAAGGAATATGTGGCGCGCAGCATCCACGAACAGAGTCTGCGCAAGGACAAACCTTTCTATGCCATCGACTGCGGCGCCATTCCTAAGGAGGTGGCAGCATCTGAATTCTTCGGATATAAGAAGGGTGCCTTTACCGGAGCCGAACAAGATAAGAAGGGTGCCTTCGAGATAGCTAACGGCGGAACGGTTTTCCTCGATGAGATGGGAAACCTCAACTACGAAGTACAGGTGCAGCTCCTCAGAGCCTTGCAGGAGAGGAAAATCCGTCCGCTGGGCAGCACGCAGGAGATTGATGTGGATATCCGACTCATCTGTGCCACCAACGAGAATCTGGCGCAAGCGGTAGCCGAAGGCAAGTTCAGAGAGGACCTCTATCACCGCATCAACGAGTTTACCATCTACATGCCTGCCCTCAAGGACAGAGGTGCCGATATCTTCCTCTTTGCCAACCTCTTTATCAAGCACGCCAACCAGGAACTGGGCAAGAATGTGCTCGGAATGGATGCCAAAGCCTCCGAAATCATTGCCTCATACGACTGGCCGGGCAACCTGCGCGAACTGAACAATGTGATGAAGCGCGCCACCCTGCTCGCCCGTGGCAAGTATATCGGTGCCCAGGAACTGGAGAAGACGATGGCACAGACCTCCACCGCCCGACCGCTCAATATGCAGCTGCACAGCGAACAGTCGGAACAGGAAAGCATCGCCGCTGCCCTGAGAGCCACCCACGGCAACAAGAGCAAGGCAGCCCAACTGCTTGCCATCGACCGCAAGACACTCTACAACAAAATGAAGAAATACGGCATGGAGTAAAACATGCCACACCCCGATTCCCCAATATATTCCACACTATATTGGGGAATTTTTCTACACCTTTTCCCCACTTTCCCCACATCCCGTTTCTGGCACAAAACACCATCAACCCTGATTATCAGATACTTAACCAAATTCATCGATTTTTGGCACGCCTATTGTGATATTATTTAGCGAACTCGCAAATGAGTTTCAACAAGAGAATTAATAAACAAATAATATTCACAATTAAAAAACAAAAGAATTATGAAAAAGTTAGTATTTGCAGTTATCGCAGCAGTAGCAATGGTATCAGTTAGCAATGTATTTGCAGGTAACAGAATGGTAAGCGTTGCAGGTTCAGAACCAGTAGACACAGTAGCTCCTGCCGACACAACAGCAACACCTGTTGAGACTCCAGCAGCAACAGTGGATTCAACCGTAGCAAAGTAAATCCACCTTCAGAAAATAGTAATTACGCGTCGCTTTCAATGAAACAGGAGATAGATGACCAGATTTTGGCATTTATCTCCTGTTTTCGTTGGTTTATATCGCATTTTTGATTAACTTTGCACGCAAATAGCAAAAAGACTCAAAACATTAAAAGATAAGAAGATGCAGCAAACAAACGTTCCTTTCAAGGTAGCCCTGGGTTACATCATCGTCGCCATCGTACTGATTCTGGCGATAGGGCTGGTATATCGCAACACCACAACCGTGCTCGCTATCAACCAGGCAACCCGCGACTATATCGAAAAGCGACAGGCAGCCGACAGCACCATGTCCAACCTGCTCAAGGAGGAACAGACCAATCTGCAGCAGCTTACACGCGCCATGCAGGGCAAGTCATCCCACAACTATCTGCATGAGAAGATGAACAGCCTCAACAGTGGCGAAGATTCCGTTGTCGTGCATTCCAAGGCACCCAAGACTCATGTGGCAAAGAACACCACCGTAGAGGTGATGATAACCCGCAAGGGCTTCTTCCGCCGCCTTGCCGATGCCTTCAAGAAGGAACATGCCGAAACGCTCAGCATCAGACGCGACAGCAACCAGGCTGTCACCGATACCCTCTCTACCCCGGTCAACTTAGCCGGAAACGTAGCCGATATCCTGGAACAGATTGACCGCAAGGAGAAGCAGTCTACGCGCGATAACCACGATGCCATCAACCGCGAGGTGAGAGACCTGCAGATAACCAATGCCCGCCTCGCCCTGCGCTCCTCCCAGCAGCTCAACGATATCCACCAGCGCGAACGTCAGGCGATGCAGCAGGCTATCAACCAGGCGATGCAGGCGCGCCAGAATCTGCTCTGGCAGATAGGTCTGCTTGCCATCGTAGCCATCACAGCCGCCGTCATCCTCGTCTATTACATCTACCGCGATACGCAGAAGGAACGCATCTACCGCGAGAATCTCGAAGAGGCTAACGAGGAAATCAGGCGCATCATGAACCAGCGCGAACGCCTGCTCCTCACCATCACCCACGATATCAAGGCTCCGGCTGCCAGCATCTCGGGCTTCATCGACCTGATGAAGGATTATGTCGACAACCCGCAGGGCATCTCCTGCCTCAACAGCATCAAGGGTTCTGCCACCCATCTCTCCCGGCTCGTTGCCGCCCTGCTCGATTATCACCAGTTGGAAAACGGACTGATGAAGCTGAACCCTGTAGATTTCTCGCCTGCCGACATGTTCCGCCAGTGTGCCGGAGAGATGCAGATCCTGAGCCAGGAGAAGGGATTGGAACTGCATCTGGAGCTCGATGGCATCAGCAGTCCGCAGACCTACTACCGTGCCGATGCCTTCCGTATCCGTCAGATACTCAACAACCTGGTTAGCAATGCCATCAAGTACACCGATAAGGGCAGCGTCACCATCCAGGCAGCCATCAATCCCCAGCACCTCCTCACCTTCTCGGTAAGGGATACCGGCAAGGGCATGACCACCGAAGAGCGCCAGAAGGTGTTCCAGGCGTTCACCCGTCTGAAGAGTGCCCAGGGCATCGAGGGCACCGGTCTCGGGCTGAACATCACCCAGGAACTGGTTAATCTGCTTCAGGGCACCCTGCGTCTGGAATCCGTCAAGGACAAGGGCAGCACCTTCACCGCCACCATTCCGCTTGCCTTAGGTACCGCTCCTGCAGCAGAAGAGGCAGAAGAGCAGAAGCCCCTCGCCCCAATCAAGCCCCATTTCGAAAATCACAAGATACTGCTGCTCGATGACGACCCGTTGCAGCTCCGTCTGCTTCAGGAGATGCTGAAGAAGCTGATAGGCGACAGTTGGCAAGTCTTTGCCTGTCTGCATGTAGCCGAGGCGCTCACCGTGCTCCACAACGAGCATCCTGCGCTGATGATGATGGATATCGAAATGCCCGAGATGAACGGCATCAGGATGATTCAGCACATCAACCACAGCCACATGAAGGTAGTAGCGATGACCGCCCACGATGCCAGCATCATCAGAGAGTTGAAAGAAGCCGGTTTCGACGATTGCCTTTTCAAGCCGTTCAGCACAGAGAAGCTGAAAGAAATCCTCGGTTTGGAGGATGCAGCATCAGCAGCAGAGGATATAGCAGAGGAAACCAATAAGAAATCCCGCTTTGCACCCCTTCTGACCTTTGCAGAAGGCGATCCGGAGGCAGAAGCCGAGATACTCAGCACCGTCAAGCAGGAGTTGTCATCCCATCTCCAGAACCTCCAGCAGACAACAGAAGGCGAGTTATCAATAGAAGCCATCGGCAAGACAGCCCACAAGCTTCTCCCTATCGCCACGATGATAGAGATGGAGACCCGACAGCACATCGCCGCCCTCGCTCCCGAGCATATCAGCGATCTGTCAGAATCTCAGATAAGAGCCTACACCCAGGCCATCATCGCCGACCTGAAGACTATCCTCTAGCTCTCAGCTGTTGTATCTCTTCCATCGACAATCCTGTTATTTCCAAGACTGTCGATGCATCCATCCCCTTTGCCAGCATATTCCTGGCAATCTCAAGGCTGCGCTGGTTCATACCTTCTTCTCTGCCTTCTTCTCTGCCTTTCTGGTATCTGTCATCCAGAAGGGTTCTTTCAACACTTACCGAATCCCAGAACTTGTCGTAGGCTCTGAGTTCGGCATCTGTAAAGCCGGAAATCTCCAGCTCCTCCACGGCTTTTCCAATCTCTGGGTCATTTAGCAGGTCGGAAGGAATATCCTTCGTATTGGAATTGATTTCCGTAAGGAAACGAAGCCACAAGACCATCATGCGCTTGTCGGCAATGGAATGAGGAGTGAACTTCGGGAGTTCAATGAAGGTGAAATGCAAGCCTTCAATGACCTTATTACTGTCCTTGTCATGCACGATGCGGTAATTATGGATGAAATCTGGAGTATCATGCACAAAGATATCATTCACAAGATTCAGGGAATATACGGGTTGCAGTTCGCTGTATTTGCCTCCCTTTTTAGCCTGACTCACATAGAGTTTGGATGCATTGAACAGTACTCGCTGCTGGAATGCGTCAGACCATTCCATCTGCATCTCCACGCAGAACTTCCTGCCTCTAGTATCTGTACAGAGTACATCCACTATGGTGTTTTTGCCCCCTTCGAGCTGGGGTACAAGTTCTGTTGGCAGATACTTTATTTCGTGTATCTGCTCCTCTTCGCTGAGCGGCAGGAGGGCGTTCAGAAGACTGATCAGTCTTTTAGGATGATTGCCGAATATCT
>ERZ772884.1470-NODE-1470-length-15178-cov-2.926999_pt1 | contig 15178 bp, 8 predicted proteins | sample MGYA00580574_ERZ772884 | MGnify/ENA primary metagenome ERZ772884 (study PRJEB29015, sample SAMEA2737690) | human gut metagenome | biome: human gut; feature: human-associated habitat; material: faeces | place: China | collected 2012 ... | reverse complement strand
CTGTCCTTGTTGACGGCATACGATATGATGCGCGTACCGTTGTTCTCCAGACGGTCTTTCACGAAGCGGCTCACATTGGTCTTGAAGATGCTCGAACGCACTATGCCGTAGGTCATGAACGCCGCCGGCACCATGGTGACGACAACCGCTATGACGATGTAACGCTTCACCTTGGCATACTGTTCGTGGTTGATGAACTGCTTTTGCCTGAACTTCATCATCCTCACTCCGAGATAAGTGGCAAGGCTTATGAACACCGTGTTGAAAAACAGATAGAACGCGCCGAGAAAATAATATATGTTGCCCGTCGCAATGCCGAATCCCGCCGTGCAGAGAGGCGGCATGAGCGCGGTGGCGATGGCTACTCCGGGAAACACGTTGCCCTTTCCCTTGCAGCTGAGCGCAACTATTCCAGCCGCACCTCCGCACAAGGCGATGAGCACATCGTAAAGAGTGGGCGACGTGCGGGCAAGGAGTTCCGACTGCGCCTCGTTGAGAGGAGTAAGCAGAAAATACACTGTCGCCGTGACAACGCTTATGAGTGTCGCGACAAGATAGTTCTTCACGGAACGCTTCAACAGCTCGAAGTCGTTGATGCCGACGGCAAGTCCCATGCCGATAATAGGTCCCATGAGTGGAGAGATGAGCATCGCTCCGATGATGACTGCCGTGGAATTGACGTTCAGACCGAGCGAGGCGATGAATATGGCGAACACAAGTATCCACAAGTTTGAGCCGTGAAACGACACGCCCTTGCGTATGGCGTCCACCGTGTCTTCCTCTTTCTCCCTGTCGGTTGATACGTTGAAATACCTGTTCAGCTCCTCCACGAAGAGCGACAAAGCCTTTTTGAACCCGTCACCGGTAATTTTATGTTCTTTCCCTTCCATATTTTTATTATTTGATGTGTGTCCTTTCCAATACCTGGTATATGTCTTTGACAGTATGGCGGTTATGATATACAGAAGCCTGCACCTATATATAATATGTGGCAACAGCCTGCATGGCGGCATGCGGACTATGAGGCTGACAGTCTGAAAACGGATTTCACCGCCATGATGCAGCCATGACGCATGCTTCATTCCGCAAAAATAGCAAATTAATTGATTCAAGGCAATAAATCAGGCATATTGTTTTCGCAGCACGGACAAACCGTGCGTGTCGAGCCGATTTGGCTTTCTTGCATATTTGTATTACCTTTGCATAAGGTATAGCTGCACTCGGGAAACCGCGGGAGAAGCTTTTTATGACATTTGGAAATATCTTAACATAAGATATAAGCATCATTCCTAACGTACAAAACTACGTCCGAACCAACACGGCGGAAGCCGTATAACAAACAAAAAGAATATGAGAATAGAACAGGCTAAGAAGGAACATGCGCACGACATAGCACTGCTCATCATGCAGGCTATGTCTGACGAGTGCTGCATGAACCTTGTCGGACCGGGCAAGACGCTCTCCGACTTCGAACAGGTGATGACAAGACTCGCGGCATCGGAGTGCTCGCAGTACAGTTATCTGAACACTCTCGTCGCGCTCGACGACGACAACCGCGTGGCAGGAGCCGTGGTGGCATACCGTGGCGCAGACCTTCACACACTGCGCGAGGCATTCCTCCGCGCCGCGAAAGAGGAACTGGCACGCAATCTCGACAACATTGCCGACGAGACAGAACCCGACGAATACTACATAGACAGTGTAGCCGTGTATCCCGAATTCAGGCGTATGGGCATAGCGTCATCGCTGCTCCGTGCCGCCATAGAGCGCGCCCACTCCGCCGGACTGCCCGCCGGGCTGCTGGTGGACAAGCAGAATCCCAATGCCGAACGGTTGTACACGGCACTGGGATTCATATATGTGAAGGACAAGATGTGGGGCGGTCATGAGATGAGACACATGCGCTGCTACCGTCCCGAATAGGTATTGACCGAAGCCGGTTTTCCGCCGGCGACGGTCTCCGCACTGACATTCATGTAAGTGGTGTTTCTGCTGTTGAAACACTCTATCACCGCCTCGCCGTTCTCATCTGTGACCACCTCAGGGTTCCAGTAAAGAGTGCGGCGGCGGTCGTCTATGCCGTCGTTAAGCATCTTCTCGCTGTACTGCGGTGAATAGAACTCAGCCGGAACGCTGTATCCCTGTATCTCGGTTTTCCTTATTCCGTGTGTCGGCTTGTAGCTTTTCCCGGCATTCCAACGCTCCTGCATCTGGAAGGCACACCTCACAAAGAGCTTCCGCAAGCCCGCCATGCTGACCGTGTCCATCCTCACCTGCCCCGTGTAAATGTCGCGCAGCTCGTCCACATCGACCCTGAAATCCTTGTCGCTGAACTTGAACGCCCTCATTCCGGTGTAGTCCATATAGAGCATCGCGGTCTCTATCATGTCAATGCATCCCACGAGATGCACCTGATCTATCTCCTTTCCGTTTGCGCTGTATCTCAGTTCGTTCACTCCATAGAGCGTTCCCTCGCGGTTTATCCTGTCGTTTATGGTGTGCATGAGATAGCCTATGTCGTCCACGACGAGCTTTCCGTTGTCGCGCAGTCTGTCCACGTACTGCCTTATGTTATAGAATCCCAGTATGTCGCGCTCAAACTTCTCAGTGTCCTGCAAGAGTCTTTTGTTCCTGTATTTAGCCTTTACCACCACCTCACCGAGCCTCAATATCTTCTCGTCTCCGGCAAGCGAGTCCTCAAAAGCGTCTATATCAGCATCCAGCCTTACCGTATCAGCGGGCTGGCTCCACTCCGGATTGAGCTCAAACCAGTCAAGTCGGCGCAGCGGAGGTTCGAAGTTGCGGAACAGACTGACCAAAGCGTTGCGGTTGTATTTCTTTCCGTCGCGCCGGGTCTGTATGAGTGCCTCCATCTTTCCGTAGAAATCGTCGAGCGGAATGACGAAGTTGCCGAGCGAGTCGGCGCGCGTAGAGCCCATGACAGTCACCGAGTCGTTGTGCGCCATGACCGTTATGCCGATGTCAGCCTGCGCTTTTCCGTACCACGAATCGATGTGTCCGTAAAGGTTGAGGTTAGGTTCGGGCAGATACTTCGGCTCAGCCGGTTTCAGACCGAAGCACTCCTGCACGTCGTAGCGTCGCCATCCGCGTATGAGCAGGAGGTTGTCGAGCATCTTGCGGCGTGCAGGCGACCTGTCGGCGAAATAGAATCCGGGCTGGTGTATGTATCCTTTCAGTTCGGAGGTGAGCAGAAGGTCGGTGAAGATATTGTTGTCGTACTGCATGTAGTCCATGTCGAGCGCGTCTCTCACAGCTACAGACAGACGCGCGCCAGCCACCGGCTTGTCAGCCGCGTCGGTGAGTCTGAGTCGGCACTCCGCCTTCCCGAACGGTGCGTAAAGGTCGTTGTCAGCCGTCGCGCTGAGTCTGAGCGTGTCCTTGGGATAGACATAGCAGAAGCGGTCGAGCAGCGGTTCGCCCGACGAGTTGACCAGAGCCAGCCGCACGACACCTCCCGGCAGGTCAGCCGTAAGAATCTTTATACGTCTCACGTCAGACCCGCTGAAGTCGACAGGCACGTATGTGCGCGGCGTCAGACCTGAGAAGAGGAACAGCGCGACATCACCTCCCGTCATTCCGGCGGAGCGCGACACGGTGACGTCGAGCGACTCCTCGCGCACGTTCACCGTGATGCCGTAGCCCGCAGGCTGCGCCTTCGGAAGCTTGAACCGGCGTGTCTTGCCGTTGTAGGAAATCTCCACCGAGGCAGGTTTTTCGCCCGGTGTATATGTGAAACTGCCCATTCCGTCGTGCGTGGTGGACACTGGCAGGATGCGCTCCCCGCTCTCCGACAGCAGATATCCGTTCACATTGACCCATCCGCTGTCCTCGCTCAGTGTCTCAAATCCCACCACCGACGGTATGCCCTCCACCAGATGGCCGCCTTCGGGGAAGAATCTCACGTTGAGATCTTTAAGGTCCTCCACCGGCCTTTGCTTCATACTCTTGTCCATACGGTATGTAGCGATGCTGCGTCTCTGCTCCTCATTGTTTATCCGTTTGCGGTAAACGGGGAGCGTGCGCGAGAAATACTGCGGGTCGTCTCCGAAGGCGAGCATCCACTTAGTGTACGCCCTCACCTCGTAATAGCCTGTGAAGAATGTGTTCGCCAACGAAATCTGACCGTGTCCCTCACCGTTCTCGAGCTTCACAATCTGGCGGTCCATCACATTGCCGAGCTGGTCTACGAACTCCACATAGAGCGGTTTGCTTATCTTGCTCGGCATGTTGTCTGCCGCAGTGAGCACATAAGCCTTGAACCATATGGTGTCTCCCTGATAGTAGCTTGTGTTGTCGAAGTGCAGATATACTTTCTCTCTGGGAAACGCGCGGGCATAAGCCTGAGCCTGCGCGAAATAGTTGTCGAAGACCGTAGGCGTCTGCGCGAAGACCGCGAGACATTCCACTGCGGCAATGGCAATCGTCAGCAAACGTTTTGACATATACTATATTTTCATTCAGTTGTTTCAAATCATCTGTACAAGCCAGTATGCCACCATTCCGGCAAGATATCCCACAAGTGCTACCCACGAGACATGCTTCAGATACCATCCGAAGGTGATTTTCTCCAGTCCCATAACCACCACGCCGGCAGCCGAGCCGATGATGAGCATGGAGCCTCCCACACCAGCGCAGTAGGCAAGCAGCAGCCAGAAAAGCCCGTCGACGCCCATGTCACCGGCAGGAGCGATGGGATACATGCCCATGCATCCAGCCACGAGAGGCACGTTGTCGACAATGCTCGAGATGACACCGATGGCGCCTGTGACAAGATAGTGGTTGCCGCCCGACACATCGTTGAGCGCAGCACCGAGCGCGGTGAGCACGCCGATTTCCGAAAGGCACGCCACAGCCATGAGTATTCCGAGGAAGAAAAGGATGGTTGACATGTCTATGCGCGCCAGAAGCTGGCTCACGCGACGTGCCATCGTGTCGTCCTCAGAGGTGGAGCGGTGGAAGCACTCGGTGACTGTCCAGAGCAGTCCGAGCACGAGCAGTATGCCCATGAACGGCGGCAGGTCGGTAAGATAGCGGAATATGGGCACGAAGATGAGTCCGCCCACGCCGAGGAAGAACACCGTGCGCCGCTGCCGTCGGGTGAATACCGCCACGTTGTCCTTAGGCAGGTTCTGTCCCACATCGAGCTTCCCCTTCAGCGCGAACTGCAGTATGAGCACCGGCACCACCATCGACACGAGCGACGGCAGGAACAGTTCTGCCAGCACTCCGCCCGTTGTTATCATGCCCTTTATCCACAGCATGATGGTCGTAACGTCTCCTATGGGCGAGAACGCGCCTCCCGAGTTGGCGGCGATTATCACTATCGAGGCGAAAATCATGCGCTCCTTGTTGTCGCGTATGAGCTTGCGCAGCACCATAATCATCACGATGGACGTGGTGAGATTGTCGAGTATGGCAGAGAGGAAGAACGTCATGAAGGCGATGCGCCACAGCAGTTTGCGCTTGCCACGGGTCTTCATGATGTCGCGCACGAAGTTGAATCCGCCATAAGTGTCCACAATCTCCACGATGGTCATCGCTCCCATGAGGAAGAACAGAGTCTCGGCAGTGTCGCCGAGGTGCATCTTCAGAATCTCGCCCACATGCGCGGCTACCGACCGCACGCCTTCCGCCGCACCGCCGATGGCGGCGGAGAGATACTGTCCGGGGTCTGTCATGTATGCCGTCCAGCACAATACGCACATGAGAAGCGCCACTGCCGCCTTGTTCACTTTGGTGAAACTCTCTGCCGCTATGCACACATATCCGGCAACGAAGATAAATACTATCGTCAACGTTAAGGTTGTCATTGTCTGTAAAAAATAAGTTGTTGTCTGTTATTGTTTTTTTATGTCACACACACGTTGCGCCGTCCGTGCGGCATGAAAGGCACGCATCCCGCTCCACGTAAGGGCAGACACGCACAGCCTCATCATCACCGGCTCGCGGCACAAAGTACTGGCAAAGATAATGCAAACGAGCGCAATGAGAGTTTACTCTCAAATTGCCGAGTGCAGCTTATCTTATGCAAAGATAATGAATAAAATGTAAACGCGCCACGACACGGTGACTAACATTGGGATAATATGCGAAAAACGTACGGTCAGTAGTTGTCGAGTATGCGTTTCTGGCGTTCGCGCTCCTTCTTCGACACGCGTCTCTTGCTCTTGTCGAAGATGCCGAAGAAGTCGAAACTGATGCCGCTCTTCGGCTTCACGGGCACTGCCTTGCTCTCCTGTCCGAGGCTCTTCTTGAGCGCGCCCAGCCCGTCGCCCGGCAACACAATCTCCACGCCGCTGAGCGTTTTCACCTCGGGGATGAGGAAAATGGTGTCGCGCCGCATCTCGTCAGCGGTCATGTTGCGCCGCAGATAGCCCTTGCATATGACAGACGCCCCACGGTATGAGCCGCTCAGGGCGAACCTTCCCCGGTAGTCGGTGGCTACCTTCTCGCCTCCGTCGGTCACTACCAAGGCGTCGCGCAGCGGTTTGCGCGACGACATGTCTGCCACAACCGCGCCGCTCTGCGCCGCCACACGCACCGCGGCGAAGACTGATAAGATTATGAGAAAACGTCTTGTCATGCCTGTAAATGCTGTTTCCCTACGTCAGGCATGTCCGTGTCCGGCTGGCGCTCACGCCGTCTGTAGCGTGGCGTACGTCCGTTGCCGACGCACACATGTCTTATGTCTATCGAAGCGTAAATATACGATTATAAACTCATATGCGCATTCACGAGCCACGGCTTTTTCGTTTTTTTCAGCATATATCATAATTGTTTGCACACCTCCCCACCCTTTACAGTCCTCCGCCTACGGCATGCGCGCAACCGGAACACCTCGGGAATACAGGAAAGGAAGACTCTTTTATGAATAATTATGCACTCACGGAAGTAAAAAATCTTTACATTCCGGATTCGCGAAACAGAACGCCGGAAAACCGGTGACGCGCCTTCCGCACGTCCGTCCGGCACACACCGGCGCCGGTCTACCTCCCTTTCTCCCCTCCATACACCCCGAATGAGCGGCACAAAAACGCTCCGCAGGCTCACCGGACAGCCTCTCCCATCGTGCGGAAAAGCCTCATCCGTGCCGCCGAAGAGGCTCTTCGGGCATGCAGGAAAGGCTCTTCCGCAAGTAGGAAAAGCACATGCGGAGACACCGGAAAGCATAACCCGCTGACTGGCAACACGTTACGCAAAACGCCCATAATCCGCGTATACGCCGCAGGAAAATCTTTTGCGCATTGCAAGGGCACTCTCGCGGAGTTGACGGCGAATAATTATGCAAAAACCGGGAAGCATCACGCATATTCATGCAAAACGCCCGTGACACCGACAGAGACGGATGGCGGATGGGACGGAGCATATATAATATCACGTAGGAAGAATATATTATATCATATAAAAGAATACTGATTATCATGTAAGAAAAATATATATTATCGCATAAAGGCATATATTGTACAGCATAAAAGAGTATACAATATTATATATGTATGCAGATATAATACACCTGTCAGGCATGATGCCACTGCCGTACTGTCACTTCCGGAAATGCCGCCCGGCTCTTTCCCATGCACGGCATCAGTACCCACGCACCCTTACCCACGCGCGGTCTTACCGCCACATGGCATGCCTGAACGGACGGCAGGCACCTCTGTGGAGAGAGACATGCCGCCACGCATAACGCCGCCATGCTGATTATGGGAAACGGCTGAGGGGAAGAAACATCGGTGAAATGTCATTGTAAAACATTTATAATTGCGGAGAAACGCGGGCGCAACATGCCTCCCATAATTTTGCAGCCGGAATATAAGACATAACGCATTAGGAAATGACAAGAGTAAAAATATTTGTCGCCGCAACGGCACTGGCTCTCATATCGGCTGTCGCGGCATACGCAGAAGGGATAACAGGCATAGTGCTCGACAAGAGAGACCGTCAGCCGCTCATCGGAGCGACGGTGCAGGTGGCGGGAACAGGCGTGAAGGCAATAACCGACATAGACGGGAAGTTCAGCCTCAACGGTCTGAAGGCAGGAAAATACAGCATCACCGTAAACTATATTTCATACAAGACAGTGACCCTTGACGGCGTCGAGGCTCTGAAAGACACCGAAGGACACGCTCTCACCATTGAGATGGAGACCGACGAGCAGACGCTCGGCGAGGTGTCGGTGGTGGGCATAATGAAGCAGAACACCGACGTGGCTATGCTCCAGGCGGCACGCAAAAGCCAGTTGGTGGTGAGCAACGTGTCGGCTCAGGAGATAAAGCGCACGCAGGACTCGAACGCGGGCGAGGTGATAAGACGTGTGCCGGGCGTGAGCATAATAGACGAGAAGTTTGTCATGGTGCGCGGTCTGTCGCAGCGATACAACAACGTATGGATAAACGGCGGAGCCGTGCCGAGCAGCGAGGCTGACTCGCGCGCCTTCTCCTTCGACATCATCCCGAGCGCGCAGATAGACAACATGCAGATAATAAAGACCCCGGCAGCGGAGTTCCCGGCAGACTACAGCGGCGGCTTCATCACCATAAACACGAAGGACATACCCACGGAGAACATAGCCGAGATACAGGTGGGAGGCAACTGGAACGACGCCACCGCCTTCTCGTCATTCAGACATGCCAAAGGCTCGGGCACCGACTTCCTCGGCTTTGACAACGGCATGAGAGGACTGTCGGGCGGCATCAACGCCGCGCTCAACCCCATCGCAGGCAACGGCACAGACCTGCTGAACAACGGTCTGAACAACGACTGGCGCATAAGGGAGAGCCATCCGCTCGGCGACCTGAAGCTGTCGGCTAACATCGGACGCCGCTGGAGATGGGCGGGAAGGCAGATGGGACTCATCGCCGCGCTGAACTACAGCAACGAGTACAGGAAGTATGAGGACATGACCAACAACCTGTTCGGCGTGTACAACACCGAGGACGACAGGTCCAACTATCTCAGACGCTCCACCGACGACCAGTACAACCGCAACGTGAGACTGGGAGCTATGCTCAACATGACGCTCCTCTCAGCCGACGGCAACAGCAAATACCAGTTCAAGAACATATTCAACCAGCTGGGAAACGACCGCTACACATGGCGCGAGGGCGTGAGCGCACAGTCTGACACGGAGCACTCCGCAGAATACTACTACCGCAGCCGCACCACATACAACGGACAGCTGACCGGCAAACACACTTTCAGGAACGACGAACTGGACTGGAGCGCAAGCTATTCATACGCCAACCGCAACGTGCCGGACAGACGGCGGTATCTGGTGAACGACGCTCTGGAGACCGGAGTGATACAGCTCACCAACTCGAACGACATCTCGCGCGAATGGACAAAGCTCGACGAGCACATCGCCTCAGCCGCCGTGAACAACAGGCACAGCTTCAAGTTCGGCTCATGGGAGCCGGTGCTGAAGTTCGGAGCCTACGGAGAGTACCGCACAAGAAAATACACCACGCGCGACTTCATATACAACTGGAACGCCGCAGACAACACTCTTCCGGACGGATTCAGGCAGAACGACCTCTCCGAGATGCTCAGCGACGAGAGCTACTTCGGTGCGGACCGGCTCTATCTGATGGAGGAACAGCACATGCGCAACAACTATAAAGGCAACAACACTCAGGGTGCGGGATACATCGCGGCTACCATTCCGGCTGGCAGACTGAGCATACTTGCGGGACTGCGCTACGAATACAACCACATGGAACTCATCACCAACACCCGCGACTATGAGGAAAGCCCGTTCAGCCACAACTATGAATACAGCGACCTTTTCCCTTCGCTGAACACCACCTACAAGATAAACGACAAGCATCAGGTGAGGTTCTCGTACGGAAAGACGGTGAACAGACCTGAGTTCAGAGAGGTGTCGCCGTCGGTGTTCTACGACTTCGACCTTGCATCCAACGTGGAGGGAAACACCGAACTCAAGCCCTGCTACATACAGAACGTGGACCTGCGCTATGAGTTCTACCCCTCGAAAGGCGAGGTGATATCGCTGGCGGCATTCTACAAGCACTTCGACTCGCCCATAGAATGGACCTACACCGTGGCTGGCGGAACAAACCTGATATACTCATACATGAACGCCAAATCGGCAAAGAGCTACGGACTGGAACTCGACATACGCAAGGACCTGTCGTTCATCGGGCTGCCCGGCTTCAGCTGGTCGTTCAACGGAGCGCTCATCAAGAGCCGCGTGAACTTCGAGAAAGGGTCGAGAGAGGAAGACAGACCTATGCAGGGACAGTCGCCCTATCTCATAAACACAGGAATATTCTACAACAACGACAAGCTGCAACTGAGCGTGGCGGCTCTCTACAACCGCATAGGCAAACGCATAATAGGCGTGGGACGCAGCGAGGGAACGACGAGCGACAACGAGGCTCTGCGCGTGCCCGACAGCTACGAGATGCCGCGCGACGTGATAGACCTGTCCGTCTCGAAGATGTTCGGCAGCCACTGGGAGGTGAAATTCAACGTGCGCGACCTGCTCGCACAGACTGTATACTACAAGCAGTTTGCCGACGTGCACTACCAGGACGGCAGCCGCAAGGAAGTGCAACAGATAACAAGGGCGTTCAAGCCAGGACGCAACTTCGGACTGAGTGCCGTATACAAGTTCTGAAAAAGCATCATAAAACAACATGACAACCATTCATACAATTAATAATTATGTTTAACCAAACAAGCATTATGAACAAATTCAAATTCTACGGATGCCTCGGCATCCTTGCCGCATCGTTCACATTCTGTGCCTGCGGCGACGATGATGACAACGGGAAAGAAACCGAAAAGAACGACGTGACATGGTCTACCGACGGCGGAATAAAGGCTTGCGACCACATCCTTTTCACTGCCGACGGCGACGCCAACGTAAATGACAACGGCAGGCAGATAGGCAACGGCGACCAGGAGTTTGTCTTCACAGGCAAGCAGACCATAAAGAAAGGCACCTACATCCTCAAAGGCTGGGTGTACATAGCCGACGGTGCGGAGCTCACAATAGAGCCGGGCACGATAATAAAGGGTGACAAGCAGACAAAGGCTTCGCTCATAGCAGAGCGCGGCGGAAAGCTCATCGCACAGGGAACAGCGCAGGAGCCCATCGTCTTCACATCAGAGGAGGCTAAAGGCAACCGCCGTCCGGGTGACTGGGGAGGCGTGATTCTCTGCGGAAAAGCGGTGAACAACAACACCGAGATGCAGATAGAGGGCGGTCCGCGTACCAAGCACGGCGGATCGGACAACAGCGACAACTCCGGCGTTCTGAGCTATGTGCGCATAGAGTTCGCAGGATATCCCTTCCAGACCGACCAGGAGATAAACGGCCTTACACTCGGTTCGATAGGAAGCGGAACGAAAATAGACCACGTGTCTTACTCTAACGACGACTCTTACGAGTGGTTCGGCGGAACGGTGGACTGCAAGTATCTCGTGGCATACAGAGGATGGGACGACGACTTCGACACGGACAACGGATTCAGCGGCAACGTGCAGTTCGCACTGTCAGTACGCGACTCCAAGATAGCCGACACGTCGCAGAGCAACGGCTTCGAGAGCGACAACAACGGCGAAGGCTCTGCAACCTCTCCTTTCACCTCCTGTGTCTTTTCGAACGTGACCTTCGTCGGTCCGGTCGGTCAGGATGCAGCATTCTCCAACACTTCCGACTATATTACCGCAGGCGACATGAACCCCAAGAACGGTTCCAAGCTGGGCCAGTTCCAGTCTGCCATGCAAGTGCGCCGCAATTCGCATCTGAACTGTTTCAATTCGGTGGCGATGGGTTTCCCCGTCGGTCTGATCGTGGAGAACGACAAAGGTTCGCAGACGCAGACTGCGGCGTCCGAGGGTACGTTGAAGATTCAGAACGTCTATATGGCCGGTATGACCGTCCTGGGCAGCGACGTGAACAAATCGTTCGAGGATGGTTTCTGCGACAACGGCGACAAGAACAGCATCGACAAGTCGAAGGAGTCCTTCTCTTCGACCTATTTCAAGTCGATAGCTTCGAACAAGTATTTCGATGCGATCGCCGATCTGAAACTCTCCCAGCCCAACAGCCTGCAAGCCAATCCGAACTACGGTCCGCTCTCCGATAGCCCGCTGCGCGGGGCCGCTTCTTTTACCGATCCGCTGGTTGCCAACGGTTTCGATGAGGTGACCTACATCGGAGCCTTCGCCGACGAAAACGACGGATGGATGTCGGGTTGGACGGAGTTCGATCCCCAGAACAAAGCCTATTAAACCGGGCTTTCGATCAAGCGTTAATAAAAAGTAAAAAGGGAAAGGCAGCGTTTCAAACGCTGCCTTTCTTCTTTTTGTTTTCGGTAAATCCGATTGTCGGATCTTCGACGTGAAAATGTCAGGAGTTCGGCTTTTTTCCGTCGAGCCATTCGATACCCCGGTGAGTGGCGATCCCGCGCAGGAATGCCCATCCGAAAGCGTCCATTTCCTGCCGGGTGCCTCCTTCCAGGTAGAGGTTGAGCAACATGTTCATCAATTGTTTGGCGAACAGGGGACAGTCCACATCGGGCAGTACACTGTTGTCGGCGATGCAATGTTCCAACACTTCGGTGAATGAATCCAGCCAGAAACGACGGTTTTTTTCGTAGGAGTCGGCATAAGAAACCTTCTGTTGCAACTCCTGAAGTGAGATGCAGCTGATCATGCACAGAGCATCGATGTACTCTCTGATCAGATTCTGGGCCTGTTCGAGGGCAGAACCGGGTTGATAAAAGAGGTAACCTGCGATCTTTTTCTCCTGCTCTTCCCGGATTTTGTCCCAGCACTCTCCGACCAGGGTATCTTTATCGCTGAACAACTCGTAGAGTGTCCGCTTGGAAATCTCCAGCTTTTGCGCGATCTCATCCACCCGGACGGCACGAATGCCGTCCCGGATGATGAGGTCTCGCGTGGTGCGGATGATGTCTTCGCGTGTTACCCTGCGTTTCATCGCTATTTGCTCGTTTCGGGTTCGAGATCACGGCCGCCGCCCAAAGCGTGGTAGAGATCGACGATAGCCTGAATCTCCGAGAAGCGGTCGTTGATTTGCGACAGTTGAGCCGACAGCAGGGTTTGCTGTGCGGTCAGCACTTCGAGATAGGTCGTGCTGCCATGGCGCATCAGGAGCTGGGTGCTCTCGACGGCGGTTTCGAGCGAAGCGACCTGTTTCTGGCGCAGATCGACTTTGGAACGTGCCGACTGGCATTTGGCGAGGGCATTGTTCACTTCTGCTCCAGCGTTGAGCAGGGTCTGCTGGAACGACAGCAGGGCCTCCTGTTGTTGCGCTTTGGCGATTCGAAGCTGTGCCTGGTTTCTGCCCGCGTTGAAGATGGGCTGTACGAGCGATGCCGCAGCATTGAAAATCCATTTGGCGGGGTCGAGCGTCGTAACACCTCCGTCGTTGGTCCAACCCAGCGTACCGCTCAGACTGAGGGCCGGATAGAACGCCGACCGGGCTCCGGCCGTGTTGTAAAAGGCCTGTGCCAGCGAGTATTCGGCATTTTTCACGTCGGGACGGTTGGAGAGCATCTGTGCGGGAATGCCGACCACCAGGTTCTCCGGAAGAATTTGCTCGTCGAGCGTACCGCGCTCGAAGCTGCGGGGAGCTTCGCCCAGCAGCGACGAGAGGCTGTTTTCCATCTCGCGGATCTGGTACTCCAGATCGAACAGTGAAGTTTCGATCGAGTAGTAGTTCGCTTCAGCCTGCGAAACCGCTGCTTCGTTGGTCATGCCCGCCTCTTTCATGGCCCGCATCGTATTGACGGTTTCGAACCATTTTTCAGCGGTTTCCGAAGAGATCTCGTATTGTGCGTCGAGCATCAGCAGCGTGTAATAGAGGTTGGCGACCGAAGCGATGACTTGCGTGCGGACGGCCTGCTGGTACTCCTGGCTTTGCGCGAGAAGAGCCTTCGCCCGGCGCTTGCTGTTGGTGAGTTTACCGAAAATATCGACTTCCCAACTGGCCGTTACGGGGACGGTGTAGGTCCACGTGGCATTCCAAGGGTTAGTCAGGCTGCTCACTCCTCCGTTCGGAGCGAAATTGAACGAGGGCAGGTATGCCAGGCGTGCCGACTTCAGTGTCGCTTCCGCCTCTTTTACGCGCCAGTAAGCCGACTGGAGGTCGGTGTTGTTGTCCAGTCCCTGCTGGATAAGTTGTTGCAGGTAAGGATCGGTGAACATCTCCTGCCAGGAAATGTTCCCCAAGGTCATCGTATCGACCGTTTCGACCCCCTGGCCGTAGAGCCCGTCGGTTTTGATCTCTTCCGGCCGTGTGTAGGGCTTGTAAATGCCGCAGCCAGCCATGGCGGCTGCGGCAAGTATGATGATTAACTTTTTCATGGTTTACTTCTTCTCTTCGTTTTCTTTTTTGCTGTCTTCGATTTCAGCTTCGATCATCCAGTCGGGAGTATTCGTGAATTGAATCGGCTTGACCTTCTCCTGCAGGTGCTGGAAGACGATGAACAGGGACGGCACAAGGAACAACAGAGCCAACGTACCGACGATCATACCGCCGACGACGCCCGAACCGAGGGTCGAGTTACCGTTGGCGCCTACACCCGTTGCGATTACCAGCGGGATCATACCGAATACGCAGGTCAGCACGGTCATCAGAATAGGACGCAGACGGGCTTTGGCGGCCGAGAAGGCGGCTTGCGAGAGACTCATGCCCGACTTGCGGCGGTCGGCCGCATACTCCGTAATCAGAATCGCGGTTTTCGACAACAGGCCGATAATCATGATAAGACCCGTCTGGAGGTAAATGTTGTTCTCCTGTCCGATGAGCTTGACGAGAATGAACGAACCCAACAGACCGCACGGTACGGCCAGAATGACGGCGAAAGGAATCAGGAAGCTCTCGTAAAGGGCACTCAGAATCAGGTAGATCAGAATGATACAAATACCGAAGATGATCGCCGTGTTGCTACCTGTCTGACTCTCCTCGCGCGTAAGACCGCCGAAATCGTAGCCATACCCCTTGGGCAGTACTTGTTCCGCAACTTCCTCGATGGCCTTGATCGCATCACCGGTCGAGTATCCGTCGGCGACAGTTCCGCTGACAGCGATACTGTTGTACATGTTGAATCGGCTCAATACCTCCGATCCATATACTTTGGTGAGTTTGACGAACTGGCTGATC
>ERZ772884.1467-NODE-1467-length-15217-cov-4.262564_pt1 | contig 15217 bp, 7 predicted proteins | sample MGYA00580574_ERZ772884 | MGnify/ENA primary metagenome ERZ772884 (study PRJEB29015, sample SAMEA2737690) | human gut metagenome | biome: human gut; feature: human-associated habitat; material: faeces | place: China | collected 2012 ... | reverse complement strand
TCCTGCGGGAGCAGGAGTTTATTCGGGCGCTCACCGAGGACAGCGAACACCTTCAGGAGCATACGCCCATCGAGTTTTCCATGCAGATCGGCGGCGTGACCTGCACCGAACGCAAAGCCGCAGGTCAGGCGATTCTGGATGCCTGCACTGCTATGCAGGATGTTTCCGAAAAGCGCACGATTGGCGAATATCGCGGTTTTCCCATTACCCTGTGGGCGAATGTGCAGACGCAAAAATTCCAGCTTACGCTCCACCACAAGCTGTCCCAAGAGGTAGAATTGGGTGCGGATGCTGTGGGCAATACGACCCGCATCGACCATGTGCTGGACGAGATCCCAAAGAATCTGGAAAAGCACAAGACAGCGCTGGAAAACCTGACCGCCCAGCAGCAAGAAGCACAAGAGGAGGTAAAGCGTCCCTTTGCACAAGAGCAGGAATTGACCGACAAGACCAACCGTCTGAATGTGCTGCGTCTGGCGCTCCACATGGATGACGGCGAGAAACCGCAGCCGGAGCACACGGAGGAAAAGCCGTCTATTCGCGGAATGCTCAAACGCATGGGCATGGAATCTGCGGCAATGGCAGCTGCACCGGGACGATCTCACAGTCAGGAGGCGGAACTTGCATGAAGCCAGACAGCGGACGCACGATCCCACTCTACTTCAAGGTATCTCCCGAAGAAAAGGCCAGGATCGACGAGAAGATGGAACAGCTCGGTATCCACAACCGCCGTGCCTACCTGCGGAAGATGGCGGTGGACGGTTACGCCGTCCGAGTAGACATGGCGGACTTTAAGGCGCTGGTATCCCTGCTGCGGATCTGCTCCAACAACCTCAATCAGATCGCAAAGCGCGTGAACAGCACCGGCAACCTCTACGCCGAGGATGTAGCAGATTTGCAAAGCCGGTACGGTGAACTGTGGAATGCGGTCAGCACGATTCTGAGCAAGATGGGAAATCTCTGAAAAAGCTTTACTTTACCGCTTTAGTGTGGTATATTAAGGGCGTAGAGCAGAGATTGGAGGTTTAGAAAGATGAGGATCGTATTCAAGATTTTATTGTTCCCGGTCGTATTTGTTCTGTCGATGCTGGTTTGGTTCTGCCGTGCAATCTGCTGGTTCTCGTCCGGTGTCCTGAGCCTTACATCCTTTGTGTTCTTTGCGCTGGGCATCGTGGCGCTGTTTGAAAAGGACTATTTCAATGTGGGCGTTGGCATCATCACCGCATGGCTGCTTAGTCCTTTCGGTCTGCCGCTGGCAGCGGAGTGGATCATTGACCGGGTAGAAAATGTAAAAGACGCGATTGCAGCGATATAAATGTAAAAGTGCGATACCATATGGTATCGCACTTTTTATTAGTCCTTATAGGCATTCCAGTATTGTATTGTAGTTTTATAGATATTTGGAATTATGTTTTTCGAGTGCACAAAATATCTATATGCTGATGAAAATAGAGAGCTGATAAAGAGTGAAACGCTGATCATCAGCAACAGTTGATTCGCTTCTGAACTTTGAGCAAAACTATCCATCGTTGCAGCGACCCATAATGCACCAAATGAAGCAATGGTCATCTGGGCAGAACAGCAACTTTGTTGGAGTCCAAACAGCTGAATAAACCATTGATCAAGATGAAGAAAATATGCAGATAATTCTAAAAATCCGTTGACAAACAAACTGATAATAAGCGAAAGAATTCCAATAATTAAAATTTCGCCAATAAGGCTGGATGAATCTCCACTGATTATCGAATTAAGAAGCGAATCAGTCGTTGAGATAAAGGGTAATAATGAAATACCACAAAGTAAGATTGGATAAAAAATCGCTACATATAGCAAAGTGAGAAGTTTTTTGTAATTTCCTAAAGAGTGAAAAATTGCTTTTCCAAGGTCGATACAGGCAATAATAATTGCGATGATAAAAACCAATGTGCGTCTTAGTAATTTAATTGTCTTATCCTCCGATGGTTAAAGTATACATAATATTGTGATATAGATTGGTTAAAATGTCAATAACAAAAATCAAACCCCGACACGCCAGCGAGGGAAAAAGCATCGCGCAGATACTCAAAGACCGCTTGGATTACAATGAAAATCCAGACAAGACGCGGGATGGTCTGCTGGTGAAAACCTATCAGTGCAATGCTGATACCGCTTGGAAGGAATTTACCGTCAGTAAGCAGATATACACCTCCATCACCGGACGGACGCGCAAGCCGAAGGAAGATGTTATTTCCTATCTGCTGATCCAGTCCTTCAAGCCGGGTGAGATCACACCGGAGGAAGCAACGGAACTGGGGTATCAGCTTGCGATGGAGTTCACCGAGGGACAGCATCAGTTCGTTGTTGCGACCCATACGGACCGGCATCATATCCACTGTCACATCGAGTTCAACAGCACGACACTGGACTGCACCCACAAGTTCAACAATTACAAAGATACCTACCGAACGATTCGGAAAATCAGCGACAGACTGTGCGCGGAGCATGGTCTGTCTGTCATTTCCAAGCCAAAGGAAAAGGGGCAGCACTATGCGGAATGGGCAAACGAGCGCAGGGGAACAAGCTGGAAGGCGGCGCTCAAAAATACCATTGACCGCGTTCTTCCGACCGTCCTCACTTTTGATGATTTTCTCGCTGCAATGCGCCGCGAGGGATACGAAGTTCGGCAGGACGGCAAGTACCTGAAATTCCGCGCAGTCGGTGCCGGACAGGAGCGTTACACCAGAGCGAAAACATTGGGCGCAGACTACACAGAAGAAGCGCTGCGAGAGCGTGTCGGCAAGCCACTGATTCACGCAAAAAGCCGCACCGGGCGAACGGCTGACCCTGCGAAAATCAACCTCATCGTGGATATTCAAAGCCGTCTGCGCGGGCGCGGTCCGGGGTATGAGCGTTGGCTGAAGGTCCATAATTTGAAAGAAGCGGCAAAGACGCTAACCTACCTCACCGAGCACGGGATCACGGAGTACGCCGCACTGAAAAAACTGGCGGCGGAGCAGATCGCAAAACGAGATGCGGCAGTGACAACGATCCGGCAATATGAGCAGCGCATGGAGCGCATTGCGGATCTGCGGACGCATATCGTGAACTATGCCAAGACCCGCGACATCTATCTGCAATACCGCAAGCTGCCAGCCGCGAAGAAGGCGGCGTTTGCCTCAGCACATGAGGATGAACTGATGCTGCACCGCGCAGCGAAGCAGGCGTTTGAGGAATACGGCGAGAAGAAACTGCCTGCAATAAAGGATTTGCAGGCTGAGTACAAGGAACTGCTGGAGAAAAAGCGTGTTGCCTATGCGGAATACCGTCCGCTGAAGCAGCAGACACAGGAGCTGGAAACCATAAAGAAGAATGTGGACAGCTTGCTTCAAATCGATGCTGCACAGCAGGAGCGTGAAGCGGAAAAACGCCGGATCGAGCAATCGCAGGCGAGATAATGTAAAGTGCCGATGGAAAAATCCACCGGCACTTTTTTCTGTATTAAGACTCGTGTGCTTTGTCGTAATGTAATGGAGATGGCGACTCTATGCACAGCCACCGCAGTTCTCAACCAAATGCCTCGTAATACTCACCCAGCTGAACCAAAACGCCGATTTGCAAATCAATACTGTTGTCTACACAAAAGAAATTGATATCGTGAAATTCGCTGTCTGGCAGCACACCTATACGCACAATATCGTCCGCATATTGAATGGGCGGGTATGGCTGAAAAATAAATATACAGGATATAAGAACGGAAACTGCTTGGGATACCACAATCGCCCATAGACTTCTATGCGTCTTGAGTACGATGCGTACTAATTGAACGATGGTGGTTCCTAACAGTATCAGAGCTTTCGGTACACACATCCTATACTGATTGCCGCAGCAGAGTAGCAGCAAGCCATGATATATCCACAAATACTGCGTTCCAAGTAGCGGAGTTATGCTGACTGCAAGAATACTGAAAATGCCCCAATTTATCCAATACAGGATTTTCATGAACCGTTTATCAGAACCGTAACGAAAGCACACAGCCTGTAATACAAAAAGCGGAATAATCAAGAGATAAAAGAACGGAATTTGCGGAATCCAAACATAGCTTTGCGCTGCCAATAAGGACACAAATGCAAGGATGCACGAATATCCCACTGTGTAGGCGCAGATCACTTTATCTGTGCTTATTATTTCTTTCACTGCTGATATTGCTCCAACAATTCTAAAATTTCACCAAATCCATATAATTCTGCGCCTTCTTTTGGAGTACGCTCCGCGGAGCCATCATCAAATACAGTACTTTCATCCACAGCAGCACCGTGCTCTAATAGCAACTTGACCAGTGCAATGTTTCCGGTTTCAACAGCCATCGGTAAACATCTCTGTGCTGCGTTGACATCGCAGCCGATGTCCAGTAGATATTGCACGGTTTCTATCTGTTCTGCCCAGCAGGCGTCCTGCAGGACACTGGAATCTCCGTTCGTGTCATCTGAATGGTAGTCCGGATCGTATCCGAGCGAAACCCAATATTGAATAATTGCTGTTTGTCCGGTCCTTGCTGCGTTTTTCATCGCATACCATGCCGTGGTTTCGTTCACGGGATAGCCATGCTGGATCAGCATCTGCGTAATTTCAACATTGCCGTTTTCGGATGCACCGTCCATAATATTATCAAACACTTCCCAGATACTTACTGTCCCGGTAATGACCGGAGTGCCACTGTCCAGTAAAAGTCGGCAAGCCTCCGTGCTGTTGTTTCGAATTGCGGTGCACAATGCCGCATCACGGCTTTCGGTGTCCCATGATCCCTGTTTCAGCAGGAAGTTCATCACATCGGTATTGTTCTGCATCGCTGCGATTTGCAACAGCGTGTTGTCAGCGGCATCTATGGTCTGAATGGTTCCAAAACCATCCGCAAGCAATAATCTGACAGTATCAGCATTGCAGAAGGCAACGGCGTGACAAAGCGTTTGCAATCGCTCTGCCTCAGAAAGATCGGTTTTCGTCGCCAATTCCTGCACCGTCGCATTGTCACCGCGAATCGCAGCATCAAAGATTGGCGTGAGAATTGTGCTCATCTGCGACGAATCCAGCAAAGCAACTAATTTATGAATCCGCTGATAATGGGTATACGCGCCTTCAAAATCCAGTGCATGAGATAGCACCACAGGTGTCACCTCTGCACCATAGGAAAGCAACAGGTTCATTGCCGCCATATCGTCATCCAGTTGGACGGCGTAATCTAACGCTGTCCAACCTTCTTTATTCTGCTGCGATACATCTGCGTCGTATCGTAAAAACAGTTCCGCATAATCAGCGGACGAATAATTTCCCTTTCCCGGCAAAAATCCATATTTCTGCGGTTCATAACCTGACGCATACATCAGCAGGGTGTTGCCGTTCCGGTCCGCATAATTCACATCGCTCCCGTTTTTCAGCATCTGTTCCAGAAACAATGGACGAGGGGTTGTCTGCCATACGCATAGGATTGGGCTTGTAAATGCTCCATTTACCCATATGCGGTTCATATTTGCGCCCTCTGTCGCCGCCTCCTGAATTGCATCATAATTGGGGTGAACAACCGCTGATACAAGTCGTTGCGTTGCCTGCATATTGTCCAGCGCTTGTTCATAATCCGGACGACAACCGGTTAGCAAGAAAAGCATCCCCGAAAAGAACAGAAAATATCTCAAGTGTCTCATTTATTATATCCTCCCCAAGTGAATGACACTTTGGTATTTGTTAGTTGTGTAGTCATTTTATTGGAAAGTTTGCTATTTCGGGAACTCGGCTTAGGTTTAACCGTTCTCATAAATGCATTCGCTACATCACGCGACGGGAAGGTAATGCTACCAACCATTGTTAAATCAAGGCAATTTACAATTTCTGTACTTGGTCTAAAACCTGTAATCCACCAATGTGTTGTCGCTGGGCGAATGAACAGCAGATTACGAGGATTATAACTACCTTTATATAGATCAAACTGCATAAGCATCATATCCGTATCTGCCACCGCACTATAGTGGTTAAGACGGTCGCATAGTAAAGATTTGAAATATCTTACATTATTATCGTTATAAATGGAAGAATAATCTACGGATAAAGTTGTATCTACTGCATTAGGAGAGCGATAATAAAGACCTATTTCGCCACCTATACCCATATTTAGGTAATTTCCCTTCCAGCCTTCAATGCGCCACTCTTTTATTACGCCAGACTTCGTAGGTGCAGTGAAAAAAGCTTCAAAACGAGTATAGTTACATACATTAAAAGCAATATCATATAGGTTATTGTATCCGGCATCTCTTTGCAGTGCGTTAACCTCTGCATACCACACCCCGTTTTTTGTATCCTTTTTGAACAGGGTATTAGGAAGAGGATCGACCCATATAGTTGGACGGTCTAATCCTAATGCTTGATATAGATACGCATCCGTTGTATAAAAATGGCCGCCGCTATTCCACATATATGCAGGATTGCACCATAAATAACTATACTTTCCATCAATCTGAACCACCAAATTATTCCTTTTTGAATCCCAACTGATGGTACCCTTACGACTTTCTACAAATTTTCTAATTTGAATTTCTTCTAAACCGTATGGATCAACTCGATTTGTTATACTATTCCCGCAATACGTATACCAATTATCGCCAGCTTTAGCTGGGTCTTCCTGCGTGAACCGGTGGTCGGCAGGGTCGTAGAAACGATTCTGCGCGAAATACAGGTCAAGCACTTCGTCCCAAGTGTAGCCGGTGTAATTGTTAGAGTTGTCGATACCGCTGAAATTCGTGTCCGTGTAGGTTTCGGTCAGCGGATTGCCCCACGGGTCATAGATCGTGTGCGAGATTACCTTGCCGTTTTCATCTACGGCAAACAGCGTACTGCCAAGGTGGCTGGCGCGATACCACACCTTGCGCACATCGTTTGCAGCAAAGTCGCTTTGCAGGTTTTCGCCGCCCTCACCGCGCTTTGTACCAGCTGCATAGCCGTACTCTGCGGAGATTCGGGTGCTGTTCTCATCGTACACATAACGCTGTGTAAAGCTGCCGTCCTCTGTTACCAGTATATCACGGTTAGCCGTAGAAAGATAGTCCACAACATAGTTCTTTGTTACGGTTTCAAAGTTGCTCTGGAAGGTCGTGCCTACCTCGGTTTCCCATGTACGCTGCCAGAAAAAGCGTCCGTCCATCAAGAAATCCAGATAATCGGTGCCGTGCGAACCGTCCTTCAAGTCGGAGTTTGCATGACCGGCGTTCTTGTTGTCGCGCACCTGTACATTCTTAATGCGTGCATTGAGCGCATTGTAAGTGTAGGTACTGCTCTGGCCGTCTTCGATCTTGCCGGTTTTCAGCTTGTTCTGTGCCGTGTAGGTATACTCGGTCGCGCCGTCCGGTGCAGCCTTCTTGATCAGATTGCCCGCCGCGTCATAGGTATAAGTGGTCGTACCGTCCTTGCCGGTCTTGCTAACCAGACGGTTTTGCAGATCGTAGGTGTAAGTGTTTGTACCATCGGAAAGCAGATTGCCCGCGAGGTCGTAGGAATACTTCGTATTCTTGCCCTCGATATTGGTGCGGATAAGCTGATTGGCCTTATCGTAGTAGTAGCGTACCAACTCGTCCTTCTTGTCAATGTCTACACCGGAACGGTTTTCACTTACGATATTGCCCGCATCATCGTAGGTATACGCAGTCTGACGGCGTGTGCTGTTGCTCTTGGTGACTTCCTTTTGCAGCGTCAGCAGACCGGCGGCGTTATAATCATACTCGGTCGTGCTGCCGTCGCTGTGGCCTTCCTTGATTGTGCGTCCTTCCGCGTCGCGCGTGTAGGTAATGCCTGTGCCGTCATGGTCGGTCTGGGACTTCACATTGCCGAGACTATCATACGCGGTCGTAACAGCCTTGCCGTCGGGGTAGGTGATGGACAGACGGTTGCTTGCCGCGTCGTAGGTGTACGCCGTGGTCGTGCCGTCCTCATTTGTGACAGCGGTGGTGCGGGAAAGCGCGTCGAACGCAAATGCTACCGTGCCGTTTCCATCCTTGGCCGAGGTCATGTTGCCCGCCTTGTCATAGGCAAAGGTCGCAGTACCATCCGCGTCCTTGCGGGAAACCATGCGATACAACTTGTCGTAGGTGTACGCGGTCTGCTTGCCGTTTTCGTCAACCTGCGTCAGCACATTGCCTTCCTTGTCATGCGTGTAGGTAGTCACGCTGCCCAGCGGAGAGGTTTCGGTCAGCAGATTGCCCGCTGCATCATAGGCATAAGTGGTCGCGGCCTTCTCGTCACCGCCGCCGTACATCGTCGTGCCTGCGGTGTTTCCAAACGAATCATACCGGTACTCGAACATACCGCCTTCGGCGTTGGTCTTGGAAACAAGACGATTCAAGCCGTCATAGGTGTATATGGCCTTGTTCTTGTTGCCGTCGATCACCGCCGTCTGGTTGCCTGCAAGGTCGTATTCGTACTCGGTTGCATGGTTAAGCTGGTTGGTTTCCTTGACCTGCCGATTCATGCAGTCATACGCATACTTCACCCATTCGTTGTTGCGGTTGGTGTACTGAATGAGATTGTTGTTCGCATCATACTGATAAACGGCATACGCATTATTCGCGTCGGTTTCCTTGCGGAGATTACCGGCTGCGTCATAGGTGTAGGTAGTCGTTGCACCCAGCTTGTCCGTGGTTGCTGCTACTCTGCCGCGTGCGTCGTAAGTGTTGGTAACAACACCAGAAAGTGCGTCGGTTTCGGTCAGCACATTGCCGTTCTTATCGTAGGTGTAGGTCGTTGCGCTGCCATTTTCATCGGTTTCAGAAACGACACGACCCAGTGCGTCATAAGCAGACAAGGACACGCCGCCTTCTGCGTCTGTGGTCTTGAGCAGGTTATAGTTTTTGTCGTAGGTGTACTGTGTTGCATTGCCTTCACGGTCAGTGGAAACCAGTACATTGCCTACGCCGTCATATTGCTTTGTTCCCGCATTACCCAGTCCGTCAATCGTTTTTATCACACGATATGCACCGTCGTACTCGCTCTTTGCGATTACTGTTCCGTCCTTGATGACAGAAACCGTGTTGCCTACCTTGTCGTAGCCGTATTCGGTCACAACACCTACTGCGTTGGTTTCGGTATGCGTTCTGCCGAGTGCGTCATAGGTGTACTTGGTTGCATTGCCGTTCTGGTCGGTTACTTCGCTGACATTTCCGAGCGCATTGTAGGTATAGCGGGTTTCGCCGCCGTCCGCATAGGTGATAACCGTAATCTGGTCTTTGCGGTTGTACTGATACGAAGTTTTGTTGCCTTTCGGGTCAGTGACGGTGAGTTGGTTGCCGTTCGCATCATAGGTGGTAGCAGTCTTACCGCCGAGTTCGTCATAGCTTTCTGTCGTGCGTCCCAGCGCGTCATACACCGTGCGGGTCTTGCTGCCGTCTGCGTTAATCTGCTCTACGGCGCGTCCCAGCAGGTCATAGACATACTTTGTCACATTGCCTTCGGGGTCGATAACACTAAGCTGATTTCCCGCAAGGTCGTAAGTGTACGCAGTAACGCCGCCGAGTGCGTCCGTTTCGGTCAGCAGCCGTCCTACCTTGTCGTAAGTGTAGGTGGTTTCGTTGCCTTCGCCGTCAATCTGCTTTATCGCTGCATTGATGGCGTTGTACTCGGTCTTGGTTTCATTGCCGTTTGCGTCCGTTGTGACAAGCAGATTGCCAACAGGGTCATAGGTATAGGTTGTCTTGTTGCCTGCACCGTCGGTTTCGGTCTTGGTTCGTCCGAGTGCGTCATAGGTGTAGGTTTTCTTGTTGCCTTCTGCATCGGTTTCCGAAACCGTGCGTCCCATGCTGTCATACGCATAGATCGTTTCGCCGTCCAGCGCGTCAATCGTCTTTGCTACACGGTCAAGTGCGTCATATTCATAGGTAGTCGCATTGCCTTCCGCGTCCGTAGTCTGGATAAGCAGGCCGCGATCGTTGTAGGTGTAGCGGGTTTCGTTGCCCTCTGCGTCTGTTACCGATACAAGCTGTGCGGTATCCTTGTCATATTCATAGGTGGTTTCATTGCCGTTCGCGTCCGTGCGTTTCAGCGGTTCGCCGTTCGTGCCGTATTCGGTCGTTACCGTGCCGCCGAGCGCGTCCTTGGTCGAGGTGGTAAAGCCGTTGGCATTGTACTCATATGAGGTTTCGCCGCCCAGCGCGTCTACGGTTTTCAGCAGCTTGCCCGCCTTGGAGTAGGTATGCCTGGTCGTTGCGGTTGCTGAATCACTCACCTTGGTATGCTCTGCAACGATGCGGCCTACGGCATCGTATTCAAAGCTGGTAACGCCACCTTCTGCGTCAGTGACAGAAAGCTGCCATCCCTTATCGTCATACGCATAGGTAGTCTGATTGCCGAGCGCATCCGTAACCGTAACCGGCAGACCGAGTGCATTATAGGTGTACGAAGTGGTATGTCCGTTCTTGTCGCGGAACTCGGTCAAGCTGTGTCCGGAATAGGTATAGGTTTCCGTATTGCCGAGCGCGTCTGTGATAGACGCAATATCGCCGCCTGCTGTATAAGTCAGCGTCATAGCGGTATTGTCCGCATAGCGAACTTTCGTCACATTGCCATTGCTGTCATACTCGTATGCGGTTGCACCGTTCAGACGGTCGCTTGCAGAGTTGGCACGATAATCGCCGTCATAGGTGTTGGCGGTGGTATATTCCGTGCCGTCGATAACTGTTCCGATTTTCTGGATATTGCGGTGGTTATCGTAGTAGTAGCGCGTTTCAAGGCCATTAGCATCTACACAGGTCGTAACACGCGCTTCATCGTCATAGGAAACAGTAGAAACAGTGGGAATGTCCGCGTTGATAAAGGTCTGCTTTACCACACGGCCTATGCCGTCATACTCGTTCTTAATATAGACTTCGCCTTCAAAGTCGGTAGCACTGTTCAGATAGCCGTTACCATCGTAGGTATAGTGCAGCGTATCACCGTCCGCATTGGTAACGCCGGTCAGAAGATCGTTGTCATGCTCATACGATACGGTGCGGCCTGCGTTATCGGTCACGGACGAAATATGTCCGTTCGACCATGCCAGCGTATAGCTGCCTGCAATGCCGTCAATCTCGGTCAGTTCATCGCCGTTGTAGGTAAGCTGCGCAACGGCTGTTCCATCGGGATTGTAGATGGTTTGCAGCTTGCCGTCATTCGAGAAAATGAACGCTGCGCCGTCCTCGTGCGTCATGCGGTAGCTGCCGTCTGCTTCATTTTCCAGAACAAAGCCGCTGTCTGCCAGTGAATCATAGCCGCCGCCACGGAGCGTAAGGAAGATTTGCTCCTCACCGCCGGGCATTGTCACACGGATAATACCTCGGTCGTTGATGAGCGAATAGTCATAGCTGTGCGTAAAGCCAGTACCTAGCGCACCCTTGTCGTAGCGCGAGTTGTAAACACGAAGGAAGCTCAGCGGGATAATGCCTTCCAGCTTCAAGTCCTCGTACATGAAGTTGTACGCACCTGTTACCATGTTTACAGGGTCAAGGTTCTGGTAGTCCAGCACCAAGCCTTCCAGTTCGGGGAAACCGGTCAATTCATTGCACGCCAGACTGCCGCTGACAAACTGCTCATACAGCTTCTTGCGTACTTCATCGGACAAGCTGCCTTCCAGCATGAGGAATGCTGCCGTGCCATCTTCACCGACAACATAATCACGGTAGTCTACCAGCAGTTCGGTGCTGACAGCAAACTTTTTCTTGCCGTTTTCCTGCTTCTGTGGCCAAGTATAGTTCTGACCGTGTGTGTGGCTGCCCTTACTGTCCGTACACTCGACATTCTTATCCGGTCTGCCGAGCGGTTCAATTTCTACTGTCAGATAAAACACATCTTCATCGAGGTTCGGACCGATGATCGGGATACCATCAAGAGAGCCGTCCCAAATCAGCGTGTGTTTCATCATAGGAACAGGAGAGATTTCTTCTCCCGCAAAATTCTTGTCCGCTTGATAAATGCCGTCCTCGGACAACTCCACCAAGCCGCCGTCCGTTTTGGTCACCGGTGTGTAGGGGGATACCATAGTGTCTTGGGAATCTTCCGGCAGTCGTGAAGTCATTTCATCGGCACCGGTCAGTAGATAATTCTCAACAATGGATCCAACATACTGCTTGCTGAGTCCATCATCTGACGGGCTGCGGACATAGACATTGATATTGATATACTGCGTAAGCTGATACCCAAATTCCAGCTCCAGATTACCGGTATGCGGGTCGAATGTGCCGCCCTTGATTTCTGCTGCCTGCGCGTCGATGATCGGCACGAATCCAATCACAATGCAAAGGCACAGGAACAGAGAAATCACTCTCCTTGTCAATGCTTTCTTCATAACTTTACCTCCACCTATTCAGGAGTTCTTCCGTTTCTAAATTTCTTGTCAGTGTTTGTGCGTAATTGCTGCTTCCATGATGTTGCCATACGCCCAATGATTCCGGCTGACGTCGGGGAACGGACAATCCATGCTGTGCAGCTCGGCTGCCGTTTCGTAATTTCTGCCGAGCATACGATTGATCATCGTTACCGTTTCTGCGCGGGTGATGTACTGCTCCGGTCGAAAAGTGCCATCTGCATAACCGCTGATCAAGCCGTACTGCACCGCTTGACGAATATAGCTGCTGTACCATTTGCCGTCTGCCACATCAGAGAAGGTCTTGGTACTGCCGTTCATAATCAAGCCTTCCTTCGCTGCGATACGCGACAAGGCTGTTGCCATCTCTGCACGAGTGATTGCAAATTCCGGTTTGAACACGCCGCCGTTATAGCCTACCATGTAGCCTTCCTTGGACGCTGCTTCTACCCAGCGATACGACCAGCGGTTGTTGGCAACATCGGTATACGAGGACTGCTCCGGTTCGGCGGTTTCCTTTTCCAGCGCGTCAATCAGCATTTTCGCGGTCTGTTCGCGGGTGATATTGCGTTCGGCATGGAACATACCATCGGTAAAGCCGTTGATATACAGCTTGTGTTCTGCCTTGGGCGTTTCGGTTGTGCCGCCGCCACCGCCGCCGATACCACCGCCGCCACCGCTGGTAACATCAGTAGTGAGGGTCAGCTTCACCTTGGAATATTCAGAGCCGGTGTTGTCCTTGATTTGGATTGTGATACTGAAATTCGTATTCAGCGGAATATCCGTCAATGCCTTCACATAGATACCGCTGCTATCCGCAGTAACCTGCACCTTGGTATCATCGAAGGTGACAACATACTCGTCCGGTCTAAGCAGCACCTTTGCCGTGCTGCCGGTAGTCAGCGACTTGTTCAGCAGCAGCGCATACAGATTTACCGTGCCGTCCTTGCTGACCGTAACCGTGGAACGAGTGCCGGCAAGCTGATGCTGTTCACTTGCTGCACCATCTGTAAAGTTGCCGCTGTTGTTCGGCATATCCTTTAAGACAGCGCCGGTCATGTAGTTATTGTTCAGATACACCTTTGCACCTGCGTCATGCCGTGCTTTGAGCGTAGCAGGAACAAAACCGCGCAAATAAGTGTTTTCCAAATGAATCTCGGTCAACGCAGTCTGCGTAAATGCGTCCGGTAAGACACCGCGCAGAGGGTTCGTGTCCAGCGCGAGATATTGCAGGTCTGCCAGATTAGCAATACCGGCAGAGATTTCGCCTTCCAGCTTGTTTTCAGACAAGTCTAAAATCTGCAAACCAGAAAGCGAGTACAGCGTTTCGGGAATCGTGCCGGTCAATCCGCATTGCCACGCCGAAAGCGAGATAAGGTTATTCAGCGCGGACAGGTCGGGAATCGTACCGCCGATAGCATTTTCCGAAAGGTTCAAGTATTTCAGACTGCTCATACCGGCAACTGCCGCAGGAAAACCGCCGGTCAACTGATTTCCCATGAGGTTCAGCACCTCAATCTGGGTATTGCTCAAAATCGTGTCCGGTATCGTACCAGTGTACTGGTTATCTTTTAGAACCAGCGTTTTCAATGCGGGCATTGTACCAAACTCGGAAGGAATCGCACCTGCATAATCATTGCCGCCCAAGTCTACATTTTGCAGTTTCGGGAGCGTATAGAGCGCAGACGGAATATCTCCGCTCAAATGATTATCCGAGAGGAACAGATACCGCAATTCACTAAGTTCCCCGATTGCAGCCGGTATATGTCCGGTGATGTTCTGACCTTTTAGACCAATGCTCTTGATCTCCACAAGGTCTTCCGCTCCGGTGATGGTATCCAGTGTGCGCTGCTGGGCGTTCAGCAAACGCTCAATCTCATTGATGAACCAGGTCTGTCCATCACAGGCGGCAATAAACCGTTTGGCATATTCCGTCTGTGGGTTTGGCGTAAAGTCCGCTGCGCCTGCCGTGAGTGGTGCGTATAGCTGCAACAGCAAGGCTATTACAAGCAATACGCTGATTCGTGTGCGTTTCATTTTTCGATCGCTCCCTTTCTTTTGCGCCCAAACAGTTGAAAAAGGGCGCAGTAACCGCATGGATAGTAGTCCACACGGTACTGCGCCCGTATTGCGGGGACTGGTTTAGGTAACTGGCTGTCATGCGATTGCCGGACAATCGTTTAGACCCTATAGCTTTGCGCCGCAGAGTTTCCTCTGTTTTGCCATTTCTGCCATTCTCCTAAGAGTTTGGGTTATTTATCTAAATAAAGTATATCAAATTACTATGAAATTGTCAATCTGAATAGTTTTCAACCACGCAAACCGGCGAAAAATTGTGCAAAATAAACGACGCTGATTTTTAGTATTTCGCAATATGTACAAAGAGCGATCTCCAGCAGGAAAGAAAAATGCAGGCGGTATCATTGCGATACTGCCTGCGGCATTTCTTTTGCGCCGATTGGCGCAGGGCTTGTCGGACTTTGGACGGCAATCGAAAACATCCGTCAGGATTTTTCGGGGGTTTGGGGCACTCCCCAACAAGCGGAAAGGGGATAGCCTGTCGGACAATGAGCGAAGCGAAATTGTCCAAAAGGATATCCCTTTCCATTGCTTGCTGATCCTTCGTTTCGGTTCTCCTCGCTGAAAATCAGTTATCAGTTTCAGATTCTGCGGGTTCCACAGACGGCAATTCAATACCGAAATTGCTATACCGTTCCAGAGAATGTAACTCTGTTTTGATGAACGCCCACGAACTGCGGTAATCATCGCATACGGAGAACGAAGATTCCTTCATAAACAGTGTAAATCCGTCCGGATCATCGCCGTACTTCAAGTCAAACTCCTCGGCACACCGAATCTTTTCCCAGTCGG
>ERZ772884.1462-NODE-1462-length-15230-cov-8.542603_pt1 | contig 15230 bp, 9 predicted proteins | sample MGYA00580574_ERZ772884 | MGnify/ENA primary metagenome ERZ772884 (study PRJEB29015, sample SAMEA2737690) | human gut metagenome | biome: human gut; feature: human-associated habitat; material: faeces | place: China | collected 2012 ... | reverse complement strand
CAAGCTCGCCCGCCTGCGCGGCGCCTTTGTGGGCAAACCGCTCGTCGCCGCCGTCCTGTGCCTGCTGCTCGCCGGCGTCTTTGCGCTGCTGGGCATGGAGGTCTCGTCCAACCACGACTTTACCTGGGTCTACCCCCTGTGCATCCTGCTCGAGTGGGCCATCATCACCGTGCTCATGACCGGCCTGTTCTTCCTATTCCAGCGCCACGGCGCAGCTCCCGCGGTCCTGGCCTTTGCCCTCTTTGTCCTGGGCATTGCCGAGTTCTTCGTCATCACGTTTAAATCCATGCCCATCCAGCCGGGCGACCTTTCGGCCATCTCCACCGCCGCCGCGGTCGCCGGCAACGGCTACACCTTCTCGATCTCGCTGTTCTGCGTGCTGTCCATGGGCTTTACCGCCATCGCCATGCTGCTGTGCGAGTACGCCGGCCTGGTGGCACCGCACCGTCAGAAGGGTGCCGCCAACGCCAAGCGCATGCTGCTCACCAACCTGCTCGTGGCAGTGCTATGCCTGGGCGGTGTGACCGCGCATGTCACGCTCATCGACTACTACAACACTCTCGGCATCACCGTCTACACTTGGCGTCCGCTCGAGAGCTACTGGCGCGAGGGCTACCTGCCCGCTTTCATTAGCGCAGCGCAGTCCATCAAGCCGCCCAAACCCGCCGACTACTCCGTCGACGATGCCAAGACCACGCTCAAAAAGTACGCCAAGGCCTACGACAAGTCCGACGCGGCCAAGAGCGACGAGCGCGCCGCCGCAGAGGAGCAATTCGACAGCGAGAAGCCCACGGTCATCGCCATCATGAACGAGACCTTCTCGGACCTATCCATCTACCAGAATATGCGCGCCGGCTACGAGGGTCCGCAGTACTTTAAGAGCCTGTCCAACTGCCTCAGCCGCGGCAAACTCTACGTGAGCGCCTACGGCGGCGGTACCGCCAATACCGAGTTTGAGTTTATGACCGGCAACTCCATGGCCAACCTGGGCTCGGGCGTGTATCCCTACACCATCTACAACATGGAAACGACCGGGAACCTGGCAGAGCAGTTCAAATCGCTCGGCTATTCCACCACGGCCATGCACCCCAACCACGCGACCAACTGGAACCGCGAGAACGTCTATAAGGACTTTGGCTTTGACCAGTTCCTGTCCATCAACGATTTCCAGGGCGCCGATACCCTGCGCGGCATGGTGACCGACCAGGCTACCTACGACAAGATTCTTGAGCTGCTCGACCAGAACGCCGACCCGCAGTTCATCTTCGACGTGACCATGCAGAACCACTCGGGCTACGACACGGGCCTGCTGCCGGTCGACAAGCAGATGCACCTGAACATCGACACGACCGACCTGGACGCCAAGACCGTCGAGGACGGCACGCTCTCCGATGTCGACGAGTATGTCTCGTGCATCGAGCAGTCCGACCAGGCGCTGCGCTACTTCCTTAACGCCTTAAGCAAGCTCGACCGCAAGGTGGTCGTGGTGTTCTGGGGCGACCATCAGCCGTTCTTCCCGTCCAAGTTCAATGACAAGTGGTTTACCGGCGAGGACGACGCCACACACCAGGAACGTCTGTGGCAGACCGACTACATCATCTGGGCCAACTACGACGTTGCCGGTTGCGACCAGACGAGTGAGGTCGACGACCTGTCCACCAACTACCTGTCCACCCAGCTGATGCAGCTGATCGGCGCACCGCTGACCGACTACCAGAAGGCGCATATGACATTGCGCGACTCGCTGCCCGCCATCAACTCCGTCGGCTACGAGGACGCCAGCCTGCGCTGGGCGCTCTCCTCCAACGTCACCGGTGACGACGCCGCTGCCGCAGCCGCCACCAAGGCGCGCGAGGATTACGCCAAGATGCAGTATTACGAGATGTTCCGCGACGGCAAGAACGTGTATACCGAGCACTTCCAGACCGAGGCCAACGAGACCGACCCCAACCTGGCACCGGGCACGACGAAGATCAAGTAGCGGGTCGCTCATAACTGAAACGTCTGTCCGGGCGGAGGCATATAAGGTTCCCTGCTCGGACAGTCCTGCGCAAGACGGAGGCCACATTAAGTGGCCTCCTTTGCGTGCGGAACTCGCGATGAACCTTATATGCCTCCGCCCGGACAGACGCCTTGTTGTTGGAGCACGGCTTGTCATGGGGGTATCCGCTGAACATATATAAGTTGAAGGCCACGTCATGTGGCCTTTTTTGCATCCGGAAGCCGTATCCCAGAATTCACGTCCGGAATGGGATGCAGTTTCCGCTTACGGCCCCGTTGGGAAACTGTATCCCATTCCGATTGCAAATTCCGGGTCGCATTTTCCACCAGAGCCCTCAACCGGAAACCGCATCCCATTCCAAAGCCAAATTCCGGGACGCACTTTCCGAAACGCCGCGCATTCGGAAAGTGCGTCCCGCTCTGAATACATCCGGACATGGAATATCCGCTTATTAGGCCTTCCATCAATAAAGGGGCGCCCTCCCGAGCGGCGGGCTCGAAGTTCATCGCGAGTTCCGCACGCAAAGAAGGCCACTTAATGTGGCCTTCTTCTTGTGCAGGACTGTAGAGCAGGGAACTTCGTGCCCGCCGCCCGGGAGGGCGTTGCGTTTAGAAGATGAACCTAGCGCTTATCCCTCCGGGACAAAAGTAGCGCGGCTATAAAAGCGATGCTGGCAAGAGTTAGCAAAACTAAAAGCAACGTGAGCGTGTTGTCGCCCGTTGCCGCCAGACCAAGCAAGCCGGGCTTCTTGCTGTCAGCAGACTGCACGGGAATCTTCTCGCCATCGTCCTCGGCGGTAATCTCCCAGCGAATGGTCTTGTTTGCGTCGGCAAGCTCGTTGCCCACCGACGTCGGAACGCTTAGCTGCAGATTAAGCACCGTGCTGTCATCGCTCGTAAACGTGGCGATTTGCGTGGGATAGGCGAACACGCTGCCCGGTGTTCCTGTCTGGAGCCAACCTGCAGAGGCATCGCCCACAGTCGCCGTTAAGGTGATGGGCGATAGCAGATGTGCCGTCTCGTGATCGACAACAGCCCGCACAAACACACGTACCTGGGACTTTACACCCGTGGTACGAACCCCAATCTGTTGCTCGCGTACATCGCCGGGCATTAGATCTTTAAAGGCTGGAAACAGATCGGGCTCCCCCGAGGAGTCCGTCGCTCCCGATACCGTTAGCTGGCGTGCATTTCCGTCATAGGCAATCGTGGGAACGTCAGCAAACGCACGTGCAGGAACGGCAAGCGCGATAAGGCAGACGATTGCCGCCATCACGCAGCGCAAGGAACACACAACGTCTTTACGAATCGGAGAAGCCATACCTACGCACCTCCATGCGGCGGCACCAGCACGCCATCCTTGACCGTACAGCCCCATGCCTCTGTAACTGCGTCATCGGGCGTGGACTGAATTGCCTGGGTCGAAATGTCGACGACCAGGTTCTTGCCATCCGCCTTCCTCTCAGTCACGCTCTTGATGAGCACGCCGGTTTTGTCCATCGGCGCAACGGAAGATGTCCAATAGTAGAATCCGTCGGACGCGGCAACCCAAGACGAGGCGCTGTTGGAAGCAGACGCATCGGACACGTTGCCCCACTCAATAACGTAGTCCGTTCCCGCAACCGGCTCATCCCACAGGCGCGCGCCATCCTGGTCCTGCCAGTAGATATCCACCGCAGCACGCAGGTATGCCGGAGCCGAGCCCTTGTTTGTAATCGTGACGTCACTCTTCACGTTGCCATTGAGCTTCTCATCTACCGAGGGCGCCACCGAACCAAAGCCAAACTCGTTGACCAGCACGCCCGTAACCGAAAGCCAGGCAAAGGTGCCGGCAGCGCCAGCCAAAAGAAGAACGCCGACAAGGAGGGCGACGATTTGCTTGCGCTTAGTCATCCTGGTCCTCCTTCTTCAGCGTGCCGTTTTCCCAAACATTCTTGGCACGCGAGCCACCATCGACCCATTTGTCCTTCGCGCGCGTGTTAACGCACGTCACCACCGCATCGCCCGCGCTCGAGGCAGACGAAATCGTCAGCTCGGCAGATTTGCCGGGCGCCTTACCAGGCGTGCTCAGCTCACCCTGGTAGCGCCATGCCCAAGCCGTGTCTTCCTCGACGGTATAGGTGCCCGCCGGAGCGGCGAACTGCACGCTGCCGACATACCAGGTCTCACCGTTTTCCGGCTGTTGCTTATCGACCTTCACCTCGACCACGCGCGTCTCGGGAGAGGCTCCCTCCGCCGTCTTCGTCACCTTAAAGCGGAACGTCTGTCCCATAGCGCTGGCATCGGTCGTCTTTTTAACGATCGTCAGCGCATGAGTCTGGGCAAAGTTGAACACGGCTTTGCCGGGGCCCTGATCGCCCTCGCCCGTCTTCTTGGACTCCAGACGGTTGGCCAGGTCGAACGAGCCGTCACCCGAACCAAGGCTGTAGAGCGAGACAAACTTGCCGTTCACAGGCTTTTCCGCCGCAGAAACGCCCTCTGCACCAGGGCCGTAGCTTGCCTGCGTTACCGTAACAGTCAGTTGCGTCCCCATAAACGGCTTGGCAAAGCAGACCTTAAACGGCGCATTGTCGGCACTGTCACCGACGGTGTTGGCCGCGGCGGGATCGAGCAGCCACTTAAGCTGCGCGGTCATAGTTACGGGGCTCGCGGGATCAGACGTATCGTTGGCAACCACGCGATACGTCACAGGATACAGGTCCATGTCACCCTTGACTGGCTCGCCCTTGAACTCATCCCAAGACTTTGCAGTGCCATCGGCACCCACATATCGCCACTCCAAGAAGAGCTCGCGCTTATCGCCATTGGCAGCAGCCTGTTCATCGAGCAGCGCGACGATCTTGGAGTGGGCGTCCGGGTCGTACGCCACGGATTTTTGCTCCATCACAGGATTGCCGTTGTCGTCATAGACCGGGTTGCCGCTCTCATTCACCTTGGGAACATCGACGTTATGGACAAAGCCAGCGCCCGTCGCGCGCTCGTCGCTCGAGTCGACCGTCGCCGTAAAGATGACCGACCCGTCGACACCGTGATAGCGCACCTTATACGGCGCGGTCTTGTACACCGCGGTGTAGGCCACGCTCTCAAAGGGCTCGCTGCCCTCGAGGGGATACTTCTCGCCATCGGTCAACAGGGTGTATTTGCCATCGGGTTCGTAGTCGCGCGACCAGCCAACAAAGTCGTACTTGGTGCCGTCTATGCCGACAACCTCGGTTGCGGCTTTTACCTCCAGCGAAATTTGATCACCAGAGTCGGTGCGCGAAAGATAACGCACGGAACCGCGGTTATCCAGATTGTCATCGATATTCGATTGGACACGTACCGCGCTGGCACGGTAGACCGGATACAGCTCCATGGGTGCCTTGACCACGGTGTTTTTATTCACCATGGAAACGCCGTCCGACCAAACGACATAACCGCTGCCAGCTACCAGCTTAGTTTCCGTCCAGCCCACGAAGGCATTGTATGCGTTCGTTGCAGCATCGATATCGCCGACGTTATACGTTGGCAGCGGGATGCCGCCATTAAGGTTGCCGAGCATATCGCCTTGCTGAGCAACTTTGCCGTCAACATCTTTGGCATTGAGATGGTACACGACCGCCAACGGCGAATAGTACGCCACAAATGTATAGGCCCCGCCGGGTTCCACCTGATGGGAATACGAGTTATCGCCGTTAGGTTCGATCTCTTCAGCTTCGCCATTCGGAAGCTCGATCTCAACCTTCTGCAACTTATACAGCTCATCGCCTGCTTTATAAACCGGAGTCGTGACGTCAGGGGTCACCGTTGCCGTAGCAGGGTCGGTGCCCGCGTTGATAACGGGATCGATGTCGTACCTAGGCACATTGACCTTGTCCGTGCCCTTAAAACCGGCGCGATACAGGTTGGTGGTGTACCTAACATCGTACTTCGCGTACACCGGATAGGCATCCTGCCACTGGGTGACCTTAAAATCTGGTTTCACCAGATACGGTTCGGCCTTATCCGGGTCAGAAGTGGTGAAGGAATCGCCCTCGACATCGTAGATATACTTCCAGACGTCAGAATCCTTCTGAACCTCGGCGGTCGAAATCCAGCCCAGGAACTTATAGCCCGGCACGGCCATGTCGGCATCGGTCGGGGAAGCTTCGAGGGTCAGGGGGCTCTCATACGATCCCTTCTCACCATCTTCTGGCGTTTCGGCCACTTTAACCGACTTATTAACATGCGGGTAGTAATACGTGAACGTCGGATCCGCCCCGTTCACCTTGGTCTGCAGCAAGTTACTCTCATAGCGCCGCGTGGCAGTCCTCACGACATTATCGCCCTTGTTGTAGAAATTAACGTCCGTGGTAATCATCGCGCGAACGTAGTACTTCTTATCTGTACGCACCATGCTCTCGATGGGATTTTTCACATATGTCCAATATTCACCATCGCGCTCAAGCGTCCAGAAATTCAGGCGATAGCGATCATTCACCGGTTTGACCGTTACGTTCAGCGAAGCCGAAGTCCAAGTATCGCTTAGCGTTGCAGCGCCTGGAAAATCGGTATCGGCATAGAGGTTTTTTAGAGTATCGGCTCCCGTATCGTTTTTAACGTTGTGCGAGTACGCGTTAAGGGGACTCACGACAAGGGTTTCCTTCGTGAAGCGCGTGCCACACGTTTCATAACTATCCTTTATACCGTGGTCAACATGCTCCGGGCCCCAGTGGACGACGTTTTCACGCACGAAGGTACTACCGACGTTTTCCTCAAAGGGCGTTTGATAGCGATTCCAAACGGAACAAAGTAGCTTGCTGTCCGTAAACTCATGGTTGGTATAAGCCCGAACGTAATAATCCACTCGGTACTCAAAGCGGGCGATGTAGGTATGCGGCGCGGTTAAATCGACATCGGCGGGGAGCGTATAGCTGGGATCGCGGCTTACGCGCACCTCGAGCGGGGCATCCTCGGTTCCCTTGTTTTCATACCAACCCAGGAAACGATAGCCGTCGGGCAGCTGGCCCTCCTCGGATATAGCTTTACCGGATACGTCGAGCACCTGTACGGTATACGCGCTTGTGCCATCTTCTGCAGTCTCAACCTTAACGTCAGTTTTGCCCACACCGTCGCGCCGAGTCTGATCGTCGGTTGCATCCTGCTCATTGCCCTCAAACACCGTCATGATGTTCGACACATAGTCGGTGTACACCGGATAAAAATCGGTAGGACCAAGCACAGTGATCTCGGTACCGGCAGGATAGAACGCGCCGGCATTTTTTAGCTCGGCGAGCTGGGTCGAGGTAATGGCTGCATAGCCACCGTTCATCTGAGCCTCTTCGCTCGGCTTCGTTGTCCAACCGATAAAGGTGGCGCTGGAAGACAGCGTGCCACGATCGGTAGGAGCGGCGGGGTTGAGCTTCGCGCCGTAGCGATACCAATCGCCCGATTTGTCGTGTGCAGTGCCGCTCTGGCAATCGAGCGTTTCGCCCTGGACGTTATAGAACAGCACCTGCGCCTCGTACGAAGCGATAAACAGGTCATTGCCCTTAAAACCGTCGACCCCCTTGGCATTATCGGCGGTATAGGTCGACGTATGCTCGTGTGCCTCGCTCTTCTGGACCTGCTTGCCGGCAGCCACAGCATCGGCATCGGTCTTGCCGTCAAACCAGCTGTTGTCTTGTCCAATTCGATTCACACGCACATCGGGCTCACGGAACCAGCCCATGAAGCGATAACCGCCGTTGGCATCGGTCAAGCCCTTGGGCTTTGCGGAGGTATCCTGCCTAAACGTCACCGATGTATCGCCCTGGGCCAAGCCCTGAGCCGTTCCCGCCAGCACGGCGCTCACGGCAAAGGCATACGGGTCCGAGGTCGCCTGATCAATACCAAGTTTGGTTGCCTCGATGGTCGCGGTACCCGCACCGGGAAAATCGATCGTCGCCTTAACGCTCTGGCCATGCACGGGAATCTTCAGCTTGTAATCCATCGCCCACTCATTGGTGTGCTGGCCACCCAGGGCATCGTCGTTGTCGGTCGAGCGCATGGTGCCGGCACAAAAATCGTAGTCGTGCTCCTCCCACAGCTCACGCGTGGTGTAGCGCTCGTCGTCCCATGGACCATAGCTGTCGCCCTTGGTGGTACCGTCGCCGCCAAAAGAGGGGATCTTTTTCTTAGCCGCGGTACCCTGGCTGCTGCCTTTTAGGCTCACGCTCGGCTTAAAGTAGCACTCGGTGACCGTGGCATCATCCTTGTTGGCACGCGCGGCAATACCGCCCAGGTTCACATCGTTTTGAATGATGGGGATCACGGCGATGGGATTGTACTGACGCGAGCTCAAGTCACCCGCAAAATGGCTTCGAACGAGCTCGTTGCCCTTTTCGGTTAGAATACGACCCGCCAAGCCACCCGTCCACGCACGCGTCACGGCGACGACGCCCACATATGACGCGGCATAGCTGTAGCACTGCGCCGTCGAGAAGCAGTCGATAATCTTGGCCTCGCCCGCCATGCAGCCCACAAAACCCGAGGCGTACACGTTGTTGCCGCCCAGGGCGCCAATGGCCACGTCGTACTTATTGGTGACGTCGGTCATGCCAATCGAGCCATCATCTTTGCGCGTAGGCGTAACGCGGCAGTACTCAATCGTCGAATTTGTAACGTAGCCGGCAAACGCCGCCATATACAGACCCTCACCGCCGAGCGCCTGCACGCCCGAGGTCGTGTTGTTAACGGCGCGGCCACCACGTACCTCGCAGTTATAGAGGGTACAGCCGTCGAGCTCGCCGGCGATGAGACCGCCCTCAAAGCCTGCGTTGGTAATGAGGTTGAGAGCATTGTTGGCGCAGGTCACGTGCAGCGTGCTCTCCATGACCATAACGTTTTCGAAACGCGTTTTGACGGCCTTGCCCACGATAATGCCACCGCGGAAGTCCGCCCACACGTTGGCGTCCTTGACCAGGAAGTTTTTGATGGTGGCGCCGTTGGTCTCGGCAAAAAATCCCGTATCGCGCTCGGGGTCAAAAGCGTCTTTATCGTAGTTCAGGCCCTCAACGGCGTGGTTTTGACCATCGAACACGCCCTTAAACGGATGCTCCTTGTTGCCAAACGACAGATGCTTAACGGTGTCTGCAACGATGGTTTTCATGTCGTCGCTGTCGAGCTCAATGTCGTTATCGAGATAAACGTGCCAGCCGGACGTATCGCGCTCGCGCGACAGCGCCACACACGACAAAAAGTCAGCCTCGTTTTTGATGTGGAATTCGATTTTGGCCTCGGGCACATCCTCGGCATGCACCACCGTTGGCAGCGCCATAACGCAGCAAAGGGCAATCGCTGCGACGGCAACCAGCCTGCTAAGCATACCCCGGTTCATATTCTTGATCTTCATAGGCTAGTTCGCCTCCGGCCAACCCACAACGTCAAGTACGTCGAGGGCGGTATCGCTTGTCTGCTGGTTTTTGGCCTGCACGGCCTGAACATCGATATCGAGCTTGAATGAGCCGCCGCGCGCGGCATCGTGGTAGTCGCCCACAAATCGCAGCGAGTCCATAAGGCTTTCCGTCATGGCGCCGGGGTCGAGCATGCCGCCACGCCCGGCCAATCCACGGTAGTAGTACCACCCATCGCCGCCGTCGATCCACGGGGACCCCTCGTCCGCGTTCACATGAAACGCAACGCTGCCCGAGGCATCCGCACTCGAACCGTCGGGTGCCACTGACGTCATGCGTAGACGAGCGCGAACGTACTCAGGCTGCGCGCCGGCGTTCTCCACGCGTACAATGCGGCTGATGTCAGAGCCCCCGGCCTTGGTGTCGGGATAGTCCCCGCGCTCGTTGGCCTCAAACGGAATCTCCTCGCCCCGCTCGTTGAGGGTGTATTCGCAGACTCGTACCTTCACGCTGCCAAACGATAGGACGTTGTTCGCCGGAACCATATCAACGGTAAAAGCCAGCGTGCCACACATGCACGCCAGGGCCAACAGCGCAATCGCGGCAAGCGCCAAGGTGCGTTTCTGATTGTCGGAAAGATTGTTGAGCATTACGTTCGCCAATCGTCGATAAAAAGGGGGACCGAGATCCCAGCCCGAATATAGGGGTGGGGGCGGGCCGGGATCTCAGTGGGGGGATTAAGCCTGAGCCTGAGTCTTAGCCCATTCCTTGGCCTGCTTAAGGGCATTCTGCGCGTCAGCATTTTCACCCTGCTCGGTGCCATTCTGGCCCGCGCCAAAGATGTAGGCAGAGACCGTCATCGTGGGAGCCTGTTTCGGGTCAGTAGTAGTCTCGACAACATCGGTGTTGTTCATGGCAGAGGGAATCGTCACGGCAGTGAAAAGCTCATCGGTATAAACGTCCTGCTCTGCTTTGTTGGCTTCGAGCTTTGCAGGCAGGTTCTCTGCGGCAGAGTTCTTGGAGTACATAAACAGACCGCTCACGTACTGGTTGCCAGAGTTGTCAGATTGGTTGGTCTTGACTTGACCCTCAACGGGCTTCCAATTCGTATTTTTGAGCGTAAAGTACGGGGTCTTTTCAAGGCTGGTGCCAGGCTTGACGATGGCATTCTTTACGTAAATGAATACGTATGCATCATCAGAGCCAGCCTTGATGCCGACATTGGGGTTCTTGGCCACAGTGGCGCCAGGAACCATCTTGGAGTTGGCAACCCACTGGGTCTCGAACAGGTAGGCCTTTTCAGTGTTCGGATTATCGGGGTCCGGTTTCTCGGGATCGGTCGGATCAGGCTTGTTTTCCGGGTGGCCAAAGCTACCCACCGTGAACACGTTGTCAATGTGCTCCTGCGCCGTCAGCCATGCATAGGTACCCACACCGGCGGCCATCACCAACAGCAGCAGGGCGGCAATGATGCCGTAGCGCTTTTTCTTCTTGTTTTCCATCGTTCTCTTCCTTTCGAAAATCGACTTCCCCGGCAACGGCCCTTGCCGTTGCCGACACCTCTCCCCTGCCGCTATGAACGCCGCTCCCTCGCATGCGCGCGGGCATGCTTGCCCGCAGGCTCGTCGGGAACCACCCGATCGAGCACTATCGACGCCGCGACCAGCAGCGCCAGAACGGCCACCACAACAAGCAAACCGGGCATCGTCGTGCAATATGCGTTAACGAAGCCCAGGTAAGGGACACAAAAAGAGACAGTGCCGATCACGCGTGAAAAAGGCGTCTGCTCGGCATCGTGCATGATGGTTCCATCTGCATTTTTGTTTGCGATTCCCTGCGTGCCGATCGTCTGCGCGGCAGGGTCGATCTCGTACACCTGGTGCGTCACCACGGCGCCGTCCGATCGGTAAAAGGTTGCATTGTCGCCCACGGTAATATCCGTTGACTCAACCTGGCGGACAAACACCATGGAGCCAACGGGAAGATCGGGTTCCATAGAGCCCGAAAGCACAGCAAAGGGCATGTATCCAAATGCGCGAGGCACAAAAGAAACAACGGCAAGGGCTATGACAAGCGCGAACGCCAAGCTACTCAAAAGTGCAATAAATCGTTTGAGTCTACGCGCAGCCAAAGTGATAATTCATCCCCCTTGAGGACCTATTCGACCCATCCAAAGGTCAGCAAGTTTCAACAGGAACCGCAAGGCGCTTGAAAAGTGAGTCCGAAATAAGCCAATTTGGAATCTTTTCGTAATAAAAACATAGCGATGTGCTACACATTTTTCAATGTTTTGTCGCTAAATGCTACCTATTTTGGCGTAAGTGGTCATTTATCACCAAATTAGTCTGTTTTATCCAATATCTGTGACTAACCCCCTACGCAACTTCCCCATAGAGGGATCATTTTTTTGCGAAACTAAAATAATGGTACCCCCCCCCACATTAAAACAAACTGCTGGAAGCGCCATTTATTTCCGACCCCTTTTACTAGAGTTTTTATGACAACCTCATGTAGTTCGCAGCCCATAACCCTCTGAAAACCGTGTCCCAGAATTCCCGTCCGGAGTGGGATGCGGCTTCCGCTTGTGGCCCCGTTGGGAAGCCGTATCCCGCTTCGATCACAAATTCCGGGTCGCACTTTCCGCCAAGACCCTCAACCGGAAACTACATCCCATTTCTCGACCGAATGCTGGGATGTAGTTTCCACAGAGCCCTTCACCGGGAAACCGCATCCCATTCCAAAGGCAAATTCCGGGACGCAGCTTCCGCAACCCCACCCATCCGGAAATCCCATCCCACTCCGCACACATCCGGGCATAGAACAATCAGCTTACTAGGCCTTCCATCAATAAAGGGGCGCCCTCGTGCCATGAAAAAAAGCCTCGAGAACTTCGAGGCTTTCACATTTGTATTGTTTTGCACGAAGGACCGCGAACGGCGAAGCTACTCGCCCAGCACGGCCTTCTTGGCGGCTGCAGCCATGTTGTCCAGGTCTTCCTTGGTGGGATGGTCCTTCGCGGCAACCCAGTTGTCGAGCAGCATCTTAAATCGGGCGTTTTCGGGATCTTGCTCGAGCATGGCCTCGTAGCGCTGCTTGACCGCGGGGCCCATCTTGCCCTGGCACATCGCCCAGCCCGCAAGCTCGGCATCCCCAGCCAAATTGGAAGTTACGCGATCAATAATCTGCTGATAGTAGCTCTGGTCGGCGCCAAAACCGCAGGTGCCAAACAGGAAGACGCGCTTACCGTGCAAGGCGGAGAGCAACGCCGCGACCGAAGGCGTGCACGCGCCCTTGTCACACCAAAAACCGACGAGCACCGTGTCGGCCGCGCAGGCGCCCTGCGCCTCGAGCGCAACCTGATCTGCATCCGCATCGTCGCTCAACGCCGCGGCATGGACAAACTCAACGCCCGCAGCCTGCAGAGCGCGCTTGATTGCACCCGAAACCATCCTGGTATTACCGCTCTTGCTGTTAACCACCAAAGAGCACGTCATAGTCACGTTGCCTCGTTTCCCCCAAAACTAAAGCCACTAATGCAATTTATTAGATGAATATCTTAGTACTAACGTGACAGATGTAAACCACCGTCTGTCGATTGATTAATTTGCCCCACGGGCTTGCTCACTGGGCGAACTGGCTGCGGTAGAGCTCGGCGTAGAAGCCGCCTGCCGCTAGCAGCTCGTTGTGCGTGCCGCGCTCGATAATCTCGCCGTCGCGCATCACCAGAATGCAGTCGGCGTTGCGGATGGTGCTCAGGCGGTGCGCCACGACAAAGCTTGTGCGACCTGCCATGAGCTCGTCGAATGCCGCCTGAACCTGCAGCTCGGTGCGGGTATCGATGCTCGAGGTCGCCTCGTCCAGCAGCAAGATCGCCGGGTCGGTGAGCATGACGCGCGCGATGCACAGCAGTTGTTTTTGACCCTGGCTAAACGTGCCGCCGTCCTCGCCGATTACCGTATCGTAGCCGCCTGGCAGCTGCACGATAAACTTGTGCGCATGCGCGCGCTTGGCAGCCTCGATAACCTGCTCGCGCGTGGCATCCGGGCAACCGTAAGCGATGTTGTCCGCCACCGTGCCCTCGAACAGCCACGTATCCTGCAGCACCATGCCAAAGGCGCGGCGCAGGCTTGCGCGCGTGTAGTCACGCGAAGACCGGCCATCGACCGCAATGCGACCGGCATCGATATCGTAAAAGCGCAGCAGCAAATTGATGAGCGTCGTCTTGCCGCAGCCCGTGGGACCAACGAGGGCAAAGCGCATGCCGGGCTTGGCCTCGATGCAAATGTCCTGCAGCAGCTTGCGGTCGTGAACGTAGCTAAAGTCCACATGTTCAAAGGCGACCTCGCCCTTCGGGGCGGCAAGCTCCGCGGCATCCGTCGCATCGGGCTCCTGCTCGCGCGCATCGAGCAGCGCAAACATGCGGCGCGCCGAGGCGTACGCGGTCTGGATCTGCGTAATGACGTTGGTGACCTCGTTGAACGGCTTGGTGTACTGGTTGGCATAGGACAGGAAAATCTGCACGCCGCCCACCGTAAGCGCCGCGGGCACGCCCGTGATCACGCCCACGCAGCCGATCACAGCGACCACGGCATAGATGATGTTATTGATAAAGCGCGTGCCGGGGTTGGAGAGCGAACCCATAAACTGCGCGCGCTCGCCCGCGGTGTAGAGCTCAGCGTTGAGGGCATCGAAGCGCTGCTGGGCGTTGGGACCATAGGCAAAGGCGTCGACAAGCTTTTGCTCGCCTACGTACTCCTCGATATGACCACCGAGCTGCCCTTGAATACGCTGCTGTGCCGTAAAGCTTTTGTTGGAGAGCTTGGCAATAGCACCGGCTGCAAAAATGGAAAGCGGCGTGACGAGCACCACCACGAGCGTCATGGTCAGGTTGATGGAAAGCATAAACGCGAGCGTGCCCACAATGGTGATAACGCCGGTAAAGAGCTGGGTGAAGCCCTGCAGCAGACCGTCGCCCACCTGGTCGACGTCGTTGACCACGCGGCTCATAAGGTCGCCGTGGGCGTGACTGTCGATAAAGCTGAGCGGCATGCGGCTGAGCTTGTCGCTCGCCTCCACGCGCATGTCGCGCACCGTTTCGTAGGACAGGCGGTTGACGCAATAGCCCTGCAGCCACTGGAAGGCCGCAGCACCTACAACGACAATCGCGAGCTTGGTAACGAGCGGCAGCAGTGCATCGAAATCCACCTGGCCCGCGGCAACGATCAGGTCGATACCCTCGCCGATAAGGATAGGCGTGTAGAGCTGCAGAATCACCGAGATAGCGGCGCTCACAAACGACGCCGTAAACGAAATACGGTGCGGACGGACGTAGCCCATCAGGCGGCGGGTCACCGCGCCCACGGGATAGCGCTCTGGGTCGCCGGGCTGGCGCGGGCCGTCGCCCAGGTCGTTGAGGTTATCGTTACCGGACACGTTTGCCGTCATCGTGGCGACCGAACCGGAGGAAGTGTACGGATTCATTTAGCAGCCCTCCTTTGCGCAGACGGATGCGGGGACAGTCGGGGCGGACGCGGGACTTGAAACGGACGCGGGTGTCGCACTCCCCTGCTGGCCCTCGAGTTCCTCGCGGCGCAGCTGCGACTGGCAAATCTCGCGATAGAGCTGGCAGCTTGCATACAACTCGTCATGCGTGCCCAGGCCTGCAACCGAGCCGTGGTCGAGTACGCAGATCATGTCGGCATCGCGAACGGTCGAGACACGTTGGCTCACGATGACGGTCGTGAGCGGCAGCCCGCCCTCGGCGGCACCGCGCACGCTGCGCTCGCGAATGGCATGGCGAAGCGCCGCGTCGGTCTTAAAGTCGAGCGCCGAGGCAGAATCGTCCATGATCAGAATCTGCGCCGAGCCCACCAGGGC
>ERZ772884.1457-NODE-1457-length-15267-cov-3.870957_pt1 | contig 15267 bp, 9 predicted proteins | sample MGYA00580574_ERZ772884 | MGnify/ENA primary metagenome ERZ772884 (study PRJEB29015, sample SAMEA2737690) | human gut metagenome | biome: human gut; feature: human-associated habitat; material: faeces | place: China | collected 2012 ... | reverse complement strand
ATGCATGGCACTTCCATATGCCTTCAGAGCCTTTAACGGAGCCACCCGTTACAGCCTACTAAAACCGGTCGTCAACTCTTCGCCGCCTGTTCCTGTTCTGTACACGTTTGAAAAGGCCAACAGGCGCCGCTTTCAAATCTCACCATAACACCACCTCATCACAACACCCCTTCAACTTCTCAACACCTATCTATATATTTATTTCTTTTTATTTTTAAAGAAAAGAAAAAGAATATGAGTATGATATACTGTTAGTACGTTGAAAACTTTCCGCCTGTTTCTTTGGTTATTTCGTTATTAACCTGTGGTACAGGCCTCTCAACAGGTCGTGTTGATATCTTCTCTTTGAAAATGAATGATATACATGAGTTATTCACAAAAGTGCCGTTACACCTGCAAAGTTAATAAGTTTATATCTTTTTCTTTAAAAAACCTGTGGAAAACTTTAGAATATTAATTTGATAACGCACACAGTTATCCACATCTACCCCACTCCGCCTGTTTACCTGTTGATAATCTCCGAGTTGTTAACGTAGTTATTAGTAGGTTATTCACAGGTTATCAACAGGTTCGTGAATAACCACTGGCGGTTGTAGGATATTAGCAACCAGGTTATAAATAGTGATGAAATACTAATCGTAGGAGGGGGCGTACTGTTTGCGAGTTTTGACACCCCCCATTGCAAACAGATTGTTTTGCTATTCAATCCATTATCCTAACATAGTTATCAACAGGTGTGTTGATAACTTCATGTTGTTTATCAGTGTTTTACAGCAGTTATCAACAATATCAACAGGTTTTGTGGATTTTTCGTGTGTTTCTTCGCTATAGTCCTTGTCGTGCTATTGAATTACCGCGTAGCAAGAACATCATTACCGCAGTTCGGTAACTTTATTACCGCGCAACGGTAACAGCGTTACCAGTTCACGGTAATAAGATGGTTCGTAGATTGCAGTCTTGTTTAATGCTGCCTAAACCAGGTTCTTATATGATATCAACCTCGTTCAATGTTGATATCAGTCCTGTTTTATGTTGATTTTAACCTTGTTTCGTCTGAATACTAACAGCATAACCAACAGGATATGTTGATAACTTCTTGTTGTAAATCAGTCTTTTACATGTGTTATCAACATTATCAACAATAATACAGGCGTTTTTCAATATTGCCCTGTCTTGGGAGTTGTTGATAACATGTGCAGCGGTTGTTAGTGCTATGTCGGCTGTTGTTAGTAAGATTATGATAGATTGTTAGGATGTATGGGTTGATTAGTAGGCTTGTAGAGACTCAAACAAACAGGTTTATCAACATATTTGTTAATATTAATATGCTAAGAGTTAGTGTGTTACGGAGTTATCAACAGGTTGTTGAGAATTGTGGATAACTCGGTTGGTTTGGTAGGAGGGTGTTGCCTGTCTATGTTGTCTGTTTGGACAGGTTTATGCCTGTTGCTTCTCCGTAGAGTGTGTGTCTAAACTATGAAATTGCCCATGAACCTAACAGTAGGAGACTACGGCCTCGTGATTCTGGGTTTTGCTACAGGCTGCCTGTTTAGTATAACCTGTGGATAAACCCTGTGGATAACTCTGTTAGAAGCCTGCCAGTGTGCAGCAAACTAACGTAGTTATACACAGATTTGTTGATAATTATATATTGTGAGTCAGTTTATTACAGAGTTATCAACAGTTTTCTGTAAATTGTGGATAACATGTATTATTTGAAACTGAATAGTAGCGGCGGTCTCCGGCCGCCGCTACTATTAGTAGAAACTATTTGGCTTGGTGCTGCGTAGGCTTTCACCTCCTCTACTTTTAGGGTAAAAAAAAGCAGAGGCCACAGTGATGTGACCTCTGCTTTGTTGATAGTTGATATTTTGAAAAATAGTTATTTCTGCATCTCGTGCAGCTTCTTGTAGTAGCCGCCGAGCGCTATAAGTTCTTCGTGCGTGCCACGCTCTACGATCTCGCCCTCGTGCATTACGCATATCTCGTCGGCGTTCTTGATGGTAGACAGGCGGTGGGCGATAGCCACCGTCGTACGCGACTTCATGAGGCGCTCCAGCGCGTCCTGCACGAGTCGTTCGCTCTCGGTGTCGAGCGCCGATGTAGCCTCGTCGAGGATAAGAATGGGCGGGTTCTTCAGTATGGCGCGCGCTATGCTCACGCGCTGTCGCTGTCCGCCTGAGAGACGTCCGCCGCGGTCGCCGATGTTGGTGTCGTAGCCGTGCTCGGTCTGCATGATGAACTCGTGAGCGTTGGCTATGCGCGCCGCCTGCTCAATCTGCTCCTGCGTGGCGCTCTCGACGCCGAATGTGATGTTTCCGCGGAACGAGTCGTTGAAGAGTATCGCCTCCTGGTTGACGTTGCCGATGAGCTGTCGCAGGTCGTGTACGCCGAGGTCCTTCACGTTGATGCCGTCGATGAGCACCTCGCCCTCCTGCACGTCGTAGTAGCGCGGGATGAGGTCGACGAGTGTCGACTTGCCCGATCCGCTCTGTCCGACGAGAGCCACGGTCTTGCCCTTCTCTATAGTGAGATTGATGTCGCGCAGCACCCACTGCTCGCCGTAGCGGAACGACACGTGGCGGAACTCTATCTGATGATCGAACGAAGCGATGTGCTTCGGCTGCAGAGGCTCCTTGATGGTGTTCTCAGCCTTTAGAATCTTGTCTACGCGCTCCATTGAGGCGAGACCCTTCGGTATGTTGTAGCTCGCCTTTGAGAACTCCTTCAGAGGGTTGATGATAGAGTAGAGCATCACGAGATAGTAGATGAACGACGGACCGGAGAGTATCTTGTTGTCGAGCACCAGTATGCCGCCCACCCAGAGCACGATGATGATGAGCACTGTGCCGAGGAACTCGCTCATAGGGTGAGCCATCTGCTGGCGAATGTTCACGCGCTGCACGGCGTCGCGGTATTCGTTGTTGATGTTAGAGAAGCGTGTGTTCATCTTATCCTCAGCGCAGAATGCCTTCACGATGCGCAGTCCGCCGAGTGTTTCCTCCACCTGCGACATAGTGTCGCTCCATAGCGACTGCGCCTTTATCGACTTCTTCTTGAGCTTTCTGCCCACGAAGCCCATGAACCATCCGAAGATAGGCACGAAGACGATGGTGAAGAGCGTAAGCTGCCACGAGATGAAGATAAGCGCTCCGAAGTAGAACGTGATGAGAATCGGGTTCTTGAAGAGCATGTCGAGCGACGACATTATCGAGCTCTCTATCTCCTGCACGTCGCCCGTCATACGTGCTATGATGTCGCCCTTGCGTTCGTCTGAGAAGAAGCTCAGCGGCAGCGATGTTATCTTGCGGTAGAGCTGGTTGCGTATGTCGCGCACCACGCCCGTTCTTACCGGAATGATGGTGGCAGACGAGAGGAAGTAGGCACCCGTCTTGAGGAACGTGGTGAAGGCGAGGAACAGACCGATGATGAGTAGGGTAGTGGTCGGTCCGACGTTGGCTATGAGCTGCGTCACGTAGTAGTCGGCGTTGTTCGACAGCACCTCCTTTATGTTGTCGAAGCTCCAAGGCATGAGGTGCGTAGCGCTGCCCGCGCCTTCTGTGCGGAATAGAATCTGAAGTATAGGTATGAGTGCTGCGAAGGAGAAAATGTTGAGCACAGCCGACAGGATGTTGAACGTGGCTGTCAGCGCTATATACTTCTTGTAGGGCGGCACGAAGCGCCTCAGTACCTGTAGAAATTCTTTCATATCGTTATGCGGTTATGCGTTGTTTTGCGATATATGATTAGTTGTCTGCTGTATATGATGCGTTGTTCTCTGCATGCTACGTTTATTCGGCTATAGTGCCTAACAGCGTAGCCGATGTAGCGTCCGTAATCTTCACCATCACGCGGTCGCCGATGTGGTACGTGCCCTTGTCGAACACCACAGCCTTGTTCTGCTCGGTGCGTCCCATGAGCTGCTCGCGCGAACGCTTCGAGTAGCCCTCTACGAGCACCTCGAATGTCTTGCCGATGTCCTTGCGGTTCTGCTCTGCGCTCACCTCCGTCTGAAGGCTTATAAGCTCGTTGAGGCGCTCTATCTTCACCTCCTCCGACACGTTGTCGGGCAAGTGCTTTGCGGCGTATGTGCCCGGACGCTCCGAATACTTGAACATGAAAGCCGAGTCGAACTGGCACTCGCGCACTAGTGAGAGTGTCTCGGCGTGATCCTCCGGCGTCTCGTCGTGATAGCCCACGAAGAGGTCGGTAGAGAGTCCGCAGCCGGGTATGATGCGGCGTATAGCCTCCACGCGCTCCAAGTACTGCTCGCGTGTGTACTTGCGGTTCATCAGCTTCAGTATCTTTGTCGATCCGCTCTGCGCCGGGAAGTGGATGTGCTTGCAGAGGTTAGGCTCTTCGGCTACGGCGTACAGGATGTCGTCGGTCATATCCTCAGGGTTCGACGTGGTGAAGCGCACGCGCATATCGGGCACGCTCTGCGCCACCTTATGCAGCAGTTCGGCGAACGAGCATCCGCCTTCGATGCGCTTTCCGGCAGGCGTCAGACCGTAGCTGTTCACGTTCTGTCCGAGCAGCGTCACCTCCTTGAAGCCACGGTCGTGCAGGTCGCGCACCTCGCGCAGGATGCTCTCCACGTCGCGTGAGCGTTCGCGTCCGCGAGTATAAGGCACGATGCAGTAGTGGCAGAAGTTGTTGCATCCGCGCATGATGCTCACGAAGCCGCTCACGCGGTTGCCGCCGATGCGCTGCGGCACAACGTCGCGGTAGGTCTCGGTGGTGCTCAGCTCGATGTTCATGGCGTTCTGTCCGTTCTCGCACTGCGCAATCATGTCCGGCAGATTGAGGTAGGAGTCGGGACCGCAAACGAGGTTGGCGAAGTGGTTCTGTATGAGGTCTTCGCGCACACGCTCAGCCATGCAGCCGAGCACGCCGAGTATGAGCTGGCGTCCCTTCTTCTGCTCTGCGTGCAGAGTCTCAAGTCGTCCGTATATCTTGTTCTCTGCGTTCTCGCGGATAGAGCAGGTGTTGAGGAAGATGGCGTCAGCCTCTGCCTCGTTCTCGCACAGTTCGTAGCCTGCCATCTGCATAATGGAAGCCACTACTTCAGAGTCTGCCACGTTCATCTGGCAGCCGTATGTCTCGATAAAAAGTTTCTTCATTTATATAATTATGTATGTTTCAAGTGGATATAACGCTGCAAAGTTACGAAAAAAATAATAAATAGAGTTATAATTATTAGATAGTGAGATGCTTATAAATAATCTGTTGTGTTTTCTTATGAAATTATAAAAAATAAAAATACTGTTTGTGGTATTTGTTTTTAATTTGTACTTTTGGAAGAAATATGATTTTAGTGACTGTATGAATAAAAAGTAATTATAAATGAAAAGGCTACATGAATTATTTAGTTTCTCTTTTTATATAAGTGGATTGATAACGTATATCGGAGGAGTTAGTTGGATGATTTATATAACTTGGATATTTTTTTTCCTATATGTTTTCAGTACTTTTTTTTTAATATATTCTCATAAGAAAGAGACAGGAAGTTATAAACAAGCTTTTAAAAAATATTCAGGTGATTTATTTGTAATATTGGGTCCATTTATACTTTGGATAATATTTACAATTATTGATGCCATAATAAATTGATTTAGTAGAACTCAATGGTATATAGTTGCGTATATACAATAAAAAACAATGCAAATAGTAAGAATAATTAGTATTTCTACAATTTGCATTGTTTTTTATTGTTGTTAGCAAAGAATATTTTTAAAAAGACAGACTTAAAGTTTAAGCCTTTCCAAGAACTGCTTTGCAACCTCCCAGATCACGATGCCTGCCGTCACGCTGACGTTCAGCGAGTGTTTTGTGCCGAACTGCGGTATCTCAAGACATCCGTCGGCAAGGTCTACCACCTCCTGATGCACGCCTTTCACCTCGTTGCCGAACACCACGGCGTAGCGGCGGTCGGTGTCCAGTTGCAGGTTCTGCAGCTTCGTGGAGCCTTCCACCTGCTCTATTGAATAGACGAAAACGCCCTCTTTCTGCAGTTCTGCCACCGCCTCGGTAGCCGTCTCGAAGTAGCGCCAAGTCACGGAGTCCTCGCCGCCGAGTGCCGTCTTGTGAATCTCGGGGTGGGGCGGGGTAGCGGTGATGCCGCAGAGATAGACCGCCTCAACGCGGAAAGCGTCTGAGGAACGGAACACCGAACCTACGTTGTGGAGCGAGCGCACGTCGTCGAGCACCACGACGAGCGGCAACTTGTTCGCCTCGTGAAACTCGTCTACCGACAGACGCTGCATTTCTATTGTTCTGAGTTTGTGCATTATTCTTTGAGTTATTTGTTTTTTTAGTAGCGGAGGTCTCCGGCCTCCGCAGCACCAAGTAGGGTAGCAACCGTAGACTCCTACGGCATTGTAGCTTACTGTGGAGGCCGGAGACCTTCGCTACTATCTGATATATCGTACAAAGGTACGAATAATTAGGCAAACGGCGGAAAACAGCGGTGCAAACTGCTCGTTATACACCAAAAATGCACGAATTTATAGGGTAGTAGTGTTATTTTCTATGCTTTTTATTGTTTCATATTATTAAAAAGCGTACATTTGTGGCGCTTAAATATTTAATAGTATCAGCACGCGACGTAATGTTTCGTGTAGTAATCACTAAAAAATCAAACAATTATGAAAAAGATTATGATGACTTTGGCTACTCTCTTTGTAGCCGTATGTGCAAGCGCTCAGGTGTATATCGGCGGCGGTTTCAGCCTTGCTAACACCAGTGTTGACGACGATTCGTATTTCAGCTGGAAGATAGCTCCGGAGATTGGTTTCCAGTTCGACAAGAAGTGGGATGCAGGTGTTTCTTTAGGCTATACAGGCGTTGAGAACGGTCAGAAGATTTTCGAGCTTGCTCCGTACGTACGCTATACCGTTTGTGGCTCAAAGGTTGTTGACTTCTTCATCGAGGGCACAGTAGGCTATGTTCACTACGACAACAAGAAGCCGTTGGATGACTACGACTCTTTCGAGATTGGTCTGAAGCCGGGTCTTAAGGTGAACCTTTCCAAACACGTAGCTTTCGTCACAAAGATCGGTTTCCTCGGCTATCAGCGTGTTGACGAGGCTAACACATGGGGCTTCGACGTAGACGGCAGAAAAGTTTTGTTCGGAATCAACTACAAGTTCTAAGGATTCGAAAATATAAATCGGATATAATAACGAACACGAATAACACAAATTTCACGAATCGAAGATTTATACATTCGTGAAATTTGAGTTATTCGTGTTCGTCTTTTTTTTACTATTGCTGTCCAGATTACTTTACGCCGAGTTCTTCGCACAGACGTTTCATTCCTTCGCTTGCTCCGCACTGGAAGTGTTTGAAGTTCTGTCTGCCTACGCCCATCGACGGTTCGGGGTCGATGAGGTATACGGGTGCAGAGGGGCGCACATAGTGGATGAGGCCCGCAGCGGGGTATACGTTGAGCGATGTGCCTATAATGACGAAGATGTCGGCTTGCTCTACAGCCTCTGCCGCAACGCTTATCATCGGCACCGACTCGCCGAAGAACACTATGAACGGGCGTTCGAGCGATCCGTCGCCGGCGAGTGTGCCGGGCTTCACCTCACAGTTGTCCTCGGTCAGAGTGCGCTGGTAGCGTGGGTCGTCGACATCGCGTGATGAGCACACCTTTGTCAGTTCGCCGTGCAGGTGAATCACACTGGTGGAGCCGGCTTTCTCGTGCAGGTTGTCCACGTTCTGTGTGATGACCGTCACCTTATAGTCTTTCTCCAGCTCGTGAATGAGGCGGTGGCCCTCATTGGGCTGCGCTGCGTAGAGTTTTCGGCGCAGCATGTTGTAGAAGTTGGTTACGAGTGTGGGGTCGGCAAGCCATCCCTCGTGCGACGCAACCTGGTCGACGGGGTAGTTCTCCCACAAGCCGTCGTTGCCGCGGAATGTCTTGAAACCCGACTCCACGGACATGCCGGCGCCAGTAAGAAATACTATGTGTTTCATACGATTTCTGTTTTAGGGGTTATTCCGTAGCGGAGGTCTCTGGCCTCCGCAGCAAGCAAATATTACTATTCTACTTGGTGTGGCGGAGGCTTTCACCTCCGCTACTTTTATTACTGCTTCTTCTTCAGCTGCAGCACAGCCTTTCCGCTGCCGTTCGTGAGTTCAACGCAGCCTTTGCCAGCCTTGTATCCCTTCACGCTTTCGAGAGCCTTCAGAATCTGCTGCTCATACTCCATGTTGGCGCAGAGCATCAGCGTGGTGCCTATCTCCGAGAAGCTGATGGTCTGCTTTGTAGCATCCACTTTTGCCTTACCGTTGATAGAGTTGCATCCGGCGCATCCGAACACGTTGTCCTTTGCTGTGTCGAAGCCCAGTGTAGGGCGGAACTCTGTCTTTGTGGTGTCGACAGCAGTGCCGTCCACTTTCACGATGTCCCACTCGCCGTTGAGGTCAACGGCTGCGTCTGTTGTCTTTGTTGCCGAGCAACTGCAGAGAGCAATTGCTGCGGCGATTATAGATATTTTCTTCATTGCTTTTTATTATTTTGGGAGCTTTAAGCCGCTCTTGGGCTGCGTTTAAGCCTTTCTAAGCCTTCTTAGGCCTTCTTAAGCCTTTGCTAATGCTAATTCAAAATTCAAAACTCTTATTTAAGCTTCCAGGTAGCACCGTCCTTGGTGTCCTTCACCTCGAAGCCAAGCTCAGCCAGTTCGTCGCGGATGCGGTCGCTGGTAGCCCAGTCTTTCGAAGCCTTAGCCTTAGAACGGAGGTCGAGTACCATGTCTACGACCTTGCCGAAAGCCTCCTCGCGATGCGATGAAGAGCCGGCGTTGTCGGGGCGCAGACCGAGCAGGTCGAACGCGAAGAGACGCATTGTCTCAGCCAGTTCCTTAAGGTCAGCCTCAGAAATGGTAGCCTTGTGGTCTACGAGCTTGTTCACTACGGAGCAAGCCTCGAAGAGATGAGCTATGACGAGCGGCGTAGCGAAGTCGTCGTTCATGGCGTCGTAGCACTTCTGGCGCAGCTCGCTCACAACCTTCTTTGTCTCGGCGTCGCTCTCCGCCGAAGCAGCGATGCGGTCGAGGTCGGCGATGCCGTTCATGAGTTTCTCAAGACCCTTCTGCGAAGCCTGCAGCGCCTCGTTAGAGAAGTCGACAGTGCCGCGATAGTGAGCCGAGAGGATGAAGAAGCGTATGGTCATCGGCGAGTAGGGCTGCTCAAGATTCTTGTTGTTGCCCGTGAAGAACTCCTCGAGTGTGATGAAGTTGCCGAGTGACATGCCCATCTTCTGTCCGTTGATTGTTATCATGTTGTTGTGCATCCAGTAGTGCACCATCTGGTCGCCCTGCGAAGCCACAGCCTGCGCAATCTCGCACTCGTGGTGCGGGAACACGAGGTCCATTCCGCCGCCGTGTATGTCGAAGTGGGCGCCAAGATACTTGCGGCCCATCGCCGTACACTCGCAGTGCCATCCCGGGAAGCCGTCGCTCCAGGGGCTCGGCCAGCGCATGATGTGCTCGGGCGACGCCTTCTTCCAGAGTGCGAAGTCTGCCTGGTTGCGCTTCTCGCCAACACCATCAAGAGCGCGCGAAGCGTCCTTCACGTCGTCGAGGTTGCGACCAGAGAGAATGCCGTAGTGGTGCTTCTCGTTGTACTTCTTCACGTCGAAGTAGACAGAGCCGTTGCTCTCGTATGCGAATCCGTTGTCGAGAATCTGCTGCACGAGCTGCTCCTGCTCGATGATGTGACCCGTAGCGTGCGGCTCGATGCTTGGCGGCAGCACGTTCAGCGCTTCCATAGCCGCATGGTAGCGGTTGGTGTAATACTGCGCAATCTCCATCGGTTCGAGCTGCTCCAGACGAGCCTTCTTCTCGATCTTGTCGTCGCCTTCGTCGGCGTCGTGCTCCAAGTGACCCACGTCGGTGATGTTGCGCACGTAGCGCACCTTATAGCCGAGGTGCTTGAGGTAGCGGAAGAGAATGTCGAACGTGATAGCCGGGCGCGCATGGCCCAGGTGTGGGTCGCCATAGACGGTAGGTCCGCAGACGTACATGCCCACGTTAGGGGCGTGCAGCGGCTTGAACACTTCCTTGCGACGCGACAGCGTATTGTAAATCCAAAGTGCTTGTTCCATTATATTTTTGTTTTGTTTTTTGTTATTCGTTGTTGCGTTTCAGCAGTTTGCTGAGTATTATTGAGTATCAGTATGCAAATTTAGCAATTATAATTCAATTAGCGGTGCAATTTCCGCGAAATCGTCGACAATGGCGTCGGCGCCGGCTTCCTTGAGACTCTCTCGCGAACCGTTGCCGTACGTAACGCCGATGGTCATGCAGTGGGCGTTGCGACCCATGAGGATGTCGAAGTGGGTGTCGCCTACGACGACGGCGTCCTCGGGCTTCAGGTTGTAGTGCTTCAGCGTCTTCAGCACCGGCTCGGCGTCTGGCTTTGCTCGGCGCACGTCCTCGGCAGCCACGACGAGCGTTATCACGTCGTCGAGCTTGAACGAGCGCACAAATTCTACAGCCGACTTGTATCCGCGGCTTGTAGCGATGGTCACTGTGCATCCCTTTGCGTGCAGCAGTCGCACCGTGTCAGCCACGTGCGGGAACATCGGCACGCCTATCTCGCGGTTCACGTCCTCGAATATCTCACGGTACTTGGCTGTACACTCCGCAGCCTTCTCCTTGTCCATCGGTTCGAGTACGGGGAACGCCTCCACGAGCGGCAGACCTATCGTTGCGGCTATCTCCTCGTCGCTGTGCTGCGGCAGGTGCATAGCGTCGAATGTGCGGTGGAAGGTGTTAAGTATAACGGGCTTCGTGTCGGCGATGGTGCCGTCGAAGTCGAGAATCACGATTTTCTTCATATTGCTTGTGTTTTATAGTTATGTGCAGCTTTTTATGGTTCTGCACTATCTTTTTATCTTCTGCAAAGATACTAAAAAATAATGAAACCAGCCCGCTGTGGCGGAGGCAGGATACCTCCGCTACTATGAAAAAAACGGACTCCGCCAAATGTGTTTGGCAGAGTCCGTTTTTTAATTATTCTATAGCTGACGCTTAGAAGTTGCCCTTGTTAGCGTTGTCCCACCAGAGGTGTGTGCCGCCCTTATCGCCAGAGATACCCTTCTTGCTGGTGTTCTCCTTGTCGAGAAGCTCGATGCCACCCTTTACGCCTTCTGCGTTGGTGTCGTAAGCATTGCTGCTGTAGATAACACGGCGAACGCCTTCCTGAGTGTCGACAGCACCTTCGCTCTTGTTAACCAAAGCTACGAAGAACTTCGGATAGCCGGTGCGGCGCTGCTCAGCCCAACCTTCGTTAGAGAGCGGGAAGAGAGCGATGTACTTCTGAGTCTGGATGCGTGCGAGCTGGTCTTCCTTGCTTGCAGCGTCGTCCCACTTCACGCCGAGCGTGTTGACAGCCTTGCAGTTGTTAGCCGAGTTGCCCGGATCAACGTAGTCTGCCTGACCGGTTGTGCCGTTGATGTAAGCGTCGATGTCGGCGTCGCTGATGTTCTCGATGCCAGCGAACGATCCCTTATAAGCAAGCTCGTTCTTGATAGAGAGGCGGATGCCCTTCTCGTAAAGAGCCTTGACGCTTTCAGAGCCGATGTTCCAGCGCAACTTGGCTTCAGCGAGGAGGAAGTAAGCCTCGGCAGCCTTGAAGATAGGCAGTGGAGTGTTGTATGAGCCAACCCACTGCGACATCTTGTAGCCGTACCAGCCGTCAGAACCCTTCTGTGCCATGCCGCTTGCGTAGCGGATGCCGCAGTAAACAGAGTTCTTAGGTGTCACTTCGCCCTTCTCGTTCTTAATCTCGTCAGCATTCTTTGTCATGTAGAGAGGCAGACGCGGGTCGTTCATGCCCACCATGAGCGTTACGAGGTTAGCGTTCATACCGCAGTCGAGCCACTCGAACATACGCTTCAGCTCGTTGCTCTGGTCCTTAACGACGATGTCCTTGCCCGAAACGGCGAGGGTGTTGGCAGCAGCAGCCGTAGCGATAGCCTTGAGGTCGTAGCCGTCGGCAGCCATCTCGCTCTCGCGCTTAGAGAGGCGCAGAGCGATACGCAGCTTCATGGTGTTTGCAATCTGCACCCAGATAGCCGGGTCGCCACCGCCCCATGTGTCGTATGTAGCGAGCGAAGCCTTCTCTGTGTCGTCCATCTTCTGCAGTCCGGCGATAGCCTTGTCGAGGTCGTCGAGCATCTGCTCATAGAGCTTCTGCTGGCTGTCGAAGCGGTAGGTAGACTCGCTCTCGGCGTTGATGATAGACGAGTAGGCGAGCGGTCCGTATGCGTCTGTAGCCTGCATTGTACCTACAGCCTGCACGATGCGCATTGTGCCAGCCAGTCCGGCATTCTCCTGCTTGTCGAGGTTGGCGATGTTGCGGCGTGTGTTGTTGAAGATATGCAGATAGTAGTTCTCGTACATACCGCCACTGTGTCCGCGGTTCTCACCCATATCGCAGTTGGTGAAGTTGCCGTGAGGTGTCTGGAAGTAGCCACCGTAGAGGTCGATGGTAAGGTTCGTCCAGAACTGGAACATGTTCTGGTGAGGCGGGTAGCAATAGTTCATTGCCTCGGCACACTGTGCTGCGAACGGCAGATCGCCCGGGTCTACCTGCGTCTTGTTTGTATTCAGATCTTCGAAATCGTCTGTGCATGAGCTAAGCATTCCGCTACCCATCACAGCCAGTGCCAGCATTGATGACACCGCGAATATATTTCTCTTTTTCATATTTCCTTAGATTTTAAACGGTTGTAAAACTTGTTTTTACTCGCTCAAAAATTAGAAGTTCAACTTCAGGTTCAGACCCAAGCTTGTTGCCGACGGGAGGTTGAAGATGTCGACACCCTGCACGCCGTTGCCAGTACCCATTGATACGTCCGGGTCGCAAGGAGCGTCCTTGTAGAAGAAGAAGAGGTTGCGTGCGATGAGCGCTGCAGTGAGGTTCTTGCCGTTGCCGAAGAGGTTGCGGAAGGTGTAGCCGAGGCTCATCTCGCGCAGACGTACGTTCGTGCCCTTGTATACGTAGAACTCTGTAGCGTAAGAGTTGTTGAAGTTAGAAGAGCCTGTTGTTGTGTACCAAGCCTGCGGGTCGAACTCTACGCCGTCAACCACAACCTTGCCTGCGTTGCGTGCGATGCCAGAGCGCTTTGAAACGCCCCAACCGTCGAGAGTAGCCTCAGTTGCAGAGAGCACTCTGCCGCCGAACTTACCGTCGATGAGGAACGAGAATGTGAAGTCCTTGTAGTGGAATGTGTTTGTCCAACCGAAGTTCACCTTTGCGTTCATGTTGCCTGCATACTTCATCTCGTCAACGTTGTCGCCCATGAGGATAGGTTCGCCCTTGTCGTTCTTGACTGGCTTGCCTGCCTCGTCGCGCTTGATCTGGCGTACGTAGAGGTCGCCGTAAGAGCCGCCCTCGTTGAGCACTACCTTAGCGCCCTGCCAAGAAGCGATGGTAAGACCGTTCTCCAAGCCCTCTACGAGCTCCTTGATCTTGTTCTCGTTGTAAGAGATGTTGAAGTTGGTAGACCAAGAGAAGTCGGGGTTGAACTGCTGGTGCCAGCCGATAGATGCCTCGATACCCTGGTTCTGTACGTTGCCGGCGTTGACGTAACGGTTGCGCAGACCGCTCTCGTAAGGAGCCGAAACAGAGAAGAACTGGTTCTTGGTGTTTGTCTTATAGTATGTAAGAGAGAAGTCGAGACGGTTGTTGAAGAATGTACCGTCGAAACCAACCTCGATAGAGTGGGTCTTCTCTGGCTTCAATGTGCGGAACGCAGCCTTGTCGGGAGCTGAGATAGAGCCCGACTCGCCGAGAGTGTAGCGTGGGTTAGACATGTAGATAGGCACGTCGTTACCTACGATAGAGTAGCTGCCGCGGAACTTGAAGAGGTTCACCTGCTCGCCCATAGGCACGAGCTTGTTGAGCAGTACGCTGGCGCCTACTGACGGGTAGAAGAACGAGCAGCCGTCGGTGAATGCGAGAGCTGACGACCAGTCGTTACGTGCAGAGAGGTCGAGGAAGACAGCCTCCTTGAAGGCTACCTGAGCTGTTGCGAACACGGCGTTGAGGCGCTTTTCTGTCTCCATAGCGTCGCCGCTGCCCAGCTTAGACAAGTTGCCGTAGAAGTTGTTCGGAGTGAAGATGTTCGGATAGTAGATGTTGCCGTCGCCCGGCGACTTGTACTGTTCGCCCTCGCCCCAGAGGTCTACGTGTGAGGTCTTGGTCTTGGTGAAGCTTGAGCCTGCTGTAGCTGTGAGGCCCCAGTCGTTCCAAGTGTGGTTGTAGTTGATGAGCACGTCGCCGTAGAGCTGGTCGCTGAAGTAGCGGTTGTTCTTCATGCGTCCCATCTTGTAGAGGTTGCCAACAGACGAAGCGTAAGCGTTGTGGATGAACTGCTCTTCGCCGCGCTCGTAGCGCATACGTCCCTGGATGTTGAGGTCGGGAGTGATGTCCCACTTGATAGAGCCACCGAACTCATAGCGGTTGCGCTTAGAGATAGGAGTCTGACGGTTGAGCATCCAGTACGGGTTGCCGAACTGCTGTAGCTCGGTGTTGGTCCAGTTCTGTACGTTGCAGCCGCGTGTGGGGTCGTAAACCTCGTAGTTGTCCTTGTAGTGGTCCCAGTCGATGCCGCGCGGAGCGAGGTATACGCCTGTGAGTGGGTTCCAGAGGTAGCCGGCAGCAGCCTGGTTCTTAGAGTACTGGTTGCTGTACTTAGCCGAGAAGTCGACGTACACGTTGTTGAGCACCTTGAAGTCTACCTTAGTGTTGAGGTTGTGGCTGCGGAATGTGTTCTCAGGAGTCATGCCGTGAGAGAACACGTTGCCGTAAGAGAAGTAGCCCTTGAAGTTCTCGCTACCGCCCGAGAGCGATACGGTGTTGTTGGTTGTGAAGCCTGTGCGGAAGAACGACTCTGCGTAGTTCTTGCAAGCCTTGCTGAGCTTGTCGCCCCAAGAGAATGTGCCGTCAGCGCCTGCGCCGTATGTGTTCTGGAACTCAGGCAGAATCATCGGAACCTCCATTGTGGTGTTGCTCGATACGTTCACGTTCACCTTGCCTGCCATGCCCTGCTTTGTGGTGATCATGATGGCGCCGTTGGCAGCCACCGCACCGTAGAGAGCAGAAGCGGCAGCGCCCTTCAGAAGTGTGATAGAAGCGATATCGTCGGGGTTGATGGTAGACATAACGTCACCTGCGTCGCGCTCGCCACCGTAGTCGCTTGATACCTGAGAGGTTGCGGTATTGGTCATTGTCGGCACACCGTCGATG
>ERZ772884.1439-NODE-1439-length-15371-cov-3.508880_pt1 | contig 15371 bp, 13 predicted proteins | sample MGYA00580574_ERZ772884 | MGnify/ENA primary metagenome ERZ772884 (study PRJEB29015, sample SAMEA2737690) | human gut metagenome | biome: human gut; feature: human-associated habitat; material: faeces | place: China | collected 2012 ... | reverse complement strand
CGCCGCGCCATGCCTCGCGATGGAGCACGCTTCTGCCGCCTGCGTCGTAGACGTAGAGTGGGGCTGAGATGTTGCTGTCCCATCCGTTGAAGCTCATCTCTGCGCCGTCCTTCGAGACGGTGAGCGTGAGCGTGGGCTTGCTGTCGGCTGTGGCATCGTTGAGCGCCGTCGTGTTGAGCGAAATCAGAATCTTCTGCACTTTGTCGAAGGCGTACGTCGTGCCTTTCTCGTCGGAACCGACCACCACGAGGTCGTCTTCGCCCAGTTCGATGCGCGCCAGCTTGTCCATAGAGTACGACTTCTGTCCGTTCTGCGTCACCACCGTCACCACATCGTCGGCGTGCGTGCCGAGAGTCGTGGCGAGCAGAGCGAGTATAGCAATTATTCTTGTTCTCATAATGTATCCTTTCTCTTACTGTTTGTGATGGAGTGGGGGCATCAGCGTGCCTGCAGCGTGAGACCCTTGAGGTTGATGTAGCGTGTGTCGCCGCCCGAAACGGCGCGCAGCAGCTTGTCCTCGTTGCAAGTGAGCTGAGTCTTTGCGTCGTTCACGTCGAACACTATGCTTATGCGCTCGCTGTTTCTGCCGTCAGCCGTGCCTGCGAGTACGCCCGAGACGGTTATCTGCTTAGCCGTAGCGTCGTATGTGTACGACGCGGTGCTGGCTATTATCTCCTTCGTCTCGTACATATCGCTGGTCAGCGTCACCTGCACCTTCACAGAGCCTTTCGCCTCCTTGCCCGCATAGTTGTGGTTGAACTGCAGAGCGAACATACCCATCGACATCGTGTTCGAGTCATACCTGCCATTGACTGGCGCTGCGAAGTTCTCGGCGCCGTCCCATTCAGCCGCAGCCGAAGTAGAGTATTTCATCGTCGTGAGGTCTACGAGGAACGTCATCTCGCTGCCCGTCGTGGGCTTCATCTTCACCACGCCGTTCTCGTAAGTATACGTGCCCTTCACGGCGCCGTATGTGGCGTTGCCGAATCCGTCGAGCACCAGAGCATCGCCCGTGCCGCTTTCGGGTTGGAATGTGCCTGCCTCCTTACCCTTCAGCTGGAATGTGGGCTGTGCCGTCTCCGAAGCGCGTGTGTAGCGGAACAGCGTCTCGCCTGCAGCATTGCTCACGAGAGCGTCGGCGGCGTCGGCTACCGATGCGCCCTTAGAGAAACTGAGGCTCACCGGCTCGATAGAGTTAGAGAGACGGTCGTAGTAGTACCAGCGTCGTGCGGCGTCTTCGAGCAGTTCCAGGAGGTAGCGCGAGCCGTACGAGTCGCTTGCGGCAGCCGTGTATGAGCAGTCGGCGGTGGTAGCGAAGTAGTAGCGGTTGTAGTCGGGCTTGTCGTTGTTAAGGTCGTTCACCACCACGAGCGCGTCACCGCTCTCAAACCACTTGCCCGAGACGCCGTACGTGCGGCGTCCCCACACGTCAGCGCTGTATGCGTCGTCATAAGAGAATCGGTTTGTGGCGTCGTCGAACGTGTAGCATCCGCCGAAAGTCTTCTCTCCGCTCACCGTAGCGTGGAACGACGAGTTGGCGGCGAGGTTGAGGCTGAGCGTAGGCTCTGCGCTCTGCAGCACGCCGTTTGTGCCGACCGAGATGGGGAAGCCTTTATAGTCGCCCACGAAGGCGCGACCTGCGAACGTAGTCTTCTCCGTGCCCACGGTCTCTATGGTTATCGGCTCTGCCGGCATGATGCAGAGCCAGCACGTGCCGAAGTCCTCGTCGTCGGTGACGTACTCGTAGAGTACGTCGTCGCCGCTGGCCGACGTAATCTTCAGCGTGCCGTCGAATCCGTAGTCGCTATACCACACGAATTTCACAGGCTGTCCGGCAAGCTGGTCGAACTTTCGCTCCGCCGGGTCCTTGTCCCAGTCGTCGCTCGCGTTATACATCACGATGGTTGTGCCCTTGCCCTGCTTCAGCGTGATGGGCAGGTAGAACTGCTGTGTGCCGTCGAACGTGATGAAGTCGACGTCCGAAGCGGGGAATGTAGCTACAACTTTCTTGCCTTTCACAAGATACAACTGACGGGTGCTTTGTGCTTGTGCGAGTCCTACGGCAGATGCCAGCAGACCCAGTGCGATTAACCTGTGTTTCATTACGATGGTTTTTTAAATGGTTATGCCACGTTCTGTTAGTCTAACAGCATGGTTCGTGGCAAATGTACAAAGAATCAGTGAAACAGCAAATAAATTTCAACGAAATGCTGGTTTTTAACTATTGCTTGTCCGGTAAGCTTTTCTCACCGTTTCCGTCCGCCGCCCGATCAGATTCCGTTCGCCGCCCGATCGGATTCCGTCCGCCGTCCGATCGGATTCCGTTCGGGTGACGATGACTTTTCGTGAGGTTTTACTGCGAAAATATAAAAGACTATTGCTGTCTGTTTTATCGAATAGCCATAGTCTTTAACGTACAAACTGTAGTATTTGTAGTGATGAAGGGCACATACTTGGTGCGTAGAAACGAACAACGGATTAACAGGATTAAGCGGATTCTTTACTCAATGAAGAAAATCCGTTCAATCCGGTTAATCCGTTGTTTCTGTATAATATTCTAAACCCGGTTGATCCGTTGTTAGTATAATGTTCTAATCCCGGTTAATCCGAAGTAAAACATTATTGTTAAAAGCGGTTCAACCAGCTTGTTCAGTACGAATTAAGCCAGCTTCTTCTCCAAGCGCTCGCGGATGGCAGCGATGAAGCCTGCAGAGTTCTTTGTCTGCGGAGTAACGCCTTCCATAAGACCTGCGAGGTCCTTCGTTACGATACCCTCGTTGAGAGTGTCGAAGCAAGCAGCCTCGAGAGCGTCAGCGTAGTGTACGAGTTCGGGCAGGTTGTCCATCTCGCCGCGCTTGCGCAGAGCGCCGCTCCAAGCGAAGATAGTAGCCATCGGGTTGGTAGATGTCTCTTCGCCCTTCAGATACTTGTAGTAGTGGCGTGTAACGGTGCCGTGAGCAGCCTCGTACTCGTACTTGCCGTCCGGCGAAACGAGCACAGAAGTCATCATTGCCAACGAGCCGAATGCAGTAGAAACCATGTCGGACATAACGTCGCCGTCGTAGTTCTTGCAAGCCCAGATGAAGCCGCCCTTAGAGCGGATAACGCGTGCTACAGCGTCGTCGATGAGAGTGTAGAAGAACTCTAAGCCGCGCTTCTCGAACTCCTCCTTGTACTCCTCGAATACCTCGTAGAAGATAATCTTGAACTGTGCGTCGTACTTCTTAGAGATGGTGTCCTTTGTAGAGAACCAGAGGCTCTGGTTGGTGTCGAGTGCGAACTTGAAGCAAGAGTGTGCGAACGAACGAATCGACTTGTCGGTGTTGTGCATTGCCTGGAGCACGCCGGCGCCCTTGAATGTGTGAACCACAACCTCCTCGTGCTTGCCGCTCTCGCCGTCGAAGACGAGCTTAGCTACGCCAGGCTCGTCGGCACGAATCTCAACGCTCTTGTAAACGTCGCCGTAAGCGTGACGAGCGATGGTGATAGGCTTCTCCCAGTTCTTCACTGCAGGATGGATGCTCGGGATAGTGATAGGTGTGCGGAATACGGTGCCGTCGAGGATAGAGCGGATTGTGCCGTTCGGGCTCTTCCACATCTGATGGAGCTTGTACTCGTCCATGCGCTGGTGGTTAGGTGTGATGGTAGCACACTTAACGGCTACGCCCAGACGCTTTGTAGCCTCGGCTGCGTCCTTTGTTATCTGGTCGCCGGTCTCGTCGCGCTTAACGAGTCCTAAGTCGTAATACTCTGTCTTGAGGTCAACGAACGGAAGGATAAGCTCATCCTTGATCATCTGCCACAAAATACGGGTCATCTCGTCGCCATCCATCTCTACGAGTGGAGTGGTCATCTGAATTTTTTCGGTCATAGTTATTTGGATTTAAGAGTTTATTTCTTGTTCTTATAATAGTTCATCAAGCAGCCGTCTGCCAGAATCTGACGCTCGTCGGCGGTGAGGTTCTGGAAGAAGAGGTGTATAGGCTTAACGCCGTCGCGAGCGATAACCTGCGCGTCGATCTCCTCCTTGCCAGCGAGGATAGCCTCGCGGATGCTCGGCACGAAGAGCTTGTCGCCCGGCTCGAAGTTGAACTCAACGTCCTTGGCGATGGTGAACGGCACGATACCCCAGTTGATACAGTTAGAACGGTAGCGCTTTGTAGCGTACTCGTAGCAAACGTTAGCGTCGCCGCCGAGCACCTTCTGGCAAGAAGCAGCCTGCTCGCGAGCCGAGCCGTCGCCAGGACGGTTGGCGAATACGCATGAGCCGAACGATGTCTCCTCTGCCTTTGCACCCACCTTTGCGAGAGCCTCTGCGATGTTTGCGCTCACCTCACCTGCACGGCGTGCGAGGTCCTGCTTCTGAATCTCCTTGCTCAGACCGACGTACTCAGGCACGCGGCGAGAGAGGGCGAACTCAGAAAGCTTCAACGGGTTAGAACGGTAAGAACTTGTCTCGCCTGAAGGGATAAGCTCGTCGGTAGTGGTAACTGGGTCGTGGATAACAGCTGCCAACTCGAGGAGCATGTTCTCCTGCATCGGATACATTGTAGGCCAGTCCTTGATGTTCGGACCGTAGCGAAGCTCTGTCTCAGGACGCGGTCTGCCGTAGCCGTTGTATACGCGGCACTTGTATATCTTGTCGTCGTAAGCGTATGGCTTGTGAGTGTTCTCGTACTCTACGTCTGTCGCAGCCGTAATCACGCCGCCGTTGGCTGCTGTAGCAGCGATAGAGCGTGCGTCCATAAGCGCAACGAGAGAGAGCTGACCCTGACCAGGCTTAGAACCCTCGCGGTTGGGGAAGTTGCGTGTGGTGTGGCGGATAGACAGACCGTTGTTAGACGGAACGTCGCCTGCGCCGAAGCACGGACCGCAGAATGCCGGCTTCATCACAACGCCTGCCTCGATGAGGTCGGCTGTGATGCCTTCGCGTGTTACAGCCATTGATACCGGTGTCGACTGCGGATAAGCCGAAGCTGTGAAGTAGTCGTTGCCGATGCTCTTGCCCTTAAGGATAGCGCCTGCCTCTGCGAGGTTGTCGTATGTACCGCCCGAGCAGCCTGCGATGATACCCTGGTCGGCGTATACCTTGCCGTCAACAATCTTGTCGACGAGATGCACGTCTACCTTGTCGCCGAAACGCTTCTTGGCGTCTTCCTCAATGCGTGTGAGGATGCCCACCGGGTCGGCCTGAAGCTCGTGGATAGTAACTGCGTTCGACGGGTGGAACGGCAGAGCGATCATCGCCTCCTGAGAAGAAAGGTCGATGCGAATCATCATATCGTAGTAAGCTACGTCGCCCGGCTTCAGTTCCTTGAAGTCCTGCGAACGCTCGTGTATGTCGTAGTGGTGCTTCACCTCTTCGTCTGTAACCCAGATAGAGCTCAAGCAAGTGGTCTCGGTAGTCATGATGTCGATACCGTTACGGAAGTCGATAGGCAACTCCTTCACGCCCGGGCCTGCGAACTCGAGCACCTTGTTCTTCACAACGCCGCTCTCGAATGTAGCCTTAACGAGAGAGATAGCCACGTCGTGCGGACCTACGCCCTTCTTGGGCTTGCCCTAGAGCCATACGAGCACCACTTCCGGTGCGTTGATGTCCCATGTGTTCTTGAGCAACTGCTTCACGAGCTCGCCGCCGCCTTCGCCAACGCCCATGTTACCGAGCGAACCGTAGCGTGTGTGAGAGTCGGAACCGAGAATCATATTGCCGCACTTCACCATCATCTCGCGAGCATACTGGTGGATGACAGCCTGGTTGGCAGGAACGTAGATGCCGCCGTACTTCTTAGCTGCTGACAGACCGAATACGTGGTCGTCCTCATTGATAGTGCCGCCTACTGCGCAGAGCGAGTTGTGGCAGTTTGTCATAGCGTAAGGCAACGGGAACTCTTGCAGACCGCTTGCGCGTGCTGTCTGAATGATTCCAACGTATGTGATGTCGTGTGACATCATTGCGTCGAAGCGGATGCGCATCTTCTTTCCCTTCGAGCCGTCCACGTCGTGAGAGCGGAGTATGCCGTAGGTGATAGTATTCTCGCGAGCTTCGTCGGGTGTCATACCTTCGTACTTGTCGCAAACTTCGGTACCGTTGAGGAGATAGACTCCGTGATTAATAAGTTCTACCATAATGCCAAGGTTTTAAGTTATTAGTTTGTTTAATTATTAATATTCTTTTGTTGTTAGTATGTTTGTGTACTTCTATCCTTTGTCGTAGGATGTCCGTATTCTTTTATCTTCTTTGTTGTTAGTATGTCTGTATGCTTCCGATGAACACGGTGAGCGATAGCATGTCTGCTGCGCCTCCTGGCGAAATGTTCCGCTCGGTGTAGCGGCGGTCCATATCTTTGAGAGCGAGAAGTTCGGCTGATGCGCACTTCTCTTCTATGGCTGATGCGCACTTCTCTTTGTCTTCAGCGGCGTATGCCTCTTCGAAGCTGGCGAGCAAAGCTCTTGCTTCCTGCTTCACTTCTTCTGCCGTGGCGACGTTGGTGCGATAGATTACGTTGGTGTCGTCGAGGTCGCACATGATGCGCAGCAATGTTTTGTGCAGAGCGTGCGCATCGTGGTTCTTTCTGCGTTCGTTGTAGAACGGCAGCCATTCGGCGAACAGTTTTTCGTAGCCTTCACGGGCGTTGTCGAGCGCTCCTTTTATGGTTGTTGTGCCGTTGGAGAGCTGCTTTGCCTTGCTGCCGTGCGTGCCGCTGGTATCGGGGAAGCTGGCTGCGAGAGCCTTTATTGTGAGCTGGAGTGAGGATAGATATTCTTCTTCTCTTTCCTTTCCTCTTTCTTCCTTGTTAGCTGCTGCTTTTTTCTCCTCGTAGGCTGCTGCTACTACGGCTAAGCCCATTGAGAAGAGGGCGCCTTTATGCGTGTTTACGCTGTTTGTGGCTGCGAGCATAGCCTTTTCGGCTTCTATTCCGGCGTCTCTTATGGATGTGTGAGACGGGAGAGTGTCGGCGAAACCGAGGAGTGCGAGGCGCACAAAGTAGGGGTGGAGTGTGTTGATGCTGAGTTGCATCATCGCATAGTCCATGTCGCGGTGCGCTCCGTTATTGTCTTTGTCTACAAGACCGGGCTTCGGCGTGGTGTCGAGCTCAGCCTGCAGCGCTTGTGTAGCGAGGTGTGCTATTATATAAGGTAGGGTGGTGGGCGGCACGAGCTGTCTTATTGTGTTCATGTCGCCTTCTTCCATTGCCTTGCGGACGCGCGATGCGCTTACTGCGTTGCCGTCTTTCTCCAGTCGGTCTGTCTCGCGAACGTCTTTGAGCGCGTCGTGCATCAGTTGGTTGTAGCGTCGTGTGAGCTGGTCGGTAGGCTCTGTGCCTACAAAACGCACTGTTGCGCCGAGAGCTGGCGCGATGTGGCGGCGGAACAGATCGAGGTCGAGCAGCATCTGCGTGTCGGCAGCGTCGTCGAGTCGCTTCAGAAAGTAGGTAGGGAACGTCGCGCGACTGATTGCATAGTCGCTGCCGTCGATTACGCTGACGTTCTCGATGTCTGCAACGCCTAGCTCTACCATCGCTTTGCGCTCTGTGTATGCGAAGAGCGAGCAGTCTTCTCTTACTACCATTACATATAACCGTTCCACTTGCTTGGCGGCTTGCTCTATGAGGTAGCGGTGACCGAGGGTGAAGGGGTTGCAGTTCATTACCACAACGCCTCCACGAGGCGGTGTGGTGGTGAGATGTTGAGGTGTTGTGGTGTTGAGATATGAGGTGTTTTCTTTACACTTCTTACTATCCTCTTTACACTCTTTATTGTATTCTTTATACTTTTCTGATTCCTCTTTTATCTTTTTCAGAGCCTCGACCGTATTGCTGATTCCTCCGATGCCGGTCTCCATGAGTATTGCTTCGGGGGCTTCGGCGAGCAGGCGGAATGACAGACTCTCGAAGAGTTGACGGTTCTTGGGCTTTGTGAACAGCTTGATGCAGCCGTAGCCCTCCTGGTTGGCGTGCGATATGAGGTGCGAGACGAGCGTGTTGGCTATAGCTTCGCCTTTATGCGCATCGTCCACTGCAACGCACTTTATTACGTCGTCCTTCAATCCGCCACCGGCTATCATCTCGCCGTCGTCGTCGAGCACTGCGGCGTAGTAGTTCATGTCGTCGATGCGCAGTCCGTTGCGTTTGAGGAACGCTTCTATGCGTTGGCGCTGACGGGGTGTTGCGGGGTTGAGGGTCTGTATCTCCATAGGTTGTTTAAGGTCGTTTGTTATGTTTGTCTTGCCTTAGTGTAAAGGTCTACCATCTCGTTTATCTTCGCCCATATCTCCTCCTGCGTGTGCCAGCACATCCTCATGCAGTAGCGCGCTTCGTGGTCGCAGACGAGACAGCGTCGTGGCTTTTCGCCGATGGCGTCTCTTGAGACGGGCACGCCGTCGGCGTTGATGATGTCGATGTCGAAGAGTCGTCCGAGTGGGTGGGTGTCTTCGATGTTTACGGCTATGCGCTTGGCTTCGAGGAGCGGCATCGGTGTGATGAGGTAGGCTTCGTAGCCGGTTTCGAGGTCGAGCTCGAGGAGGGTAGGGGCTAGGGGTTCTGGGTTTTCTAGGGGGACTAGGTTTTCTGGGTTTTCTAGGGTTTCTAGGGGGGATAGCCCTTTGTTTTCTTTGACGGCGAAAGCTTTGCGCATGGCTTCTACAGCGGCGTGTGCTGCCGTGAGCGACTGCTGATTACGCTTTACGCTTCCTGGCATGACGACAGTAAGGCACACCAGTGTCTTTCCCGAGTGTTCAGCCAGCAGCTTCTGCTGTGTGGCATGGCGTGCGTCGCGGCTCGCCAGAAGTTCGTGGAGCGTAATCATTGTTATGGGTTTTATGGGTTTGGGCTATGGGGCCTTTGGTTTCTTTTTATCAGAGCGGATAATGGTGCGGGAGTATGCAGTAGTCTGTTGACGGAAAATCCACGTAAATACGACAACACTCCCTTCCAAAACGCTGAAGAGATCAGCACGCTTTCGGCGCGCTGTTATGTTCTCAATACTTACGCTCGCGCGAGTAGTATGGGTAGATTTTAGGTTGTGTCCGCACGATAACGGCATCGCTTCTGCGGACTCTTTATTTCACGGCGTAAAGATACATATTTCTACTGATAAAAACAAACTTTTCGGGCGAACTTTTTCACAGAATCGTCGTTTTGCAAAAATATTGTTTTTGTCGCTGCGCGAGGTGTTAGCAAAAAGGCTGCAAGCAATCGTGCTGCAGCCTTTTTCGATTGTTTAGCTTTGCGAGTAGTCGTATTTTAAATTCGCAGAGCGTTGTTTTCTTCTATTGTTCTTAACCCTTTTTCCTAATCCTTGATATTCTTGATAACATCCATTACCGAGCCGTCGCGGTTCATCACGACGCCTACCACCTTGTCGCCGAACGGCAGCGGTGCGGGGTTGCCGATCACAGAGAGTGCGCGGTCGCGTAGCTCTTCGAGTGTGACGAGCTTCAAGCCGGCAGCCTTCAGGCGTTCTGCTATCTCGGGGCGAGCCGGGTTGACAGCGATGCCGTATTCGGTTACGACCACGTCGACGGTGCGACCCGGAGTGATGAGCGTAGTAACCTCGTTAACGACGCACGGTATTCTGCCGCGGAGCAGCGGGCAGACGATAATAGAGAGAGCCGAGTCTTCTGCTGTGTCGGGGTGTCCGCCGATAGCACCGCGTATGATGCCGTCGCTACCTACGAGCACGTTCACGTTGAAGTTGACGTCCACCTCAAGTGCCGAGAGTATCACGATGTCGAGGTAGTGCGTGGCAGCGCCCTGCTCGTGCATGCTTGCATACTCGCAAGCCGACACCTCCTTGTGTTTCGGGTCGTTCTTGAGCGACTCTGCAGCCACCTTCGAACGACTGCACGTCGATGAGGCGCTCGATGAGTCCTTCCTCGTGCATCTTCACCATGTGAGCGGTGATGCCGCCGAGGGCGAACGAGGCCTTGATGCCCTGGTCTATCATGCTCTGACGTATATACTTCACGGCAGCGAGCGAAGCGCCGCCCGAACCGGTCTGTATAGAGAATCCGTTCTTGAAGTAGCCGCTGTTCACGATTACCTTCGCAGCCTGCTGAGCGAGCAGAATGTCGCGCGGGTTCTTAGTGTCGCGGATGGCTCCCGAAGCAATCTTCGACGAGTCGCCTACCGATTCTACCTCAACCACGTAGTCGACGTCGTGCTCCGAGATAGAGTTCGGAGTGTTAGGATAAGGCACGAGGTCGTCGGTGAGGATCACCACCTTGTCGGCGTAGTGAGCGTCGGGCAGCGCGTAACCGAGCGAACCGCAGATGCTCTTAGCGTTCTCCGAGCGCGAGTAGCCGCAGGCGTTGCCGAGCGGGTCTGAAGAAGAAGCGCCGAGGAACGCCACGTCGATGTGCAACTCGCCCGAAGCGATAGCCTCGCCGCGTCCGCCGTGCGAGCGGAACACCACCGGCTTCTCCATCAGTCCGTGCGAAATCTCCTTAGCCAGTTCGCCGCGCAGACCAGATGTTGAAATCTCTGTGATTACGCCGTTGCGAATGTGCTCGATGAGCGGTTCGTGCACGTCCTGCAAGCTCGAAGCTGCGAGGTGCAGATCCTTGAATCCCATCTCTGCGAGCTTTGCCACAACCATGTTCACCACCTTGTCTCCACCGCGGAAGTGGTGGTGGAACGATATTGTCATGCCGTCCTTCAGTCCCGAGTGGCGAATAGCCTCCTCGAGCGTCATGAGTTTGGGGCTTTTCTGCTGCAGTTCGAGGCGCGGAGTGATGTCCTTGTGTGCCTCTACATTATTATATACGCTCTTTCCCATAGCCTGAGCCACCTGCTCGGCGAGGGTATGTCTTTCGTTCAGTGTGCTCATGCTATGTCCTCCTGTTTAATTACGCCCGAAGCCAGTGCCAAGTCGATGACGCGCTGTGCTCGTATCACCACTGGTCGGTCAACCATTTTACCGTTCACGGCGATAACGCCCGAACCCTTCTTCTCAGCCTCCTTGATGGCAGCGATAACGGCGAGCGCCTTGTCGATAGCCTTCTGAGTCGGCGTGAACACCTCGTTGATGATTTCAATCTGGCGCGGGTTGATGATCGACTTACCGTCGAAGCCCAACTGATGAATCAGCTCCACCTCCTTGCGGAATGTCTCCATATCGTTGAGGTTAGAGTAGACGGTGTCGAGCGCGTCGATGCCTGCAGCGCGTGCAGCCACCACGATAGTCTGGCGTGCCATGAGCAGCTCCAAGCCCTCGGGCGAGCGCTGTGTCTTCAGGTTGGCGCAGTAGTCCTCCGCACCGAGCGCTATGCCCATCATGCGCTTAGAAGCGGTAGCGATGGCGTATGCGTTCACCACGCCGAGCGTGCTCTCGAGCGCAGCCATAATCTGCGTGCGACCCACGCAACCCAGTTCCTGCTCCACCTTTTCAATCTCGCGCTCCACCTCGATCACCTCCTCGGCAGTCTCGGTCTTAGGCATACGTATGACGTCGACGCCAGCCTTAACGACAGCCTCGATATCCTTCTTGCCGTACGGAGTGTTGAGCGGATTGATGCGCACCACCATTTCCGTCGTGCCATAGTCGATGGTCTTCAATGCGTTGTAGACGAGCAGGCGTGCCGCGTCTTTCTCTGCCATTGTAACAGAGTCCTCAAGGTCGAGCATTATTGAGTCGGGATGATATATATATGCATCCTGCATCATACCGGGGTTGTTTCCCGGCACGAACATCATAGTTCTTCTTAGTCGTTTCATAGGTCAAAAAGTTTTTTTAGGGGTTAGTCTTTCCACACGTCTTTGCCCGTAGCTCTTACGGCAGCCGCAGTGACGCGTGCGCGGATAGTGCAGTCGAGCGCGCCCTTGTCAGTGGCGTGCACCTCGGCACGGGTGATACCGAGTCCTTCGAGCGTCTCAGCTATCACCTTGCGTATCTGGTCGCCGAACTGGTAGGCAACCGAACTCTGCAAATCGATGTTCAGTCCCTCTTTCTCGCAAGGGGCAATCTGAATCATGATGTCGCCGGACTCCATTGTTCCGGCAGTAGCTTGTTTAAGTTCCATAGGTATAGTATTTAAAAAGTTTGTGGTCTTTAGATTCTTTGAGAGGTATGGGTTCGGCGTCGTGTGCTCCGACGGGCTTATATATGCCTTGCGGGCTTAAGCACGTGCATTGTTTTGCGTGCTTGATGTTTCCATGCGCTTTTGCATGCTTCAGCATGTGTGTTGCTTTTGCTTGCTTCATGGGCGTCAGCGTGCGTGGAGAAGAGGCGGTTGGGAGTGGTGTGAGTAGAAACGTAATAAAACAAAAATCGCGTAAATACAACAACACTTCCTTCCGTCTTAACACCGAAGAGAACCGAGTTATACTTACGCTCGCGCGAGCAGTATATAAGGGTAATAATGTCTGTGTCCGCACAAAACACGTTCTGCGTGCGGATTTCTATTTCGCGGGGTAAAGATACGCATTAATTGTGAAACGAGCAAGCATTTTGCAAGGATTTTTTTGCTGGGATACCCCCTTTGGGTGATTACCGCGTACTGGTAACGCTGTTACCGCATACTGGTAATGTCGTTACCGCGTACATGTAATAGTGTTACCAGTACGTGGTAACATTCTAAAACGAAATGTCGGGTAGCGCAACTCTTAGTCTGTTGATGCGCATTTCTCAGGGGGTGCAGCAGTCTCTGCTGCACCAACCAAGCTGACGGTGCACTTCTTGCTCGGTTGGTGTATTTCTTGCTCGGTTGGTGCCATCTGTTTGGTTGGTGCCATCTGTTTGGTTGGTGCCATCTGTTCGGTTGGTGCACTTGAGACAAGTGCACCCCCTTGAAGGCACTCTTGCTTCTGAAATCTGTGGGAGAACCTCCGCTGCACAAACATTCTCCGCCAATTTGTCCTTCGCTGCTGACTATCTGTCGCTGAAACTGCCAATGTTGCTTACGATTTATCGGCGGAAACAGCGAAATGTTTTTGGCACGTAAGTTGCAGTATACTTAGTGCAAGCCGATGGACGGAAGCCCGAAGGCAAGCAAACGATAAACGTAAGATTAAAATATAAATAGGAGGTATTTGATATGTTACCAGTAATGAGAAATACTTGGATGCCAGAAGTTTTCAACGACTTTTTTGATACCGACTTTATGCCGCGTACAAACGCAACCGCCCCGGCAATCAACGTTAAGGAAACAGAACACGACTATACTGTAGAGCTTGCTGCAGCCGGAATGAAGAAGGACGACTTCAACATCAACATCGACGCTGACGGCAACCTGCACATCAAGATGGAGAAGAAGAACGAGAAGAAGGAAGAGGAGAAGAAGGAGCACTATCTGCGCCGCGAGTTCTCTTACACCAAGTTCGAGCAGACATTGCTCTTGCCTGACGATGTCGACAAGGAGAAGATTGCTGCCAACGTGAGCGACGGTGTGCTTACAATCGATCTTCCGAAGGTAGAGCAGAACGTGCAGAAGGCAGCTCGCCAGATTGAGGTGAAATAATCCTCGCGAGGCATGCCCCGACGGCACGACAGCTTCGCAGCCCGACGCCGTCAGGCACGCTCAGCAGTTGATTTTTGGTTAGTATTAGATGATATAAATTGTTGTTGAGAAAATTGTTGATTAGGTTTAAGTGAGAAAGCCCTGCCTCGCATTCGTGCGAGGCAGGGCTTTCTTCATTTTACTCAGTTGAGAATTGAGAGTTGAGAGTTATGATATGCACTATAGTTTGCGCCCTCTTGAAGCTCTCAAGGTAATCATAACTCTCAACTCTCAATTCTCAACTCTCAACTAAAAACAGTTTATTTATATTCGTGAACTGGCAGTTCGCCGTTGAGTGCTCCGAGCGCGTTGAACGCCAGCGACTCCATCTCGCCTTCGCCCGGCAGCACGATGACCGGAGCGAGGAAGCTCACCTGCTTCTTTATCTCCTCAACGCAGTATTTGCTGTATGCTATGCCGCCGGTGAGGATGATGGCATCCGCCTTGCCCCAAAGCGCAACCGCCATGGCGCCTATCTGCTTCGACACGGTGTAGAGCATAGCCTCGAGCACCTCGTGGAACGGCTCCTCGCCAGCCTCAGCGCGGCGCGAAATCTCCTTCATGTCCTTCATGCCCAGCAGCGCCTGGCATCCGCCGTTGCCTGCGAGCATCTTCATTATCTCAGCCTCGGTATGCTTGCCAGAGAAGCAGAGGCGCACGAGCTGGTCGGCAGGCAGCGTTCCGGCACGCTCCGGCGCGATAGGACCCTCGCCGTTGAGCGCGTTGTTCACGTCGATCACCTTGCCCTTGTGATGAGCCGACACACAGATGCCGCCGCCGAGGTGAGCCACTACGAGGTTCATCTCCTCATACTTGCGACCTATGCTGCGCGCATAGCGGCGCGAAGCAGCCTTGGCGTTGAGCGCATGGAATATCGACTCGCGCTTCATGAACGGCAGACCCGTGTAGCGAGCGCGTGTCATGAACTCGTCTACCACAACCGGGTCGGCCATGTAAGCCGGACAGTGGCACATCTGTGCGATGTCGTCGGCAAGGATCGAACCGAGATTGCACACGTGCTTGTGCTTGGCGTTGATGAGGTCTTGCTTCATCTGCTCGTTGATGGCGTAGACACCACCGTGCAGCGGCTTCAGCAGACCGCCGCGACCTATCACGGCGTCGAACTCCAGGGGTATTCCAGCCTCCTTGAGCAGCTTCAGCACGAAGTTCTTGCGATACTCATACTGCTCGTTAACGGTAGTGAACTGGTCCTGCTCCTCCTGCGGGTGCAGTCCGTCAGATGTCCATACAGCACGTTCGTCTTCATACACAGCCACCTTCGTTGAGGTGCAGCCGGGGTTTATGACAAATATCTTCTTCATAAATGATGTTTGTTGCTTCTTATTTGTTAATCGCCTTCAGGCAGGCAGTTGCTAAAGAGTAGAATTTAGAGTCGGCAGTGTCGGCGCGCGATGTCACCACAACCGGCGCGCTGGTGCCCACGAGCATGCCCGCAGCCGTAGCTCCGCCGAAGAGCGTAAGCGTCTTGTAGAACGTGTTGCCAGCCTCGATGTCGGGGAAGATGAGGCAGTTGGCGTTGCCCACAACCGGCGATGCGATGCCCTTGATGGCTCCGCTCTCTGCGTCGCAAGCCGTCTTCACGTCCATCGGACCACTCATGTCCACCTCGCCGTAGGCTCCGTTGGCGGCGTTAGCCTTCAGCTCCTCGTAGCTCAGCGTGAGCGGGAACTTCTCCGACACCTTCTCGGTGCAGTGGATGAGAGCCACGCGCGGACGGTCGCCGCCCGTAATGCTGCGGTAGGTGGCGGTGATGTAGCGCGCCAGAGCGTCAAACTGCTCCGTAGTGGGGTAGGGAATGACAGCTGCGTCGGTGAAGAAGAGCTAGTGGTTGAGGCTCGGTACGTCAGCCACG
>ERZ772884.1411-NODE-1411-length-15560-cov-3.205482_pt1 | contig 15560 bp, 14 predicted proteins | sample MGYA00580574_ERZ772884 | MGnify/ENA primary metagenome ERZ772884 (study PRJEB29015, sample SAMEA2737690) | human gut metagenome | biome: human gut; feature: human-associated habitat; material: faeces | place: China | collected 2012 ... | reverse complement strand
CATTCCGGCGGGATCATGTCGGATTCATCTTTCAGTCATTTCATCTGATGGGAACGTTGAATGCGGTGGAAAATGTAGCATTGCCGCTTAGCTTCCGCGGCGTTCCAAGAGATGTAAGGGTACGAAAAGCCAATGAGATGTTAGATCTGGTAAAACTTGGAAAGCATAAGAAGCATCTGCCGAATCAGATGTCGGGCGGACAGCAGCAAAGAGTGGGAGTTGCCAGGGCACTGGTAGTAGATCCGGATATTATATTTGCCGATGAGCCGACAGGAAATCTGGATTCCCATACATCGGAAGAAGTCATGGAACTGATGCAGCGGGTGGTCAGAGAGCAGAAGAAGACACTGGTCATGGTCACACATGATGATCATCTGGCAACTTATGCGGACAGGGTATTTCATATCCGGGACGGCAGGATCATTAAGATAGAAGATAACCGATGGAAAAAAGGGAAAGAAGAGGGAGGAAGACATGCAGAAACGAATACAGAAAGAGACAGGAAATAATTGCTTGAAAAGAATCATTGTTGCCTTTCTGGCAGTGATCATGATGACAACTATGCTGCATCCGCAGATGGTACAGGCTGCAACAGGCACAGAGAATGGAATTTTTATTGAATCGAAGAACAATGAAGCACCTGTATTTGAAGCAGGGAAAAAGAAAAACTGGAACTTTGTAATAACTAATAATTCTGGAAATGTGTTGAATAATGTTACAATAACGCCAGATTTGGGAGACAAGAATGAAGATTGGCCATTTAAAACCGAAAAACAAAGCTATCAGAAAAGTTTAGGAACGCTTGAAAAGGGACAACAACAAGAAGTTCCTTTTGAATTTATTCAAAGAGATGATATTCCAACAAAAAGATATAAATTGAAATTTACAATATCTGCGGATGGGCAGGAAGAGACAGCAAAATGGTTTTATGTGAATACCACAGCAAAGCCGGTACAGAAAGACACACAGGATAATAAAGACGACAAAGATACAGATGCCGGCAAGGATACAGGAAAAGGCAACGGAGCAGGCAGTGGTTCTGACACATCTTACCAGACACCGGATGCCGGCGGTTACAGTAACGGAGAAGCAGCTTACAGCGGAGGAGCCGGTGGAAGTACGGATGGAGGTGCAGCTTCGGGAAATGGTTCTGTTCCGCGTGTGATCGTAACCGGATTTACAACCGATCCGGCAGAAGTCCGTGCGGGCAGTAATTTCAAGTTAACGATCCATCTGAAAAATACATCCAGGATGAAAGTCAGCAATATGCTGTTCGATCTTTCAGCACCGACAGAAGGCAGCGATGAACAGACGACATCACCGGCATTCCTTCCATCATCCGGTGCAAGTTCCATCTATCTTGACAGCATTGCCCCGAATGGAACAGCCGATATCAGTATCGAACTGAATGCAAAATCAGATCTTCTTCAGAAGCCATACAACATGGAACTTTCCATGAAATATGAAGATCCGAATGCTACGCAGGTAGAAGGATCGTCAAGTATCTCTATTCCGGTGAAGCAGGATGCAAGATTTGAAATCAGCGATTTTGAGATCAGTCCGCAGAGCGTTGCTGTCGGTGAAGAAGCAAATGTGATGTGTAGTCTTTATAATCTGGGACGGATCAAGCTCTATAATGTAAAAGCTACATTTGAAGGAAAGAATATCAAAAAGTCGGAAGTATTTATCGGAAATATAGAATCCGGTGCAACCGGTTCGATTGATGCCATGCTGGAAGGAAAGAAAATATCGGATGGTCCGGCGAAGGTAACGATGACACTTAGTTATGAAGATGAATCGGGAAACATTTCAACAACCACGAAAGATCTGAATCTGGAAGTGACAGAAAAAGTGGATGATGAGGCGGTAGCCTCTGATATGCCGGAGGAGACACAGAAAAGTTTTCCTGTAATTCCGGTTGTAATCGCAGCAGTGGTCATTGCAGTGGTGGCAGCAGTCGTAATACTTAAGAAGCGCAAAAAGAAACAGCTGGCAGAGATTGAAGAGGAGGAGTTATTGGATGAACTGGAACGATCTTCTGAGGATGAGCATCAATAGTCTGCGGAGAAGGAAACTCCGTACATTTCTGACGGTCCTTGGTGTGTTGATCGGTACAGCTTCGATTGTAGTGATGATCTCACTCGGACTTGGTATGCAGCAGTCCCTTTATAAGGAAGTGGAACAGTCGGGAGGTCTGACCAGTATCACTGTGACCGGATCGGACAACAGTGACGGTATGACGACAGAAAGTATGGGATCAGGACAGGAGACAGAAAAAAGGATAGATGACCAGTTGGTTGAAAAGATCAGTAAAATGGATCATGTGAAATTAGCTGCACCAATCTATGAGACTTCGGTGATCCTGCTGAAAGGCTCCTATATGGCGTATGTCCAGTTGCAAGGAATGACACCGGAAGGCTTGAAATCCCTAAATATGGATCTTGGAGATGGAACGCTTCCAAAGACCGGAACAGGACATCTGGAGCTGATATTCGGAAATGGCGTGATCACTGATTTTTATGAGACAGGAAGCGGCAACGGATATTATGATACCGGGAAAGTCCCGAATATCAATCTGATGAAAGATTCTCTTTTCATGATCACGGATACAGAGAATTACAATAGTGACAGCAGCACAGCCTTTGGAGACAGTACAGACGGAACAGCAGGTGCAGGGAGCCAGTCAGATTCCGGAAGCGGACAGACAAAACCTGTCCAAAAATATGTAGTAAGGGCAAGCGGTGTGATAAATGGCGGTCTGGATGACTATTCCAATAATTATGACAGTGTATTTTGTGACCTGGAGACTTTAAAGCAGTTATTGCGGAAAGAATATGCAGGCAAAGTCATTCCGGGACAGCCGAAGACCAAAGCTGGAAAGGCATTAAAAGGCTTCTATTATACGTCATTAAAAGTGAAAGCAGACGATATAGATCACGTGAATGAGGTCGCTGATGTAATCCGTAATATGGGATATAATGTTGAGACCAATGCGGAATATCTGGACAGTATGAAGAGTCAGTTCGCGATTGTACAGGCAGTGCTCGGAGGCATCGGTGCGGTGTCATTACTGGTAGCTGCAATCGGAATTGCAAATACGATGATGATGTCCATATATGAGAGAACAAAAGAGATCGGAGTCATCAAAGTACTTGGCTGCAGTCTGAAAAACATTAAGCAAATGTTTCTGATTGAAGCAGCATTTATCGGACTCCTCGGTGGAATAGTCGGAAATATGGTGAGCTTTGCAATGTCTGGTGCAATCAATATGGTAACAGCACAAAGCTCGGCACTGGGAGTAGAAGGAAATATTTCTTATATTCCGGTATGGCTGGTGCTTATTTCTCTTGGATTTGCGATGCTGGTCGGAATGGCGGCGGGATATTTCCCGGCGCTTCGGGCAATGAGACTGAGTCCGCTTGCGGCAATCCGCAGTGAATAAAGTAAGCAAGAACAGGTGAAAAGGGGACAGGTGAAAAAATCACCTGTCCCAAAATCTTTTATTCTTCTATTATATGAATTTCCAGATAGTCAAATTCAATAGAATCTACGAAGTTATCCTGATGAAATCTTGTCTTTGCATGTCTTTTGAATTCATCAATATTGGAATCCAGCCAGATTGGATTGCTCAGATCAAATTCATGGCAGACTTCGTCAATCGCATGAAAAATTTTGTGTGTGCGGGTGTCATCGTTATCAACTTCTATGACAGTATCCCGCAACATTCTATTATCTTTAAATTCTTTTGCCCATAATCGGAACATAGAAAATCCTCCTTACAGCGGTTACATTTTTTTGATAGTAATTAGACAGCAATTACATATCGATTACATTTCCGTCTAGATCTTTCCAGATGAATTCCTGGTCATAGATCATATATCCGTGTGCGGAATTCTCTTTTGGAATAGACACAGAACCTGGATTCATGTAAATGAAATCAGCCATATCCTGATTTGCAGGAATGTGTGTGTGTCCATTCAGGAGAATATCTCCCTTCTTTAACATAGGCGGATTTGCAGGATTATGGTGATGACCGTGAGTTGCAAAAATAGTATGACCGTCCAGTTCAATAAAACAGTAATCGGCAAGAATTGGAAATTCCAGTACCATCTGGTCTACTTCGGTGTCGCAGTTGCCGCGGACACATAACAGATCCTCTTTCATAGCATTTAACATAGCAATAACAGCCTTTGGGTTGTAGTCTTTTGGCAGATCATTTCTTGGCCCATGATAAAGAAGGTCACCTAATAATAATAGTTTGTCAGCTTTTTCCCTTTTGTATGCTTCAATCATTTTCTCACAATAATATGCAGAACCATGTATATCAGATGCAATCATTAATTTCATAAGTTTTATTTCCTCCAGAATTCGTAAATATATTTAGTTACAACTTTTCTACGACGGATTATAGCACAAAAGAAAGCAGACGTGTATAATTATGGTAAATTCAAGTGGATTTTAAACAGAAGGGAATGGAATTATGGAAAACGAAGTACTTAAAATGTATGAATATGCGGAGCAGACGATAGAGATTTCGCTTGTAAAGGAAGAAGAAATACCTGTGATGCTGGAACTGATGAATACAATATATCAGGAGCTCCCGGACAAGAGCTGGTTTAGCATGGATAGCGAAGAGAATCTTATACGATATATGTCAACTTCCGGATTTGCTTTAAAAGCTCAGGTATTTGGGAGAGATGGGCAAGGGAAATTGGCAGCAGTCTTTGTGGCGCGGACGTCAGAACTTGGGGAAGAAAATCATGGAAAATATATGAATTTAAAGGAAAAAGATCTTGAACGTGTTGCGCATATGGAGATTGCAATGGTAGATAAAAAATTTCGAGGAAGAGGACTGCAAAAGAAACTGATGGAAGTTGCAGAAGATCGTCTGGAACTTTTGGGATTTCGTTGGCTTATGGGGACAGCTCATCCGGAAAGTGTATATAGTGTACATAATTTTCAGAAACTGGGATACGAGATCGTGGCAGAAGCATTGAAATACGGTGGGTTCCTGAGATATGTTTTCTGTAAAGAAATATAAAAATATCCAGAAAATAAATGTGAAAAAGAATCATTTGTTTTCTGGATATTTTCTAATTTTGAATATTAGTTGTCTGCTTCCCAGCGCCCGGAAGCTCCACAAGGAAGAATTAGTCCGGAACTTGTGACCGGAAGGCCGATTTCCTGGGAATCCACATGTCCGTGGAAAGATTTTAATTCTGTTCCGAGCATGTAAGTTAATACTGCCGGAGCAAGCCCTGTTGTATAGGAGTTGATCAGGAAGAAAAGTGGATCCTCAGAAAGAATCTGAGTACACAGCTTAATAAGTGGATGAATGGCATCCTCGATCTTCCAAATCTCACCTTTTGGTCCGCGGCCGTAAGACGGCGGATCCATAATGATAGCATCGTAATGATTGCCGCGGCGGATTTCTCGTTCTACAAATTTTACACAGTCATCTACAAGCCAGCGGATTGGTTTATCGGACAATCCGGATGATGCAGCATTCTCCTTCGCCCAGGCTACCATACCTTTGGAAGCGTCCACGTGAGTGACATGTGCGCCGGCAGCGGCTGCTGCAAGTGTAGCTCCGCCGGTGTAGGCAAACAGGTTCAGAACTTTGATCGGGCGTCCGGCATTGCGGATCTTATCACCAAACCAGTCCCAGTTTGTTGCCTGCTCCGGAAAAAGTCCAGTGTGTTTGAAACTGAATGGTTTTAAATTGAATGTCAGCTCACCATAGTGAATTTGCCACTGTTCTGGTAAATCAAAAAACTCCCATTCACCGCCGCCTTTTTTGCTGCGGTGGTAGTGACCGTTCATATGCTTCCAGCCTTTTTCTTTTTTTGGGGTATCCCAGATGACCTGCGGGTCCGGGCGTACCAGTGTGTAATCACCCCAGCGTTCCAGCTTCTCGCCACCGCTGCAGTCGATGACTTCATAATCTTTCCATTTATCTGCAATCCACATAATAAAACTCCTTTAAAATTTATATAGAAAATCATTGGATATTTTACGGATTTTACCGTTCAGACTGAAGTACAGTGCTATTTTGCACAAAAACTCAGTATCATAAGTGTAGCATAGGCACAGCACATTTTCAATTATAGATATTTTCTATATAAACGGACAATTATTATAAAAGTCAATTTGAAGATGTGCGAGAATCTTCTTATAATATAAAGAGGAGGGAGAAATTATGTTTATTGACACACACATGCACGAAATGACATATTCACCAGACAGCTTCCTGAAGCTGGAAGAGATGGTTCGGATCGGTAAGGAGAAAGGGCTTGGAGCGCTTTGCATTACGGATCATGACAGTATGGGGCTTAAGGACTATGCAGCAGAATATACAGCGAGGACAGGCTTTCCGATTTTTGTTGGGATTGAGTTTTATTCTCTTCAGGGAGATATTGTCGCATTTGGAATTGAAGATTACCCGAAAGAGCGGATCCCGGCACAGGATTTTATAGATCTTGTAAAAGCACAGGGAGGCGTTTGTTTTGCAGCGCATCCATTCCGCAATAATAACCGTGGCCTGGAGGAGAATCTGGCTGTGGTGCGCGGTCTGGATGGTGTGGAGGTGCTCAATGGAAGTACATCTTTTGCAGCATGTATGAAAGCAGCGGCATATGCAAGGCAGTATGGATATTTTACACTTGGTTCCAGTGACTGTCATGTGCCGGAAAAAGTCGGTGTGTGTGCGACATATTTTCCAAATGAGGTCAGAACGATGGATGAATTCCTGACAGAGTTCAAAAAGGGACAGATGAAGCCGGCATATTATGTTCAGGGTGGCTATCGTGTCCTGGAAGTCCAGAATAACGACAAAAAAGTCCAAAATAGTATAAAAATACCATTTACCTTTCCAGCTAGAAGTGATAGTATGTACCTATAGTGTGCGTAAGAAATGGTATATTTAAATAAAAGAAAGGTGGAAATATACAATGATTACAGTTGACGCAATGGGAGATAACTGCCCGATTCCGGTTATCAAGACAAAAAAAGCAATGGATGCACTTACAGGACCGGAGACAATCGAAGTATTAGTTGATAACGAGATTGCCGTACAGAATGTGACAAAGATGGCTACAAGTGCCGGAGGAAAAGTTACATCTGAGCAGAAAGCTGAGAAAGAATATGTTGTTACAATCGAGATGGAAGGAGCACCGGCAGCAGAGGATGATGCGCAGGACGACAATACAGTTGTTGTAATAAGCTCTGACCGCATGGGTACAGGTAACGATGAACTTGGTAAAGTCCTGATCAAAGGATTTATTTTTGCTGTAACTCAGCTTGATAAATTACCAAAGACTATGCTTTTCTATAATGGAGGAGCAACACTTACAACTGAAGGATCTGATTCATTAGAAGATCTGAAATCTCTGGAAGCACAGGGAGTAGAGATTATGACATGTGGAACATGTCTTGATTACTATGGATTAAAAGACAAGCTTGCAGTAGGTTCTGTGACTAATATGTACAGCATTGTTGAGACACAGGCAAAAGCAACTAAGATCATTAAGCCATAAGATGAGCACGCGAAGGGCGTGCCAGATGCTGTCTTGGGGGACAGCTCTGGAATTACCGGATTGAGATGAAAAGAGGAGCCTTCTGTTGTGACTGAATGGAAAGCTCCTTTTATTCATATATAATTATTTATTCAACATTGAGGAGGAATTAAGAAAAATGAAAACAAATGTCAAGTTGACTAGCTTAAGCAAGACTTCGGGGTGAGCGGCCAAAATAGGTCCGGAGACCCTTGCTCAGGTACTGAGTAAGCTGCCAAAATTTCAGGATGATAAGTTAATAGTAGGGATTGAGACATCCGATGATGCAGCCATCTATAAAGTCACTGACGATATCGCGATGATTCAAACGGTAGATTTTTTCACTCCGATTGTTGATGATCCTTATATGTTCGGACAAATCGCCGCAGCCAATTCATTGAGTGATGTATGGGCTATGGGTGGGGAACCGGCGGTTGCACTGAATATTGTTGGATTCCCGAATTGTCTGGATCCGGCAATCCTTGGTGATATACTGGCTGGTGGTGCAGATAAAGTAAAAGAAGCAGGAGCAGTGCTGGTAGGCGGACATTCTGTACAGGACGATGAGCCGAAGTATGGATTGTGCGTGTCTGGTTTTGTACATCCTGACAAGATATTCAAGAACTATGGATGCAGACCGGGAGATATTCTTGTATTGACAAAACAGATCGGAAGCGGTGTGGTAAATACAGCGATCAAAGCTGATATGGCATCACCTTCCGCAATCCGTGAAGCGGAGACGGTCATGGCGTCATTGAATAAACTTGGAAAACAAGTAGTTGAGAAATTCGACGTATCTGCATGTACAGATATTACAGGATTTGGACTTTTAGGACACTGTGTAGAGATGGCATCTGCCAGTGAAGTAACCTTCGAGATCAATGTCCGTGATATCGAATATTTTGCAGACGCAATTGACTATGCGAAGATGGGACTTGTTCCGGCGGGGGCATACAAGAACCGCGGATATTCTATCGATCAGGTCGAGGTTGGACATGTGGAAGATTTCTATCTGGATCTTCTGTATGATCCACAGACATCAGGTGGATTGTTGATGAGTGTGGCACCGGAGAATCTTCAGGAGATGCTTGCAGATTTTCGTGCGGCACATATGGATACTAAGGTTTCTATTATTGGAAAAGTGGCAGAGAAGAGCGATAAGCTGATTCGTCTGTATTAGTTAGACGAACAAAAGAATAAGAAGGGGAACAAAGAAGTTATGAATAAGAATATGTTATACCGCAGCATTCCGAAAGTGGATGTATTGCTGGAAGACCCGGAGATTCAGGGGCTGATTGAAACATACAGCCGGGATACGGTAGTGGAATCGATTCATTTGGAGATGGATGCACTTAGAAAATATATCGGAACATGCGAGGATGAGGAAAAGGCAAAAGAACAGATTGGGAATCTGAATATGAATGTTCGAAGAACAGTAACTGCCATGCATACACCGAATATGCGTTCAGTCATCAATGGTACAGGAACAATTCTTCATACGAACCTTGGACGAGCACCGATCAGCCAGAAACACATGAATCGGATCGCTCAGATTGCAACGGGATATTCTAATCTGGAATACAATCTGGAAGCCGGAAGACGCGGAGAGAGATATTCACATTTTGAAAAACTGCTCTGTAAGATTACAGGCGCAGAGGCTGCAATGGCGGTAAATAATAACGCGGCAGCTGTTATGCTTATTTTAAGTTCCCTTGCAAAAGGAGGCGAAGTCGTTGTATCCCGTGGTGAGCTTGTTGAAATCGGTGGAAAATTCCGGGTTCCGGATGTTATGGAACAAAGTGGAGCAACACTGGTAGAAGTCGGAACGACTAACAAGACACATTATGATGATTATGAGAGCGCAATTACAGAAGAGACAAAGGCGCTTCTGAAAGTTCATACAAGTAATTATCGAATCGTAGGATTTACAGATACAGTAGGAATTGATGAATTGATTCCGATTGCGAAAGAACATGATATTCCGGTCATTGAAGATCTGGGAAGCGGTGTTCTGATCGATCTTAGCAAATATGGGATCACTTATGAACCTACTGTTCAGGATTCCATCAGAAAAGGAGCAGATGTGGTGTGCTTCAGCGGCGATAAGCTGCTTGGGGGTCCGCAGGCTGGAATTATTATCGGTAAGAAAAAATATATCGATATGATGAAAAAGAACCAGCTTACCCGTGCTCTTCGAATTGACAAATTTACAGCAACAGCATTGGAACTGGTACTTCAGGAATACCTGTCTGAGGAAAATGCGATCCAGAATATTCCGGTACTTAAGATGATTACAAAGTCTTATGACGAGACGGTTGCAGAAGCAAAGACATTTAAGCGTATGCTTCAGAGAGCAAAGCTGCCTGCAGCTTATGAAGTTGTGGATTGTGAATCTCAGATTGGCGGAGGATCTCTTCCGCTGGAACGAATTCCAAGTGCTGCAGTTGCAATCCATCCGGAAAAGATCAGTGTTCCGGAACTGGAAGAACGTATGAGACATTTGCCTGTTCCGATTATTCCAAGAACGGTAAATGATACGATTCTTTTGGATGTGAGAACATTGGATAAAGATGCAATGACACTTGCTGTAAAGCAGTTAAAAGAGATGGATATATTAGAAGAAACAAGTCTTTTATAGAGACAATTAGGAGTATAGAGACAGATGAAGAATATTATCATTGGTACAGCCGGACATATCGATCATGGAAAGACAACTTTGATCAAAGCTCTTACAGGAAGAAATACAGACCGCTGGGAAGAAGAACAGAAGAGAGGAATCACCATAGATCTTGGATTTACATATTTTGATCTTCCAAGTGGAGACCGTGCGGGAATTATCGATGTTCCTGGACATGAGAGATTTATCAACAATATGGTGGCTGGAGTTGTAGGAATGGATCTGGTGCTTCTTGTTATTGCGGCGGATGAAGGAATTATGCCGCAGACAAGGGAACACATGGATATCTTACATCTTCTGGGAATTGAAAAGAGTATTATTGTCCTGAATAAATGCGATATCGTAGATGAAGAATGGCTGGAACTGGTGGAAGAGGAAGTGCGTGAAGAATTAAAAGGCACATTTCTGGAAAAAGCACCGGTATGTAAGGTGTCTGCTGCAACCGGTCAGGGACTGGAAGAACTGATTCAGGTGATCGAGCATATGACAAGTGATGAAGTTGTAGCTAAAGATGTGAATACAATTCCGAGACTTCCGATTGACCGCGCATTTACATTGTCTGGGTTTGGCACGATCATTACCGGAACCCTTGTGTCTGGTATGATTCGTAAAGAAGATACTCTGGAAATGTATCCGATTGGCAAAGAGTGCAAGATCCGCAGTATTCAGGTGCATGGTCAGGATAAAAAAGAGTGTTATGCGGGACAACGTGTGGCAATTAATCTGTCTAATGTTAAGAAAAAAGAAATTCAGCGAGGCTGTGTGCTGGCACCGCCGGCAAGTATGAAAAATACAGATCTGCTGGATGTGAAGATGAATATACTGGACTCCTCTATGCGGGTATTGACGAATCATACGAGATTACATCTGTTTACAGGAACGAGTGAAATTTTATGCCGTGCAGTACTGCTTGATAAAGAAGAAATCGGACCAGGTGAGAGTGGATATGTTCAACTTCGCCTGGAAGATGAAATTGCAGTACGCAGAGGCGATAAGTTTGTAGTCCGTTTTTATTCTCCGATGGAGACGATTGGGGGAGGCGTGATTCTTGAGCCAAATCCGGGTGTGAAGAGACGTTTTCAACAAGATGTGATTGAAGAACTTAAGAGAAAAGAATCCGGTTCTTCAGCGGATGTAATTGAACTTCATATAAAAGAACATGGAGACACAATGATCACTTCTGCAGAACTTGCAAAGCTGACGGCATTGTCCATGGATGAGGTAAACCAGGATATAGAAGAATTAAAAGAGAATGGCCAGATTTATGTATTCCCGATGAAAAAAGATACATTTACATGGCATGCGGATTCAAAACGTGGAGCAGTACAGGCGATTGTGAAGAGTCTGGAATCCTATGAAAAAGAGAATCCGTATCGTTATGGAATGAAGAAAGCGGAAGTGCAGATGACACATTTTAAGGGAATGAAACCGAATGTGTTTGATAAAGTCATTGAGCTGTTGGAAACTGAGGGATATGTGAAACGTGTCGGAGAGTTTTTGTGCACACCTCAGTTTGAAATAAAGAAAGATGAGACGTATAACAAGATAGCAAAGACCGTGCTTGGTACATTTGAAAGTGCGAAATATGACTTTGCAAAATATTCAGAGATTGACTTTGGAAAGACTCCAAGAGCAACGGCTGATGATATCCTGAATGTATTGCTGGTCGAGGGTAAAGTAGTAAAAATCGCAGAAGATATGTATACACTGACGGAATATATGGAAGAAGCAAAGAATATCATTCGGGAGAAATTAGCGGAAGATCCGGTTATTACTATTGCTCAGGTACGAGATATATTTGCGACCAGCCGAAAGAGTGCGAAACCAATTTTGGAATATATGGACAGTATCAAAGTTACCAAGAAAGTTGGAGCGGAAAGTGAAAGGGTAGCATACTAATGAACTTGAAACAATTAGAGGCTTTTGTACAGGTATCTGAAAGCGGCAGCTTTTCGAAGGCTGCCAAAGAACTTTTCCTGACACAGCCGACAATCAGTGCGCATATTTCCTCCCTGGAAAAGGAATTGAATGTACGGTTATTTATAAGAAATACAAAAGAAGTAAGTCTGTCAGATGACGGAAAAGATCTGTACCGTTATGCGAAGCAGATCACAGATCTTGAAAAGGCGATAGAAGAACGGTTTTATATGGATAGTGATGATGGAAAACATTTTATCACAATTGCGGCATCAACAATACCTGCGCAGTATCTTCTGCCGAAAGTATTGATGTGTTACAGAGAACGCTATCCAAAAGAGCAGATTAAGATTATGGAAACCGATAGTAGTGAAGTGGTTACACAGGTTGTAGATCACATGGTCGATGTCGGCTTTACAGGTACTGTACTTGAGAAAAAGCACTGCAAGTACATACCTTTCTATAAGGATGAACTGGCTGTGATCACTCCGGATACACCGGAATATAGAATACTGAAAGAACAGAATCGTGATGACATTGACTGGATCAAAAGGAAACCGCTGATTTTACGTGAAGAAGGATCAGGTACTAGAAAAGAAGCGGAAAAACAGTTGAAAAATGCTGGAATATCCATGGAGGATTTGGATATTGTGGCGAGCATTGCGAATCAGGAGACAATTAAAAAGTCTGTAAAACAAGGCATGGGGATTACGGTTCTTTCCAGACTGGCAGCTGAGGATGAAGATGGCCTGCTTATATTCCCGATTCCGGGCGCTGATGAAGGACGAGATATCAATCTGGTCTATAATAAAAATTATCAGATGACAAGATCGGCAGACCGTTTTATCCGAATCGTAAAGGAAGTATATGACATAGAATAGTGGTTACGGAACATATAAGTGACTATGAAATATATAAATGACTATGAAATATATCAGTGACTTGTTTAAAGAAAGAGAAAGAGATAGAATTAAGTTTGTACAATGATGTTGGGACCCTGGCATCGTACAATAAATATATAGAAGCGACGAAAGGGGATATTAGCGTGATATATATGGATAATGCAGCAACGACTATGCATAAACCGAAGACGGTGATCGATGCGGTAGTCGCAGCTATGAGTTCTATGGGAAATGCCGGACGTGGTGCGAATGAGGCGTCTTTAAGTGCATCAAGAATTATTTATGATACGAGAGAAAGGCTTGCAAAATTATTTGGGGCAGAAAATCCGAAGCAGATTGTGTTTACAATGAATTCGACGGAGAGTCTGAATATTGCGATTAAAGGATTGATTGAACCGGGAGATCATGTGATCACAACCATGCTGGAGCATAACTCTGTGCTTCGACCACTCTATGAGATGGAAGAAAGAGGCGCGAAGCTTACGATTATAAAAGCAGACAAGCAGGGGAATTTTTCCCTGGAAGATATGGAAGCTGCGATCACGCCAAAGACAAAAGCTATAGTATGTACCAATGGTTCCAATCTTACAGGAAATTATGTGGATGTTGCAGCTGTCGGTGAGATGGCACATAGACACGGAGTTCTTTTGATTGTAGATGCATCTCAGACGGCGGGAGTATTTCCGATTGATGTTCAGAAAATGAATATTGACGTGCTTTGTTTTACTGGACACAAAGGTCTGCTTGCTCCGCAGGGGACCGGAGGTCTGTATGTCAGAGAAGGGCTTACAGTGCAACCATTGTTGAGCGGTGGAAGCGGAGTTCAGACTTACAATAAAAAACATCCGGTGGAGATGCCGACAGCATTGGAGGCAGGAACACTCAATGGTCATGGTATTGCGGGAATGAATGCAGCTCTTGCATATCTGGAAGAGACTGGAATTGACACGATCAGGGAGCGCGAGCAGGAACTGATGTGGAAATTTTATGAAGGTGTTAAAGATATTCCGAATGTTACGGTATATGGTGATTTCAGCACAAAGAACCGTTGCGCGATTGTCGCACTGAATATTGGAGATTATGATTCAGCAGAGGTCAGTGATGAATTGCTTACGGAATATGGTATTTCTACAAGACCGGGTGGTCATTGTGCTCCACTGGCACACGAAGCACTTGGAAATGTAGAACAAGGAGCAGTGAGGTTTAGTTTTTCTCATTACAATACAGATGAGGAAATTGAAACTGCAATCCGTGCAATTGAAGAGCTTGCACAGGATGAAGAGTAAAAAAAGATAAAGCATAACTTGAGATAGAAAAGGAAGACACTGATGAGAAAAAAAGAATTGAAACTGGTAGTTACTTTCCATACAACTGCAGATGCGATGGCTATGGAAAAGGCATGTAAAGAGAATAATACACCGGGCAGAATCATCCCGGTTCCAAGAGCTATCTCAGCAGGATGTGGACTTTCCTGGTGCGCAGCACTTGACGAGAGAGAAGAAATCGTTGCCATGATGGAGAAGGTCGGGATTGAACCAGAAGACCTGCATGAGTGTCTTGTATAAAAAAATGCAATAAATACTTGTAAAATATCGAAAAATGTGATATTCTATCATAGCGTGATTAAAACGTGCGTAATTTAATACGGGGGTAGTTGGGTAACTGGTGTGCCTCCTAGTCTTCAAAACTAGTGTGGGGCGTTAAGAGCGTCCCGGGTGGGTTCGATTCCCACATGCCTCCGCCAAAAGAGAGGTTTCAGATCCATTGCAAGAGCGATGGATCTTTTTTTACATCATGGAAAAATGTAAGAAAATGCATTTTTATATATAAAAACTCATTGAGAAAAACGAAAGAAATTGAAAATAGAATCTTTAAAATAATCAGGGAAGAAAAAAGAAAGACAATAAATTACAGGAAACTTCAAAAAAGAACGATAAGTTACAAAAATAATAGAAAAACATTATGAAAAGCATTAATTATATAGAAATACAATAAATGGAGTCGGTAAATTGACTAAAAGAGTAGAGAATGAAAATGCTTATTTGTCATATCGTATAAAAATGCAAAAAACACTGGGATTCAATTGACGAAAGCGCTTACAAGTGGTATATTATAAGCAACTTAAAGATGTTCAGACCAACGGCGGTTATCTTAATATGATTCATATAGATGGCTGCTATTATATTTTGAGACATGTTTAAGTTAAATGACAACTTTGGTTGTGATTGCAGTTAAGCTGTTGCCGACTGTTTCCCCCAAGAACAGTCTTGCGACGGTAAACTCCAATTAATATATATACTTCCTCTTCAGAGGAGCATTCCCCAGCTTTGTATATAATAACAAACTGCAATGCAACGAGGAAAACCTCTCAATGACATACCAAAAAGAAAGAGCACGACATGAGCAGATGTCGTGCTTTTTCTTTTGTCCGTTCAAGTCGAACATCCGTGAGACTTGGCGCATGATTCTGGTCAGCAAAGCTGACATATTCCTATCAGAATCACTGCGCAT
>ERZ772884.1383-NODE-1383-length-15769-cov-8.717640_pt1 | contig 15769 bp, 10 predicted proteins | sample MGYA00580574_ERZ772884 | MGnify/ENA primary metagenome ERZ772884 (study PRJEB29015, sample SAMEA2737690) | human gut metagenome | biome: human gut; feature: human-associated habitat; material: faeces | place: China | collected 2012 ... | reverse complement strand
TTGGGATCGCTCGTGTGGTCTGGGTCGCTACCGGGTATTATTGCCGCACTGGCGTTGGCGCTGCCAGGCATAGCCGGCGTTGCCGCGGGGGCACTTGCGCGCGATCGGCGCTCGGGCTTCCTGCAGGGTGTGCTTGCGCTTTCTGCCTGCGAGGTTCCGGTGCTGGTTGTGGCTGCATGTAGCGTATTTTCCCAACGCGCCGTGATGGGCGGCCTTGTTGCCGCTCTGGTTGCAACCTATACGCTTACGTGGTTTTTGCTTGCGATGGGCTTTGCCTTTGAACTTCCCGTTTCGGCACCGCGACGCACAAAAGCCCAGATGGCGACTCCGCTTGCCGGTGGAGCCGCAGCTGTCCGTACTTTTGGCGGACCTGTCGAAGTATCGTCCGATTCTATTTCTACGACCAAGGAGGCCTAGGTCATGGCATCTCAAGTTGAGCTCACCCCATGCGGGGCCATGTTTGACATCTTTAAGCGCGCAGCGCATCTGAGCCATATCGAGCTGTGCGGCTTGGTGCTTTCGTCCCGTCCGCTCGCCGACGGCCGCAGCCCGCAGAGCCGAGCCGCCGATCGCTCTTGGGTTTCCCGCTTTATCGTTCGCGCGCCGGTCGGCACGCTTCAGCAGCGCTGCTTTGCCGAATACGGTACCTCGGCTGCGCGTATTATGTCGCAACTGGCCCTGCGCCAGCGCAATCCCATGGACTCCACGGCTGTAATCAATATGGTGTGCGGTCCTGCAGGTGAACCGATGGTACGCGCGCTCGAAGAGTGCCACCAGGACACGAATCTCTATCGCAACGCGCTCGATCGCCTGTCCCAGGCGGCGGAACTCATGCCCGCCGAGCGCGCCGAGGTCGTGCTGGTGCTGTTTGTCGCCGTCGGTTGTTCGGCGGATGTGCGGTCCTCGGTGAACTATGCCATCGACTACGCGAACGCGACCTGCGGCGGAGGCACATCCACGCCGCGTTCGCTTGGCATGTCGCTGACTGCGGGCGAACGCGAACCCGCCCCGGCGCACCCTTTGGGCTTGCTGCGCGTGCAAAACAGTTTTGTCGTGAGCGCCCCGCGCTGGATTCAGCCGAGTGAGCAGGGTGTTGAGATTGGCGCGCTGGCCACTGGTGAGGGCGATATTACCGACGTCGGCGACGATGTCTCGGCCCGCCATGCCCATATCTGGTGCGATGCTCAAAATATCTGGCACGTCGAGGACTTGTCGTCCACCAACGGAACCGTGGTGGTAAACGGGGCCACGCGCGTTTGCATTCAGGTCGAGCCCGGCCGTTCCGCCCAGCTCAATCCCGGCGACGAGCTCAAGCTCGGCGAATCCACTACCTATGCCATCCTCTTCGGTGCCCTCTAGCCGGCAGTTAAGGACGTTCCTTTTCTGCCGGCACTTGGGGACACTCCTCGGCGCGCCAGAGCCGGTCGCCTGGGGATGGAGAGGCCATTTTGGCCCTTGGCGGTCAGTCGGGGCGAAACTAGAAGATCTTTCCGATTCGCGGCTGTTCATGCTTGTAGAGCATCTAAAACAATAGGATGTTATTCTGGAATATGCCGGGTGCGTGAACTTGCCTGTCTTAGCCTTAATAAGGTATAGGGGAGTTTGGCTCAGGGGTTCCGTGTTGTTCTTCAGCGCAGTATTGTGGGACAGATTTGCTGAGATTGGCGCCTTACACCGCAGAGCGCACGGAAGGCTCTCGATTTGTGTTCTGGCCCCAGAATACAGGGCCTGATACTTACCAACTGTGGCATGGATGTAACATCTGTAGAAATCAACCCTTTTGTTGTCGACCTTTGTAAGAAAAACACTGCCATCAACTCTTTGGATGACGAAACTAGGGTGCTTGAGGGGAGCCTTTACTCCCCTCTGAGAGATGACTCATGTTTTTCGCTTGTCGTTGTGAATCCTCCGTTACTGCCGATTCCGGATGAGATTCCTTATCCCTTCGTTTGAGATGGAGGACAATCGGGTCTGGATAAAACACTTCGTATTCTTAAGGGTGGCGATACGCATTTAGAGAAAAACGGTAAATACTGCTAATAGGGGTGACGACGATGGTGCGGGGGCGACCCGCGATGCTCTCATCAATACGTCGGATACTTGGGAAATCAGGTCTAGATGCATGTATGATGATGCTGTGTGGCTATTCAATTAATCCGCGTTCCGAATGGGTGCAGGGTATAGCTGCGACATCGTATGCTTTTGACCCGGCGCGATACTCAGATATTTCTGAGGCGGTTGACGAAGTTTATACGCACAATGCCGCGCAAGGCGTTTCGGAAGTTTGCACATCTACGTTACGGGCTTAGGTTTCTTCAAGCGAGCAGGCCGGTTGCGTTATTTCGAGCGATTTTTCTAGTCTAGACGACAAAAGGCAAAGGATTTGATGGGTATAAAACGCGGACGTTTGTGGGCGGATGCTCAAATCTATTGTGGCAATCGGGCGGTTGAAAAAGATATTTCAACCGCCCGATTGCCAGGTTCGTCGGAGGAGATGTCCGATTCCGACTCTCTTGTAGGAAGAGCTTGAGATCGTATTGGCCCAAGGCAATCTTAAAGCAGTCTCATTGGCAAATCTTCGCTCCTGTTGTGTTGAGGTGTAAGGTATCAGTGATTGATGTTTTGTGGCGGGTAGATTGGGGCCTTCCTTGATTCGATGCGTTCTCTCGAGGTTCATCAGAGCAAAAGGGGCTTTCGTCTTCATTGCTATCACGGTGATTGGAACCGCTCTCTCCTATGCCATGCCATACGTGAACGGGAAATTCTTAGATTTTCTTCTCGGTAACCGCAGCGAAAGAGACGCCGTACTCTTCGCGCTCCTGGTTGCGTCAATAGGAGTTTTCTCCACCCTCTTTACTTATTTTGCAGGAACACTTTCCATTCGCATAACCACGAGACTTTCCTTTGATCTTCTCAGGGAGGCCGTCTTGCGTTTTGAAAGAGACGATTACTTGGTGAGTCGGACCATCGATCCAGCCTATACAACGCAACGGATTATTTCCGACTCTAGCGTGGTCTCATCCTTCGTTTTGGCGAATTTTATCAGTGCGCCGCTGTCCATTGTAGCCATTCCCATCGTATTGCTTATCATATGGTCAATTGATTCAACTCTCGCGGTGTTTTCCATCATTCTCCTCATCGTGTATTTCTGTGTAATTACTGGGTTGAGGAAACTTTTGTATAGGGTCACGTATGAGAAGAAAGAGGCGGACAGCGCCTTTTACGCCGCAATTGCATCGCAGCTTAATCAGATTCTCAACATTCAACTGACATCTTCGTACGGCAAGAGCGAACAAGCGCTCGACGCTGGGTTTAAGAGCTATTTTCCCAAAGTTTTGCGCTCCGGAAAGCTATCATATTCTCTGACATCGCTCGATGGTCTTTTCGCAGCGTTGTTTCAAGCGGTGATACTTGTTGTTTCCGGAGTACGAATCATTAACGGAACTATGTCAATAGGCGAGTACACTATCATCGGTACATACTTCGCGGTTCTCTTTAAGACTTTGAAAAGTATGATGTCATTGTTCAAATCCTATCAAGATGCCAAAGCATCATGGGATAGGACGGCTATCGCGACGAGAGAAAAGGAGAGATCGGGGTGGAATCGGACCGATTTAGCTAAACTCGATGAAATAAATGACATTTCGGTATCTGATTTGGAATTCTCGGTTGCCCTTCCAGACGGATCTGTCCGAGAGGTCCTCGGCGGGTTTTCTTTCAAGTTTTCCGGTCCTGGTACATATTGCATAGTTGGGGAAAACGGAAGAGGCAAGACGTCACTTCTTTACTTGATGCTCGGGCTATACTCATCGAAAGGCAAAGTAAAATACAACGGCGTGCCAATCGAAGAATGCGACTTGGATTACATACGTGCGAGAGAGATATCGTGCTGCCCACAGTCGTGCTTCGCGCCGGACGAAACGGTGAAAGAGCTGTTAGAGTATTTCGACACGCCCTTTTCTTCCTATCACCGGGGTGTAGATGGCCTACTTTCGCTGGAAAACAGCGTGAAGGAGTTGCTCGGGAAACGTTGCTCCGCGCTTTCGGGCGGTGAGCTGCGCCGAGTGTACTTATGGTCGGCGATTTCACGCAAGTCGTCAGTTTTGGTACTCGACGAGCCCACGACTGGGTTAGACGCTGTAAGCCGCGCCGAGCTTGCGGCCTATGTTAAGCGCAACAAGCAAAGCCAGCTGATCATCATTGTCTCTCACGATGACGAGATGGTCGGCGCGGTAGAAGGGGTAGTGGATTTAGGCAGCATGTACCGGGGTAAATGCTGACAAGTGTAGTGCTACCCAACTGACAGAGATAACAAAAAAGCGATGCAGATGCACGTAGCATTCAGTCGGTTCGGACTCGGTGCCTTCACGCCATCGCAACGCTTTCAGATATAGTTCTCATTCTCTTACTAAAGGAAACTTTAGTCTACGTTGTCTTGTCGAGACAGAGGTGAAGCGAAGTGTTGTCGCGACGTATCTTATTCCAGGTGGCTCAGTATCATCGTGAGAATCACACCAAAGTGTACTTACAATTCTCGTGTCCCACGGACAACATGAGCTGAGCATTGAGGTTCCACCCTTTGCTGCAACTACACGGGGTTGGACGGCAATGAATATGCCGGGCCGCATGCCACGCGCAGCGGGGGTCCATGCCCCAGTATGTTGCCTACAGCAGCCTCGATGTCCACGCACACATCATCTCTGCCTTCGTGTTCAATCCGTTTGCCGGAGAGTGCGAGGGTTACAAGGCCGTAGAATACGAGCCGAACAAATGAAATGCGGTATCGACGCATAGGATTAAACTGACGATTGCTTTGCACCGAAAATACGCCCGGAAAGCCGCTATGGGTGGCGGCCCAGGTTAAATTGAGAGGCCCGTCCGATCACTTTCATGTGACGAACGGTCGGGCTTCTTATTCCACTTGCCAATGCTCGGCTCATATTGGAAGAAAGCTACGCTAATGTTTGCGTGATACTCCTATTTTTTCCGAAGAAAGAATCGGATAATGAAGAATAACAATAAAAAAGGTGCCAGATATAAAGCAAGTACAAAGGTTAATCCAACGAGACCTTGCAATAATGGCATAACTCCTCCCAGACACGAGATTTTGGTATTTGTCCCCATCTTATTTTGAATTGGACCAAATAGTTCCTAGACACAAAAACTACTCGTCAACTGGATCGCACCAATCTGCTGGCAAAACACAGCTTGATTCTTTATCGACATAGCACCAATCCGCAACAGGGCACTCGGCGATGTCGTAAAAATTGCATATATCAACTCCAAGACAACAAGGCTCAACGGGAGTATGTTCATTTGAACCAACAGGATGGATATGCTTCATAACAGCTCCTCACCTTAATCCAATTAGAGACTACGTTTGATCAATGCCACAGTGATCTACAACGCAGATGCTGCCGCCATCCATGTCATAGTCGCAGTAATCGTATGCACCACAGCCATCTGCTTTATCATAAACAGTACAGATGTCAGTAATGCCCAAGAGGCAGTCAAAAGACATCGGCTTCACGCCTGCCTCGTCGCCACTTCCTGGATTAATCGGATGAATATGCTTCACGACTACCTCCCTTTGAGTGCAGAAAAACCTCAATATTGTGTATAACAAACCAAGATGTCTAGTTCACCATATTTCTAGAATGGTTTCGGCGAACGTAGCAATAAGCTTCGCAGACGGTAATCAGAAGAACGAACACCTCCACAATGGTGACAGCAATGCGCTGAACCGCTTATTCCGATACAGTAGCTTCTCGTTGATTTTTCTCCTGCGAAGATGAGTGGCGGGAAATAAGGTCAAAAGCCATCTCGTAGCACATTTTTCTATATTCACATGATGCAGGGTGTAGACTCTTGGGCAAGTAGCCGTGCTCGTCTGCAGCCTCCCAGCTACAGCCCCCACCACAGAAAGACCGAGCCCAACAGTCCGTACAGTCAATTCTTTTTTCGACACCCTGACTCCAGTTTTCAATATACCTAGTTTCGTCAATTCCGGTGACGATGTTGCCCATTTTGAATCGCATCATCCCGACAAACCTGTGACAGGGGTATACGTCCCCTTCGGGAGTCACGGAAATAAAACGCCTGCCAGCCCCGCATCCGACAAAGGCGATCCTGTTGCTCATAATCAAATCAACTGCAGTTTTCAATGTTCTAAACAAGGGCTTTTCCCCTTGATCAATCTGTTTGAGATATTGATCCGCCAAATCTATTAGGCCCGCCCTGATTTTGTTTAATGAGTGTTCGTCGAGTTTGATATTCTCATCGAATGAGCTCACGGGCGAGAAGTAAATCCTTCTGAAGCCCATCTCTTTAAACTGAAGATAGTCTTCAACAAGGTTACAGTTATTATTTGTTAAGGTCGCTCTTGCGCCGAAGGGGAACGACTCGGAAAAACGACGAACGTTTTTGTCGATATCGGAGAAAGAGCCGCCTCCCGTCTTGTACGGGCGCGATGCATCGTGCTTGCATCCTGTACCATCGAGACTAATCAGAACAGAAAACCCGTGCTCCTTGAAAGAATTCACAGCAGTGTCATTCAAAAGCGTTCCGTTGGTCGTAATAGAATAGGTAAAGTTTCTATTGGGGTATATTCTTTTTGAATAGTCGACCGTTTTCCATATCAGCGGCTCGTTAATCATGGGTTCCCCACCAAAAAAGACGATTGCAAGCGTTTCGTTTTCCGATGAACTTGCGACGAGGTAGTCGACCGCCTTGAAGGCTATCTCGTCTGTCATCAGCAGAGGAGACGTTCCATAATCTCCTTTACCGGCAAAACAGTAACTACAACCAAGGTTGCATGCATGTGAAACGTGGAGTTCGATGGATCTAAGTTTTCGAGGCGTGTCTTTTGTTAAGAAAGTCCGCTCAGACAATCGTTGATACTCATCAATGTCGTCTTCAAGTTCTGCTATGGTCGTTTGGTCGTAGCCTTTCGCAGCAAGTGACTTTGTTAGCAACTTCGAGTTGACCGTTCTTCCCGATGCTTCAAATATGCGAAGCGCATCTTCTGATGCTTGGTCAACCTGAAAGCAATTGCGAGTGACCTCATCGAAGCAGTAACGACGATCACTTACTGAGAAAAAAATGCATACGTTCCTCAATTTCATGCTGGACTGGCACTAACCTTGTTTATTGTTACGCAGCTATAAAAAACCACCAGCGGGGATTCGGTGTGCGGCCCAATCGGACTCCCAAAAGGTTCTATTTGAGACTGGCAAGCTTTGTGTTGTTGGCACTTCGACAGCGCTCTTTATTCCAACATGGAGCCTCGCAGTTTGAGTCGACTTGCCTCTGGAAGGTCCGATCTCAACTTGATTTAGGATGAAAACAGATTACAGGCGCGCTCCTCTAGAAAGAAAGGAAACCAATCGCCGCCTTTCACCAGGAAAGTTTTTATAGCCCACCTCGAGCAAAATGAAAGATGCGAGAGCGATTGGGGAACAACGCGAATCTCCCCTTTTGGGTGGGAGCGAGCCTTCAGCCACCGGCGAACGACTCGCCCTGGTCAGAATCTGGAAGTGGTGCCGGGCCGCTTGGGCCTCCCCGGTGACTTCGTGGGGCTTACCTGCCTGACGTCGAGGAGTACATCCGCAAGATTCGTTCCCTATGCCGTTTGCTCTCACGCCCGCCTTGGTTCCAAGTCGGGCGAGCACGAGGTCGCGCCGGCGCATCCGCTGGGACTGCTGCGCGTGCAAAACGGCTACGCGGTGAGCGTCCCGCGCTGGATTCAGCCGAGTGAGGAAGGCGTCGAGATCGGCGCGCTGGCAACGGGGGAGGGCGGCATCACCGATGTGGGCGATGACGTTTCGGCTCGCCATGCCCACGTGTGGTGCGATGACCAAAATGTCTGGTACGTTGAGGACCTGTCGTCCACCAACGGAACCGTGGTGGTAAACGACGCGACGAACGTCTGCACCCAGGTCGAGCCCGGCCGCTCCGCCCAGCTCAACCCCGGTGACGAGCTCAAGCTCGGAGAATCCACAACCTACGCCATCCTCCTCGGCGCCCTCTGACTCATCTCCTAAATAAGTTGCGGTGAAATAGGGGCTGTTTAAGGCTACGGCCGGCAAAAACAGTTCCTATTTCACCGCAGCTGCCATTTGGTCCCTCGGTGACGGAAGGATCAATTTTGCCCTTGATGGTCACCCAAGGTAAACCTTTACCGCCCGCCTATATTTGCCGAAATTACACTTGACGGCGGGGTACAATAAACCCGCATGCGGATTTCCGTTGCGGGCGCTTCCCATCGCCGGGGCGTGCCCGGGAGCATCCGGCATGCGGCCTTTGCGGCGCTCGGTCATGTGCAAGACGGGTAGCTGGGCTTGTGGAGCGCGTGCAGCCCTCCTCGCCTCGGCATGCCTTCTCTCCACGCCATGTACCTGCTGCTGAGCCTGCCTGCCAGATGATTGGAAGCAACAGCGAAAATCCCATCACGCCAACATCCCGGCGATCGCCGGGGCCTGTATACCTATATGAGAGGAGAGGGGTATATGGCGCGTAAGTTTAAGTCTATGGACGGCAACGAGGCGGCCGCATATGTTTCGTATGCGTACACCGAGGTAGCGGGAATCTATCCCATTACGCCGTCCAGCCCGATGGCCGACCATGTCGACCAGTGGGCGGCCCAGGGTCGCAAGAATATCTTCGGCACCCCGGTCAAGGTCGTCGAGATGGAGTCCGAGGCAGGTGCAGCCGGTACCGTTCACGGTTCGCTGGGCGCCGGTGCTCTGACCACCACCTACACGGCTTCTCAGGGTCTGCTCCTGATGATCCCGAACATGTACAAGATCGCGGGCGAGCAGCTCCCGGGCGTCTTCCACGTCTCCGCGCGTTGCGTCGCTTCCCACGCCCTGAACATCTTTGGCGATCACTCCGACGTCATGGCCTGCCGCCAGACCGGTTTCGCCATGCTCGCCGAGGGCAACGTCCAGGAGGTCATGGACCTCTCGCCGGTGGCTCACCTTGCCGCCATCGAGGGTAAGACCCCGTTCCTTAACTTCTTCGACGGCTTCCGCACCAGCCACGAGATCCAGAAGGTCGCCATGTGGGACTACAAGGATCTGGCCGAGATGTGCGACATGGACGCCGTCCAGGCTTTCCGCGACCACGCGCTCAACCCTGAGCACCCGCACACCCGCGGCAGCCACGAGAACGGCGATATCTTCTTCCAGAACCGTGAGGCCTGCAACAAGGTCTACGACGAGCTTCCCGCCGTCGTCGAGGGCTACATGAAGAAGATCAACGAGAAGCTCGGCACCGATTACGGCCTGTTCAACTACTACGGCGCTCCCGATGCCGACCGCGTCGTCGTGTGCATGGGCTCCTTCTGCGACGTGCTCGAGGAAGTCATCGACTACCTCAACGCTCACGGCGAGAAGGTCGGCCTGGTCAAGGTTCGCCTGTTCCGTCCGTTCTCCATCAAGCACTTTGTCGACGTTCTCCCCGAGACCGTCCAGAAGATTGCCGTCATGGACCGCACCAAGGAGCCGGGTTCCATCGGCGAGCCGCTCTACCAGGACGTCGTTTCTGCTCTCTACGAGGCCGGCAAGACGGGCATCAAGGTCGTCGGCGGCCGTTACGGCCTGGGCAGCAAGGACACGCCTCCCGCGTCCGCGTTCGCTGTCTTCGAGGAGCTTAAGAAGGACGAGCCCAAGCGCGAGTTCACCATCGGCATTGTCGATGACGTGACCAATCTGAGCCTGCCCGAGGCCGAGGATGCGCCCAACACCGCCGCCCCCGGCACCATCGAGTGCAAGTTCTGGGGTCTGGGTGGCGACGGTACCGTCGGCGCCAACAAGAACTCGATCAAGATCATCGGCGACCACACCGACAAGTACGTCCAGGCCTACTTCCAGTACGACTCCAAGAAGACCGGCGGCGTCACCGTTTCGCACCTGCGTTTTGGTGATTCCCCGATCCGTTCGCCGTACTACGTGACCAAGGCCGACTTTGTCGCCTGCCACAATCCCAGCTACATCGTCAAGGGCTTCAAGATGGTCCGCGACGTCAAGCCGGGCGGCACCTTCCTGGTCAACTGCCAGTGGAGCGACGAGGAGTTCGCCGAGCACATGCCCGCCGTGGCCAAGCGCTACATCGCGAACAACAACGTCAACGTCTACCTGATCGACGCTATCGACCTGGCCGCTAAGGTCGGCATGGGCAAGCGCACCAACACGGTGCTCCAGTCCGCCTTCTTCGCACTGGCCAAGGTCCTGCCCGCCGAGGACGCCCTGCAGTACATGAAGGACGCGGCCACCAAGTCCTACATGAAGAAGGGCCAGGCCATCGTCGACGCCAACCACAAGGCCATCGATGCCGGCGCTACCGCCTTCCGTAAGTTCGAGGTTCCGGCCGACTGGGCAACCGCCGAGGATGCCGCCCCCGTCGAGCTCTCCGACGAGACCAAGTCCGCCATCGCCCAGCAGGTCAAGAACCTGCTCGAGCCCATCGATCGCATGGACGGCGACAGCCTGCCTGTTTCCGCCTTTGTCGATTGCGCCGACGGCCAGTTTGAGCTGGGCGCCTCCGCATACGAGAAGCGCGGCGTCGCCGTGGTCGTTCCCCACTGGGACGAGACCAAGTGCATCCAGTGCAACCAGTGCGCCTACGTGTGCCCGCATGCCACCATCCGTCCGTTCGCGATGACCGAGGACGAGGCTGCCGCCGCGCCCGAGGCTACCCGCACGCTCGACGCCATGGGCCCCAAGGCCAAGGGCATGAAGTTCACCATGGCCGTGTCCCCGCTCGACTGCATGGGCTGCACCAACTGCGTCAAGGTCTGCCCCAAGGGTGCCCTCGAGATGGTTCCCACCGAGCAGGAGATGGACCAGCAGCCCGTTTGGGACTACATGGTCGAGAACGTCTCCGAGAAGAAGGAGCTCATCGCGGCCAACGTTAAGGGCAGCCAGTTTAAGCAGCCCTACCTGGAGTTCTCCGGCTCCTGCGCCGGCTGCGCCGAGACCGCCTATGCACGTCTGGTGACCCAGGTCGCCGGCGACCGCATGTTCATCTCCAACGCCACCGGCTGCTCCTCCATTTGGGGCAACCCCGCTGCCACCGCTCCTTACTGCAAGGACAAGGACGGTCACGGCCCGGCGTGGAACAACTCCCTGTTCGAGGACAATGCCGAGCACGGCCTGGGCATGGCCGTTGGCTATGAGGCCGTTCAGCACAAGCTGATCGCCGCTACCCAGGACATCATCGCTGCCGATGGTCCGTCCGATGAGCTCAAGGCCGCCGGCCAGGCTTGGATCGACTCCGTCAACGACGCCGAGGCCTCCAAGACCGCTGCCGCTGCCTACGTTGCCGAGCTCGAGAAGTGCGGCTGCGAGGCTTCCAAGGCAATCCTCGCCGACAAGGCTTACCTCACCAAGAAGTCCTTCTGGATCTTCGGCGGCGACGGCTGGGCCTACGACATCGGCTTCGGTGGCCTGGACCACGTCCTGGCTTCCGGCCACAACGTCAACGTCTTCGTCTTCGACACCGAGGTCTACTCCAACACCGGCGGTCAGGCCTCCAAGGCCTCGAACCTGGGCCAGGTCGCTCAGTTCGCCGCTGCCGGTAAGGTGACCAAGAAGAAGTCCCTGGCCGAGATTGCCATGAGCTACGGCTACGTCTACGTGGCGCAGGTCGCCATGGGCGCCAACCCGGCTCAGACCCTCAAGGCCATCCACGAGGCCGAGGCCTACGACGGCCCGTCCCTCATCATCGGCTACAGCCCCTGCGAGATGCACTCCATCAAGAAGGGCGGCATGCAGAACTGCCAGGCCGAGATGAAGAAGGCTGTCGAGTGCGGTTACTGGAACCTCTTCCGCTTCAACCCCGAGGCTGCTGCCGGCAAGAAGTTCTCGCTCGATTCCAAGGAGCCCGCGGGCGGTTATCAGGAGTTCCTGATGAACGAGGCCCGTTACGCTTCGCTGACGCGTTCCTTCCCCGAGCGCGCCGAGGAGCTCTTCAAGGAGAACGAGCAGGCCGCTATGGATCGCTACGCTCACCTGCTGAAGCTCAAGACGGTGTACAACGAGGCTTAGGTCTCCCACCGCAGGATCTGAGGGCTGACCTTCGCGGACGTCCTCGGACATGAAAGAACCCCCGCTGCGCACTACGTGAACTGCCTCCCATTTCTTGGACACAAGAAATGGGAGGCTTTTTTATGGCTGGAAACGCTTTGTACGACGTCGGGATGAGACTGCGAGCGGCAGAGCTGCACGACGAGGGGCACGGCCGCGCGGCGATCGCGGCCCTTCTCGGGATGCCGGAGGAAACCGTGAGAGAATGGCTGTGCACCTACAGGTCTGCTGGTATCGAGGTTCTGGCCATGATGGGAAAGAAACACACCGCCTATTCGTTCGAGACGAAGCTGGCCGCCGTCAGGGCGGTCGTCGACGAGGGCATGACGAAGCCCGAGGCCATGGAGAAGTTCGGGATAGCCTCGCCAAGCCCTTTCAAGAAATGGCTGAAGGCCTACAGGGAGGAGGGCCCGGAGGCGCTCAGGCCAAAGCCCAGGGGGAGGCCGAGGGGGTCCGGCTCCCCGTCCGGGGAGACGACGCGCGAGCAAGAGCTCGAGCGCAGGATCAAGAGGCTCGAGGCGGAGAACGCCTACCTAAAAAAATCGATCGCCCTGAAGGCGGAGAAACGCTCTCGAACGGCGAGAAGGCCGCGGTCGTGAGCGGGCTTTCAGGGCAATACCCCCTCGCCGACCTGCTCGAGTGCGCCGGCCTGGCGAGGTCGAGCTACTACTACGCGCTGTCGCACCCGAAGGCTCCCACCAGGCCCGAGCTCTGGGAGGCCGCCGCCGAGATATTCTCGCGCACCGCCAACGGGTGCGGCCACAGGCAGATCGCCATGTGCCTGCGCGCCGAGCGGGGCGTGCGCATAGCCGACAAGACGACGCTGAAGATGATGCGCGAGATGGGCATCAGCTGCGGGATCCGCCGCGAGACCGACTACCACAGGTACAACTCGTACAGGGGCAAGGTCGGAAAGACCTTCGAGAACGTCATCGGCAGGGACTTCGCCGCCGACGGGCCGTGGGAGAAGATGGGCACCGACGTCACCGAGTTCAAGCAGCCCTGGGGCAAGGCCTACTTCGCGCCGGTCTACGATTTCGGCAGCAAGGAGATCGTCGCCTGGTCCACGTCGCTGCATCCCAACATGGCCCAGCAGCACGAGCTGCTCGACCAGCTCGTGTCCAAGATGCCCGAGGGCTCCAGGCCGGTCCTGCACTCGGACATGGGCTGGCAGTACCAGCAGGCCGGGTGGTGCAAGCGGCTGGAGGAGGCCGGCGTGGTGCAGAGCATGTCCCGGAAGGGCAACTGCATCGACAACGGCGCGACGGAGCAGGTGTTCGGCCATATGAAGGACGAGTTCTTTCGCGGAAGAAAATGGCCTTGCTTCGAAGACTTCAAGAGAGACCTGGACGAATACATCATCCATTGGAACACGAGAAGGAGGCAGGTTAAACTGAAGGGACTGACCCCGGAGGAATTCCGGAATCAGTCCCTATGTGCGGCGTAGGCCGCTTATTAGCCCGTCCAAGAATTGGGGCGCAGTTCAACGTGCGGCGGGGGCTCTTTCGTCCTGCGGAATGTCCGCGAAGGTTAGCCCTCAGATCCTGCTATGACTACGTCCTCGGATTGTGTGGGCGGATGAAGGACGTGGTTGTGGGGGGCTTTTGTCCCCTTCGCTGTTTCGCGGCTTTGCCGCGAAACCACGCGCTGCTTTGGGCATAGAGGGGGACCTGGTTGCGGACTCAGATGACCTAGAGAGATATGGGTGCAAACGAGAAATCGTTGTTGGGGTCGTCCTTTTCCATAAACTCATCGAGACAGAATGTCATATAGATTGGAACGTAAAGGATCTTGCCCTCTTTGCAAAGGTTTTCGTGGCTCAGCACAACGGCCTCGGGAATTTTGTACTCGCCCACACTCATCAAACGGTCGAGGGCTGCATGTGCTCGAACTTTCTTGCCCGATTTGACTTCGATTGGGACAACATGCCCGCGGGCACCTTCGATTACAAAGTCGACTTCACCGACCTCACGCGTTTGGTAGTACCACGTATCTGCTCCGAGGGCAACGAGTTCCTGTGCGACCACGTTCTCATAGAGGCCGCCGAGGTTGGGGGTTTTCATGTCAAGGTAGACGGCGCGTGCCGTGCTGCCGGGATACCGCGATGCGAGCATACCTGTATCGGACTCGTATAGTTTAAAGGCCGTCGTTTTCTCCGTCCTCTTGAGAGGACTTCGTGCCTCCGTCACCTGGGGGACCATCAATCCAACGCCTGCGTTCACCAGCCATAGGAAATCCTGCTCGTATTTTTGAAGACGAGCTCCCTCGCCTAGAGACGAGACGATAAAGCGATGGGACTCCGCCTCAAGCTGAACGGGAATTTGCTCGAAAATGGAGCGAACGTTAAACGCTCGAGTCGATGCATATTTAGAGATATCGCTTTTGTACTGATCGACTAGCTGAATTTGAAGCTCACGCGTTCTCACGAGCGAATAGCCCGAATCGATATAGTTCTGAACGACCTCCGGCATGCCGCCGCAAACGATATAGGCTCTAAAGTTTTTGAGCATCGCCTCATGAATAAAATTTTCGACGGGACGCCTCTCGACAAGGCAGCTGCGGATGTCTGCAAGCACATTCTCGCTGACGCTGTTTGCCCAACAAAACTCTTCAAAATCCATCGGCCGCATAACAATGTGCTCGACATACCCTACCGGAAAAGAAGAGATCCCCTTAAACTCAGTCCCAAGCATAGACCCCGAGAAGACATAGCTAAAGCGTCCGTCCTCGACCAGCGCCTTCATAAGTGTAACGATCTGCGGATACTCCTGAATCTCATCGACGAAGATAAGCGTGTCTCCTTCAACAAGCGGTGCATCCGCAAGAAGGGCCACACGGTTGATGAAGTCAATGGAGTTCTTAGCGCCAACAAGTACGTCTCTTGCCTCGGCATCAAGTAGCAGATTGACCTCATAATACGAAGCGTAGTTGCTCTTTCCAAACGCGCGAATCGCATAGCTCTTGCCAATCTGACGCGCACCGGTAACAAGCAGGGCCTTATGGGAGTTATTCTTCCAGCTCAAAAGCCTATCAGTGACTTTGCGGCGTAGCATTAAAACACCTCATTGACAAAAATTGGCAAATAGATTTGCCCCTAATCATACAAAAATTGACAAATAGATTTGACCCAAATCATACAAAAATTGGCAAATAGCAAAGCTCACTTAGGCCTCAAAGCCAGCGAGCCAGCACGGTACTTTGCGAAAAGGCTGGCGGCGCCGTTGTTGAGGGTGGCCAGGTTGACAGTGGCGCCGTTAGCGTTCTCGGCTGCTTGGGCGCGCAGGAGCGAAAGGGCGTCGGTAGCGTTCATGCAGAAGCCGACGGTAAAGTTCCATACTGCGAACTCGCAGTCGCTTGCCGCGGGGTGAAGCGCGATCGGCTATCCCTTATGTTGGATGAAAAGCCCCATGTTTTTGCAGGGGTGCATACTCGTCAAATTAATGTATAGAATCGCGTATAGTGCGAGTAAGATATTGCGCTGTCCGTTTTGTGTTTAGCAAAGATATAGTTTGCATAATCTGGTCTAATCCCTGCTCTATTTAAATAAAGTTGCACGTAAATGGCGTAGATATGCCTGAACTGGGCTTCTTTACGCTGAGCGGGTAAAATCGACCGTTCGCCGCTTAGGTATTTTCAAAATGAATAAAATGAGCGATAAAGAGAATATAAACCTTAATAAACTC
>ERZ772884.1358-NODE-1358-length-15888-cov-3.288953_pt1 | contig 15888 bp, 20 predicted proteins | sample MGYA00580574_ERZ772884 | MGnify/ENA primary metagenome ERZ772884 (study PRJEB29015, sample SAMEA2737690) | human gut metagenome | biome: human gut; feature: human-associated habitat; material: faeces | place: China | collected 2012 ... | reverse complement strand
CTTGAGATACTCGTAGCGGTCGCATGGCTGCTCGAAGGTTAGCAGAGTGTTGTAGAGCTTCTTTATCTTCAGCCAACGCTCCTTATTCTCCGCCCAGATGTTGCGCACATCCTCTGGAAGGGTGTCGTGATCGGGGCGGATGCCGGAAGCAGCAGGAAGGTAGCCACCCTCAGGAACCTCAGTGTCGTTGTCCTCCTCAGCCTTGTGCTCGGCTTCGAACTTAGCCTGCTCCTCGATGGCAGCTGCTATCTGTGGAGTAAGTTCGGCATCGAGTAACTTGACATCTTGAGTAGTCATGTTCTCGAGGCGCATAGGCAAGAACTTCTGAAGCTCGTAGCGCACCTTCGACTCAAAACGCTCAGGACGGCGCATGATGGTCTGATACATCGACATGTTGCGCGTGAGCTTCAGAACCATCTCCGCACCACGGGCAACAGACTCGCGGTCGTGCTTCTCGGCGTTGAGCCATGCCTGCATATCTTCGGTAAGTTTTTTATCTATCATATTATAATGCAAATTTAAAAAGGGCGGTACACACGATCGCTATCGTGAGGACCGCCCCAGAAATAACCAATCAATAATTTAAACTACTTATTGTGCGAAAAAGAAAATGCTATGCTGCTACGATAGACAGGCCGGTAGCGCCGGAGATGTCACCGTCCTCAGTCTCTATCTTGCCCGGGTAGAACGGAGCTGGATACTCGTCAGACGCAACAGCCTGCACTGTTGTAGAGTTGGTATCGGTAGCTGCCTTGCCGAGGTCCTGCGAGAGCGTGAGCTCAGGAGAGAACGCCTCGCTGCCCACCATGCGTGCCTTGCCGTTGCGCTGGATGAAGAGGTAGACCATCTCGTCGTTGTTGGCGAGAGAGATGTAGCCGGTGGCAGCTTCCTCGGTGCCAGGAATGACAGCGGTGCCAGTGACCTTGAATGTCTTAGAGCCATAAGTGCCCTGAGACTCGACCTGCAGCTGCGATTCGTTAGGTATGAGACCAATCTTGTGCCACTTCTTGTCAGAAGCCAGTTTGAAGTCGCCGGTATACTTAGCGACAGCGTCCATCGTTTTTGGTGTCTCCGAGCCGATGGTTGGCCATCCTAAGATGTCGCGTTTAGCAATACCGAAGACCCAGCCACGTACACCAGGGAGCGACTTCGCTCCCGGTGTGAAACAGATATCGCCGTAAATAGATGCGGCGCCAGTACATTTTGCCATAAATGATAAGTTTTAATGTTAAACAAATATGTTAGCGACTATCGCTTAGGCCTTCTTGCGCCAGTAGCGCAGAACCTCGGGCGATACGCTCTGGAACTGCGTGCCGAAGAAGTAGTTGGCGATGAAGTCTACATCATAGTGATTCTTCAGTGACTTCTCAACGAGGAACTTCTCGTCTTCGGTCTGCTGGTTGAACACGAGGAAGATGTTAGACTTCGGAGTGAGCAGCATGAAGTCGGCAGGAACGTTAGCCAGTGGTACGAGTTCTACGTTGCTTGCACCCTCAAGAGTACGCTTGTCGTAGTTCTGGTTGTACGGCCGTGGTTGACCTGATAGCACTCGGTGTAGCAGTGGTAAGCCTGATCGCTGAGGAAGAGCTTGAGTGGCTGCGAGCGCAGCTTGGCAGCGGCAGCATCGGTACCACTCCAGTAGAAGTCCTTGATGATGTCTTCGGCGTTGTCCTTGGTGATAGAATCAGTACCCTCTACGAGGTTGCCGAGAGTCGTAGAGATGAGCACCTTCTGCAGCTCGTTGGTTCCGGCAGCGTCCTTTTCGAGAACAGTCTTGAAACCGTCGAACCACTTCGCGGTCTTGGAGAAGTCTGCGGGATCGTGCTTAGCGGTGAAGGCGTTCATGAACATATTCTCGCCAAGTTTCTTGGCAAGGTATGCGCAGATCTGAACGACGATAGGCACGTTCTTCAGGCCGTCGCCCTTAGTAACGTTAGAGCCCCAAATGCTCTGGTAGATGGCGTTGGGGTCGATACCTGCCACCACGTTGCCGAAGAAAGTCTGGAAGACACGCGGTGTAATATCTACAGCTGCGTCCTCATACTTTGTCTTCTGGTAGTTAGAGAGTTCGAGATTGCCAGACATCTCGCCAACAGTCTCGCGGTAGCGGATGCCGGTGCGTACAGAGCAATGTTCTGCAAGTGCGCCGAGAGCGAGAAGTGGCATCATGAGGAAGTCTGAACGGTAGGTCTGAAAAGTCGTTGAGAGCTCTTCAGCACCGAATGTAATATTGCCTACTTTAATAGAAGCCATAGTTATACATCTTTAATAAGGTTAAACACGTCCTGCGCAGTGAAGCTCTCCTCGCTGTTGGCAGGATTATCAACAGTAGTGGTGCCAGCAGAGGCCTTGAGAGCTGCGATCTGAGCATCCTTCTTCTTGGACTCGTCCTGAGCCTTTGTGAGTTGGTCCTTGAGTTCCTTGACAGCCTTGCCGGCTTCAGACACCGCCTTTGCGTTAGTCTTTTCTTTCTCTTCAAGTTCCTGAAGACGATCGTCGATGCTCTTCATCTGCTCCTGGGTGAGGGTGATGTTGCCATCCTCGTTGGTCGCGAAACCGTCAGTGGCATTGAGCAATGCCATGACGCAAGCAAAGATTTTAATCATTTTGTTTGAAGTTTTTGATGCGTGTTGGTTACGGAAGAGGTTCTTGAGCCCTTCGCACGTCTTCTCGATGAAGCTCGGAGTTGGATTGCCGCTACCGTCAACCACTGACGCGACACGAGCTGCTGCGTCTTCCGAGGCAAGTGATTGAGGTAGTGGCGGTATGCCTGCATCCTTAAATTGAGATATGTTGTAAGAGTTTGTAAATTGTCCGGTAAACTCGTTGGCAGCCTTCTCTGCCTCCTTGTCTTCGCGTATGGAATCGACAAGTCCGAAGTCGAGAGCCTGCTGCGCGGTGAGCCAGTTGCCCTTCTTCATCTGGGCGAGACACTCATCGACAGACTTTCCGGTCTTGTCGGCGTACATAGAGGCGAGCACGTCGTCGAAGCTCTTGAGCGAGTCGCGCTGCGCCTGAAGCTTGCGCACGAAAGCATCAATCTGCTCCTTGTTGCTCTGCTCGTACTTGTAGATGAGAGTGGACACGTTGTGGATAAGGAAGAAGCTGCCCTTGACGATGTCGATAGTCTTGCAGCCAAGCATGGCGATAGTGCTGATAGATGCGTTCATGCCGAAGGCGTGAGCGTGTACGTTGCCGTGGTCACGGAAAGCCTGGTTAATCTCCAAGCCATCTTTAACGAAGCCGCCGAGTGAGCAGAAGCCGACATGCACTTCTTTACCACTATTCTTATTGAGCACATAACGGACATAGTCGGCAGAACAACCGTTCCACCAACTGCCAATAGTGCCTGATATGACGAGATGATATTTCATATATGATAAGTATTTACGACAAAGGTAGCTTGAGAAGCCTGTGGTAAAAAACACTGCTATACCTTAATATATGGGGGTATCTCGTGAGATTTGTGTGTTACAACGACCTCGTTGAGCTGATTATCTTTGACAGCATCGGGGCAGTTCTCGGTGATTTCTACAGACGGGTAAGGTCGCTCAGAGGAGCCAACAAGAAACTGACGATCGTCGATGAGTGTCACCTTGAACACCAAATGACGGCGCTTGATATTCAATTCGTCAGGCGTCAGGAACTTCAAAGTGGTGGTGACAACCTTATTCTTATCCTCAGTCTTGGTTGACGAGACCATCGACGGGTGGTCTTTGACACAAATTGAGCGCCACAAGATGTTGGATGGGATGCGGATGGTGCGGTTGGCGATGAGGACCGAGCCTTCGAGTTGGGTGCTGTAAGCATAAGCTACAGACTTAACGAGCTTTATCGACTTCATATAGAGCTATATTTATATGTTGAACATAAGTGACGAACGGGCGCGAACAAAAATGGGCATCTTATCCGTGTGATTTATAGAATATTTAACAGTTTTTATTGTCGCGCACTCGAGATCTGCGTCTGAGGTCGATACCATGCTTAAGGTAGGAGTTGCGCATACGTTGGAAACGCATCTTTAGCGTGTAGTCGTACTCGACATCTATGCCGTTAGCCTCGCACCACGCTCTAACAGCAGAGAGTAGTGTGCACTGGCACAGCTCGATGTCGGCGAGATCGCGCCAAAGCTGGAGCCTGAATGTGTCCTCGATGCACTCGGCAACAGCCTTGCGGGCATTGCCAGAAAGGTAGTTGTAGGTGACGACCGGCTTCTGCTTTGAGTCGGGGATGCAGATAGCAACATCATCATCGCCACGTGTCAGCGGTAACGAACCAGGCTGGCGCGTGAGAAAATGACGGATGCAAGCATTCTCGGCGCTTTGAGCTGGGAACACTACAGGGTCGCCGAAGTGATGGCGCAGCCATTGAGCTATGAAAGGTTTTAGAGTGAGGTAGACAAGATATTTGGACATGTTTGGTACCATTTTTTGATTAAGCATGTTGTATCTTGCAAAAGTAGGAATTTTAGAACAAATATCCTACTATACAAGGGTGTTTTTTAGTTGTTAGCTATTGTTTTTCGCCTTGTTCTCTGAGTTTTCTGTGCGTCTGATATGATTTTGCAATAATTTTTTGTGACAATGTGATGTGTGACAACGTGAAGATAAGTAGCTTATTATCAAAGTGATGTGGTGTTGCAAGTTCGTGTTGCAAGTTTGTGACAGGTCATCACAAACTTTATACCGACTTTTGCGAGGAAACCATGTCACAACTTGAAAAACTTTGTGACAACTTTGTGACGGCGGTTTGTGACAATTTGTGACAAGCGGAACTCCCTTATTTTCAATATATTTTATACTTTTTGCAACAACCTGTTACAAAATCACAAAGTTTTTGCACAAAATAAGAGAGGGGTGTCGGGGAGAGGCAAGGCAAGTCCGGTGGGGCTGTCTGAAAGATTTGCGGAAATATGGAACAATCTGCTACAGGTGTTGGAATGTGCTGACAAAGAAAAAGGCGGACTACACAGGTGATATTACCTGGCAGTCCGCCACCCTATTGAAGATTTAAAGCGAAATGATTAGTCTGTTTGTTTAGAAAGGTCGCTCGTCTGCATCGTCGAAGGCCAGTTCTTGGTCTTTCGGACTGTCAGGGCGTGCGTTCTGCGATATTGAGCGGATATATATCATATCCTTTGTTTTGCGAAGCTCTGCAGTGACCTGCACTGCTCTCTGGATGCGACCACCGGCGTTGCATAGCTCCGGAGGATTCATGCAGTCGATCCACGGACACAGTTTGCAAAACGCCTTGAGACGTTTGGTGAACGCCTGCATGGTGATGCGGTTGACATTGGAGAAGCGCTGATACTCGTTGAACACCTCGTCGCGTGCAATGTAGTCATCGAGGTGACCGCCATCGGGCGAGAAGTAGCCTTCTGCCCAGTCCTCGAAGTTGGCACCCATAGATGCCTTCAGATGGCGCTTCTCCATGTTACCCATTGGGGGCTGCGGTTTGATGCCTGTATCCTTTAGTGCGAGATATACCCGGCAGCACTGCAGCCAAAAGTTAAGGTCGGCATTCCACTCCTCGTCGCTGTAGTCGAAGGCATAGAGTGTCTTGTTGAAGTCATCTCGGATAGTCCTTGTTTCGTGGTAGTCGTTGTCATCGGTCTTTTGATGGTACCAATCGGAGAACACCATGTAGAGCGAACGTGCCTCTGAGGATGGATCAAAGTCTTGAGGTACATAATTGGTCGTGAATGCGAGCTTAGGGGATTCGTCGAAACCGATGGTAAATGAGCGGTTGTTCTTCGGGTTCACCGTCATGTCGCTCGTGATGTTGTCGTAGAATAGACCGAGGTTTAGATATCGGTCGCAGTCGTCGACGAGCAGTAAGTCCGTAAACTGGCTCACCTGGTCGAACACGTGCGGATTATCCATGAGCTTCGGATTTCGTCCGGATAGTTTTACGGTATTCATCATAAATGAGAGTACCTTAAAGAAGAAAGACTTTCCGGAACGACCATTGCATTCGTCCTCCTCGCCTATCTTATTGTCCATAGCCAATGGAGCCCATGCCCTGACAAAGTCCTTATATCGATGAAGCATGTATCCGAAGGTGAAAATTTTATTGATAAGGTTTTGTTTTTGCTCTGCTATCTCATTCGCCTGCAGTCCTTCGCCGTCAATGCGGAATGGGTTCGCCTTGATATATGCAGCAGCAGCCACTCTATCTTCGCCGAAGCGGGTCTCGGTCTCATCGCGCCAGTATAGTCGCGAGGTGTTGATGAGATACCCGAAGAAGTTGCTCTTAACATTGAGGACTTCGATATCGAGATGTATGCGTCCGTCGGTGGTCTGTGTCTGCTTAATATTGAACATGTCTGGTAGTGACTTGAATCGATGCGGTATAACGCCTTCCTCCCAGACGTAGTTATGTAAGTCGTCTGCGCCTGGATCGTACTCTTTGAGCCCATTAGGGATAGCCTCGGACGGCTTGCACACCTCGATGGTCTTATTCGGAAAGAAGAAGTATTGCGAGTTCGGCGTATAGTTGGTAAAGTTCAGGTCTATCTCTTGGAGCGACTCAAGAGCTGCAGGTGATAGCTTGGTAGTATTCAGCACAAGATTGAGGATATTGCGGTCCTCGAATCTATCGACCACCCACCGACGTATGAACTCGCGCACCTCCTTCACGTTAACGCGCTTAACGATGTTGCCCTCGATGCGTATAAACTGAGTGTTAGCCGAGTTCTCATCGTGGAGGGCATAGAAACCATTAAGCTGAAGGAAGTTGTACAAGCAAGCTGTGTCAACCTCTGTCTTCGGTCTGCCGTCTTTGTTGATAGTCTGTACCCAGAACTTGGCAGGCATGGCTACCTTCAGCAGATTGCGGAAGTCCTTGCGCTCGCTGTGTATTTCGAGCCAGTCGCGCAAATCTTTGCGAGGCTTGCCACGGTTGTCTTTGTAAGTCAGAAGTTTGTCCGGGAGCCATGCCGTATGGATGTCGATAAAGCGCAACGCGAGCTCACGACCTTTGCGTCGCCCTGTCTCGTCGATATCGGGTATATTGTAGAGCACCTCGACGTACTTCATTATCTCCTTATACTCGTCGACAGAGAGCTGGTAGGTCTCAGAATTGAACCATAGAGGAAAGTAGCCCATGGACTTGCAGCAAAGCGAGTCGCGTTCACCGGAGCAGATAACCGCTTCGGGCAGCTTCTGCTCTTTGTACGGTTTGCCGTCCTCGTGCGCTGCGTACCACTCTTTCTCCTCCTTGGCATTGAACTCACGATATGCCTTCTTGAGCTCCGCAAGCCCGTTAATGTAGAAGCGCGGCTTGGCACCTGCAGGCGTGTACGAGAAACGGAAGCCTTTGTCGCAGTTGTAAGGCTCATATACCTTATAGAACTTCTCTTCAGGCTGGTCGCCCACGGCCTCTTTGATAACACACTCGCGCATGAATATAGGATAGTGCTCGGTAGAATACTTGACCGTCACCTTACGGTCCTTGACATTTGCTATCCATTTGACAGAATGCCAATGAAGTGCGTCGACATGGTCTTGCGTCACCTTTGGGCCGAGCGCCTTGAGTTCAGCTTCAGTAAACTTCTCGTTGAGTTCGAAAGGACGTGTACCGTCTTTTTCGTCTGCACGAGCTTCACGCTGACGAATCTCTGGACGGTTCACAGAGCGGTCGAGTTCGTCGCGTATGTCGAACTGTGCCGCCAGCTTCAGTATAGCCTCGTTGAAGCGTGAGCGGTCGTAGCCATTCTCACGCATAAAGATGTCTATGGCATTTTCGCCACGACCTTCGCCGCCGAAGTCTGTGACCTGCCATATCGCGCCATATTTTTTTGAATTGAATTGTCGCAAGGAGGCTGAAGGCGTGCGCTCGTTGCGTATGGAGAAGTGTTTGTTCTTCTGGTGTACGCAGTCACGCGCCTGCGGATATATGGATAGAATGATATCCAGGCCTCCATTTGTTGCGTTTAGTATTTGTTCTACGCTAATCATTTCGCTTGGGTTTTATTCGCTTTGCAAAGATAGTGGCAACGCATCGCTGCCACAAAATCACGATATCACACTTTATTATTGTTTTCAGAGGATCTTTATATCGATGCTCAGCGAAGGGATAAACGCACTGAAAAATGGGGTATCTCTGAGTTCGAGTGTACCTTCATCGTCAAGAACTACAGTGGGCTGCATTCGTGCTCGACATACTGGGCGATAAGCGTAACCGTCTATCCACCATATATAGTCCTTGAAGTCGAGAGGCTCTTCCTCGAAAGCCTCACACTTGCCATTCACACCAAGAAGGCAGCCATCTTTGTATTGTACGACACGAAAGTCCTTAGATAGCAGCCCCATCTCCTTCAGATTATCGATATGCTTTATGTATTGTTCTATTGTTATCATATTCGCATTTCTCTATATTAATGTATTCAACATATTTGTTTTTAATTAGGCAAAAGCGTCCGTTAATGCAGTTGCGCTTATGCTTGCACGTGTCGCAGATCAGAACCACTTAGTAGTTGTTAAGACGTAAGACTCTAATGATATCGCGACAATGACTAACGCCACATTTGACCTTGATGCGCATGAGCTGCACTTTGACAGTATGTGCATTTTTGCCGAGCCGTTCGGCGATCTGCGTAAAAGTAAGCCCCTCGAGGTATAGATCGGCTATCTCTCGTTCGCATTTAGAGAGATTGACCATTGTCTTAGGGCGACATATCACTCGCTCGAACTCACACATGCCGCGTAGCGGGCATCGAACCTCTTCAAAGTGCAAGATATCGTGCTCGATGTCTTGAGTCAGTAGGTCGTGCTCGCCAAAGTTGCAGCGTATAAAACGTTCAACCATTTTGAAGGTATTACGGCGATATAGCTTAGCAAGTGCTGCGTATCCCTCTGGGAACCTCGTCTTGATGACATTGTGCAGCTCGTCAACAATATCGGTATTGAACTTGGTGAGTCGCCTTGACTCTTCGCCAGGCTTTTTGTAGTAAACAAAGCCGTCTGGTGTAACGAAAAACTCCAAAAATTTTAGTATCGCCATAAGTCCTCCTTTTTTATAGCCTCCGTGCAAGCCATGCGCTCGAGAGTGTTAAGTTGGTAAGCTGCGACTCCAGATAGCTTACGCCGGATGGTGTTATAGTTCAAATCGTATGTAACCATCAGGTATCTGAGGAATTTACCCTTCTCTTTTTTCGTCAGGTTAGCGAAGTAACCCTCCGGGGCCAATGAATTGAAAATCTGTTTCATTTGTTTGTTTATGTCGTTTTTAGTGTCTAACTTTGCTGCAAAGATATAAACAAAAATGGACAAACACCTACTTTATTGAGATTTTAACCCTTAATAAAGTAGGATTTAACCTTTATTAAGTATGAGGTACGAAAATAATACGGTAAAAAGCGAAAGAGTGAGAGAACTGCTTGAGCGAGCAGGTATTAGTATTGGTGAGTTTAGCAAGAGTCTTTGGGGAGCGAAGACGCACAATACTATAACATACTTTGATGCTCGACCAGATGTCAAAGTCTCAACATTGGTGAGAATGGCTGAGGTCTTAGGATGTTCAATAGAGGACATCTTAATAAAGTCGGACGGTACGTCGGACGTACCTACTATAAACGGACACTATAATGTGGTTAATAGTAGCTATGTAAATACCGATGTGACGTCGTTAAAGGCTGAGGTAAAAGCTCTGAAAATGCTCATAGAGGAGAAGAACCAGCGCATAGAAGATTTAAAAAATGTCAATGCTGAACTTGGTGCGAGGCTTGACATGGTCCTGCAATATGGACAGAATAGAGACCATTAATAATGCAATAATGTATAACCAAAGCTATTGCCTCAAGAGGGTAGAATATATCAGCAATAGCAGCTCAATCCTGCCTCCGCAACTACAAATGGTCGAAATTCCTTTATACAAAGGAACTTCGACCATTAATCGTTTTGTATAGCTGCGGATGCTCGGACGGTACTCCGGACATTCTGTTAATATTTTTAAATGTGTCAGCTGTGCAGTTCCTGGATGTCATCCGCTGTAGTTTTAATAAGAGCTTCCAAAGCTTCGGTGAAAGCCTGTTCGTTCTCACTTTTTAGAGTGCTCATCTCTGCAGCTACGGCGGCACGCTCTTCGTCGGTTCTTGCTAAACGGTTACGCTCAGCAAGAGACTTTATCTTTGCTTTCAATTCGTTCATTTCTAATCTTTTCATAATAAGAATGTTGTTTATATAAGCCCTGAAAAAATACGATATTATAGTTTGTCTTTATCAGTTTCTTTTTTTTCTTCTTCTTTTGCAAAGCCCATAAGCTCCATCCATATACGGTGTTCTTCTTTATGTTTAGCTCTTAAAGCCGCTCTTTTACGGTCAAGCCTACGCCCTTCCTCTTTGAGTCTTTCCTCTCTTTGCTTGTGACTCAACGATGAAGAATAGCCGTTATTTCTTTCGGCTAAGACTACAAGAAGGACTGATACTATCCAGCTGAAAATAAGTATTGCTAACATATTGCAGACGATTTAATTGGTTATACCGCAAATATACGCAAAATATTCGAAACCGCAAGTCTGGAGCCAAAATATTTTGGTATATGTGGCGGATCATCATCGGCAATCTTTCAGCGACAACAATAGTGACTGAACTACGCAGGCTAACAAGCCTAACAGCGTACCGCACGAGACACTTAATTTTGAGGGAAATCTATCTTATAACGATAATAACGAATAAGTAGTCGTGCATTGGCCAAACCAATCACAACTATACAAATGGATTATAGCACGAAAAGGGTTAAAGAACAATATAAAAGTCAAGTTTATGACGTAAAAAACAAGACTTTTGTTAACTTTGCATTCGTAAAAGGGAGAACACTGGTAATCAGTAACATTACAATTTTACATCCTTAAAACATATCAGAATAATAGTTATCCATAAAAATTAAACAAATAACAAACAACATGAACAAGAAAGTATATTTTGCAGGTTCAATCCGAGGTGGTCGGGTTGAGGCAACTTTGTATCAGAAGATTATCAATTATATAAAGAAGACGGATATAGTGCTCACTGAACACATTGGAAAATCGAATATGAGTTTGAAGGCTCAAACAAAAGAAATTGATGTACATATCTACGAGAGAGATACCGAGTGGTTGAAAAGCTGCGACCTCGTAATAGCAGAATGCACCTGCCCATCCCATGGCGTGGGTTACGAGTTGGCCTATGCCGAAGCGCATAACATACCCGTTTACATTTTCTACGATAAAAGAAAATCAAACATATCTGCTATGCTGAATGGTAATGCATATTTTACAATTATTCCTTACGAAACCGAAGAAGAGATTTATCTATCCATAGATAAGATCTTAAATAGAGATAGATAAATATTATTTAGTTTGACAATTAATCGTTTTTATACAATTCACCCAGATCGCTTATACAACATTTCATGGTCTGCCTTAGCGACTGTGGTTCCATCACTTCTATCATCGTCCCATATCTTTGCAACTCCATTATGAAGTCGTAGGTGGGACGAAGCGTAAGTTCGCAGTCGGCATATTCGTTGCAAGAATAAAGTTCTTTCTGTGAGAGATGCAACGGAAGAGAGCGCATGTAGTGTTGGTGTACACCAAAGTTACAAAAAATTTTAGTCATTACATCCATGCTAAAAAATCACTCCTTATATGTTGCATAATCGTATTCTACAGAGATTTCCACATTAAAATCGCGCACCCATAAAAGGTCAAAGATTGAGAAGCATGTATGTTCATAGAGGTTGTGGAACGAATATATGAGATGCATGCCGGAAGTCAGCTCTGGGTTTAACCCTTCATTCCAGTTGTCGGTCTTCTCGCTCAAGTAGAGCATATTATAATCTTGATTTAAAATGTCGTTTAACCTTATTCTTAAATTACATACTGTAAAAAGCGAAATCAATCCGCAAGTCCTCCTCAAGAGCATCATCTGCTTTCAAGCAAAACTGTGGCTCACTGACACTTCTGTACAACAAACGTTGCAAGGTTTCAAATTCTTGTGGCTGGAGAGGATGCTTTGGTGAGGCACTTATGCTTATTATACTATTGTGTTGGTTGAGGCCCTTCGCTAAATCATATTTCTCAATGAGTTCCTTTAAATAATCACATCTTCTGCCTGCGTCATAGCTTTTCGACAAGAATGGCGCAATCTCGTCAAACGATACCTTGTGTAACAATTCGTACAATGTCATATTTCATGTTTTTATCGTTATTTGCCGGCAAAGATATTGACGTGCTGACCCAATTATCAATACAGGTTAAATGTTTCTTGTAAAAACTCACAAAAACAGAAGTTTTTTCAACCTGTGCTAATAATTGGAACACCTTCATAATACTTTTGCCGCAGACATTAAAGATACAGTTATGAAAAAGTCTACAAAATATGAAAGCGCTGTAAAGGATGCGAAGACAATAGCAGAATGTTTAACCCAAATCGGTCATTAGAAAAGATCTTGTCATTTTCTAATGACCGATTTGGGTTAAATCTCAACCATTCTGCAATCTCCAAGCCTTTACACCCATGTAAGCCTTTCCATTCCTTCTGGCCGTCTACATTGCTAAAGTAAATGGAATTGCAAGATATAGTCCATACCTGTGTAAGTTCGTTTCACACATAAGAAGTTTTTCATGTGCCATACGCAAAGATTTATACATGTCGTTAAACACAAGTTAGTGTTAAATCAAAGGAAATAATCTTCTTTCTAATAGTTTTATACTAACTTTGTGCGCAACATCGACAACCTGCTCTACGAAGTCAGTGTGCCGCAGCCGCCCTACACACAGGGCCGACATGAAGAGTCTTATCGGCCCACCTTTAATTCGTTTTTATCACACATTTATGAAAATCAGAAAATTTTTAGCATTGGCATCATTGGTATTGCTGCCCTTGTGCAGCATGCAGGCCAAGACACACGCAGCCGACGAAGGCAAGATGAACCAGTTTATCGATGACCTGATGGCTAAGATGACACTACAGGAGAAAATCGGACAGCTAAACCTCTCCGTCACTGGAACAATCGTTACTGGACAGGCCAAAAGCAGCGACATCGCCGGAAAGATAACGCGCGGCGAAGTGGGCGGACTGTTCAATCTTAAAGGCGTGAAGAACATACGCGACATGCAGAAGATAGCGGTGGAGCAAAGCCGCCTGAAGATTCCGTTGCTGTTCGGCATGGACGTTATCCATGGCTATGAGACGGTGTTCCCCATTCCCTTCTCGCTCTCTTGCTCATGGGACATGCAGGCCATAAAGCGCAGCGCACAGATAGCGGCACAGGAGGCATCGGCCGACGGCTTAAACTGGACCTTCTCGCCCATGCTCGACATCTGTGTAGACCCGCGCTGGGGACGCATGGCCGAGGGCAGTGGTGAGGATCCTTACTTAGGCTCACAGGTTGCCCGCGCCATGGTTGAAGGCTATCAAGGCACCGATCTGTCGGCACCTAACACAGTGATGGCGTGCATCAAACATTTTGCTCTTTACGGTGGCTCTGAGGCGGGGCGCGATTATAACACGGTCGACATGAGCCGCTGGCGCATGTTCAACTATTACATGCCTCCCTACAAGGCCGCCGTCGATGCAGGCGCCATGAGCGTAATGACCTCCTTCAACACCTTCGAGGGCATACCGTCCACCGCCAACCGCTGGCTGCTTACCGATGTGCTGCGTGGCATGTGGGGCTTCAAGGGAATGGTCGTGACCGACTATACTGCCATCGCCGAGATGATGGACCACGGTTTGGGCGATCTCAAGACCGTGTCGGCACTTGCCCTGAACGCCGGTACCGACATGGACATGATGTCTGACGGTTATCGTGGCACGTTGGTTCAGTCGATAGCCGAAGGCAAGGTGTCTGAAACAGCTGTCAACGCCGCCTGCCGACGCGTCTTGGAGGCCAAGTGGAAGCTCGGACTCTTTGCCGACCCTTATCGCTATTGCAACGAGAAGCGTGCCAAGAAAGAGATCTTCACCCCAGCCCACCGCACGGAGGCCCGCAACATTGCCGCCGAGACATTCGTCCTTCTAAAGAACAATGGCAAGATACTGCCCTTGCAGAAAAAGGGACGCATAGCCCTTGTCGGCCCGTTGGGCAACAGCAAGCGCAACATGTCGGGCACATGGAGCCTGGTTGCCCGCTTCGATGAGAACAAAACGCTGCTGCAAGCCATGAAAGAGGCTGTGGGCGACAAGGCAGAGGTGCTGTATGCCAGAGGCTCCAACTTCATGCACGATACCAAGCTTGAAGCTAATGCAGGAATATCTGAGCGCGACAAACGTTCCGACAAGGAGATTCTTGATGAGGCCATCGCCGTATCACGCAATGCTGATGTCATCGTGGCTGCCGTGGGCGAGTCGTCGGAGATGAGCGGCGAGTGTTGCAGCCGCAGCAGCCTTGACATGCCCGATGCCCAGCGCGACATGCTCGCCGCCCTGAAGAAGCTTGGCAAGCCCATCGTGCTACTCAACTTCTCTGGCCGTCCAACGGTGATGACATGGGAGAACGACAACTTTGATGCCATTCTCAATGTGTGGTTTGGAGGATGCGAAACGGCAGATGCCATCTGCGACGTGCTCTTTGGCGACAAATGTCCGAGTGGCAAGCTAACCGCCACCATGCCCAAGAGCGTGGGACAGATTCCGCTCTACTATAACCACCTCAACACAGGTCGTCCGCTTGAGGAAGGCAAGTGGTTCTCAAAGTTCCGAAGCAACTACCTCGACATCGACAACGATCCGCTATTCCCCTTCGGCTATGGTCTGTCTTATGTCACGTTTAGCTATGGCAAACCCCGACTCTCATCCGACACCCTCACGATGGGTGGCAGCCTGACCCTCACGGTTGACGTCACCAACACTGGCGATCGCGATGCCGACGAGGTGGTACAGCTGTATGTTCGCGACCTTGTTGGCAGCTTGTCACGCCCTGTGAAAGAATTAAAAGGCTTCAAGCGTATAAACTTGAAAAAGGGCGAGACCAAGACGGTGAGCTTTATCGTTACTCCCGATGATCTGATGTTCTACAACCAGCAGCTCGAGTATAAGTGTGAGCCAGGCGACTTCAACATCATGGTCGGCCCCAACAGCAGTGATGTGCAGACGCTTAAGTTTAGCTTAAAATAGGCTGAGGCTTTGCTATCCTTCTTAACTGATATAATAAAAAAAGCGGAAACCAAAAGGTTATAATGCAACCTTAAGGTTTCCGCTTGTCTTTATCAGAATGACTGATACTATCCAGCGGACAGCAATATTTTTGAATGTCAATAAAGTGTCAGAATGGTGACACATGAGCTATTCCTCTCCGCCCTCTATCTGATAGACTACCACAAAGATACCTTGGCGGTTAATAATGCCCGTGAACTTCATCATCCCGTTGGGACTCATGATTGAGGCCGTAGCATAGCCGTCGGTAGAGAAATCGCCCACTTCCCAGCTCATAGGATACTGTGAACCGATGCCGATTCCGTTGTCCGTCAGCTGTGCCGAATAGTGCATGACGCCGCCATCGTCCACCCACGGCGTGCCCCACTGTGCAGTATGGAAGTCGACCTCAGACACCGCTCCTACTTCCACGTCGCCTGCGCCACTGCCCCCCGTCACTATGCAGGTGCGCTCCTCGCCATCGACGACCTTACGGGCATAAGCGTTTGACTTAATAAATGGCGTTCCCCAAAGAGCTTTGCCACAAGAATTGCCGCTGGCGTTATAATAGTGGGCGTAGTATCCGTCGTCCTCGTCGTTGTCGTTCTGCATTGGAGCCACGGTACAGATCCCCAGACGCGGCGCATAGTCGCTCACCGCCTGTGGATCGACGAGATTGGGATTCGTCTTCTTCGGCTCAAACCGCTTCGTACCGCCGAGGTCTATGAAAAAGAAGTCGTCGCCGAAGTCGCCCTTCGAAACGAGGGCAAGA
>ERZ772884.1350-NODE-1350-length-15966-cov-3.239646_pt1 | contig 15966 bp, 10 predicted proteins | sample MGYA00580574_ERZ772884 | MGnify/ENA primary metagenome ERZ772884 (study PRJEB29015, sample SAMEA2737690) | human gut metagenome | biome: human gut; feature: human-associated habitat; material: faeces | place: China | collected 2012 ... | reverse complement strand
GTTACCAACGTTATTACTGACACAGGTAAGGCAACAATGGATGGTGCATTCTGGGATTACACCGCATGGTTCTGGCAGACCAACTGGCTCGTATTCGAGTGCTGGTTGCTCGTATTCCTCATCATCTTCATGGTAGTAGTAAGCTGCTTCACTCCAGCTCCAAGCAAGGAGCAGGTAGAGGCAATCACCTTCACATCAGACTTCAAGAAGTCTATCCGTGAGAGTTGGGGTGCCTTCGATATTATCGGTACCCTCGTAGTAATCGGCCTCTGCGCAGCATTCTACGCATACTTCTGGTAAAATATTATTCACGTCAGGAGTAAGAAGTGAGGAGTCTGGAATTTTCTCAAAGATCAGACAAAACTGTTTCTGTTGAAAAAATCCGCGATCCTTTCTTCTCCTTCTTACTCCTTGATTTTCCTCTCGAACCTGCTCTATGAAGAGCAAGCAAAAGAACACAACTATACATACATTGAATCATTACATCAAAACAGTAGAAAGACCATGACCCAGTTTTATAATGAATACTCCAAAGTATTAGTATCCGTCGATTGTATCATTTTCGGTTTCGACGGTAGCAACCTCCAGGTACTGATAGGCAAACGCAAGATGGACCCGGGAAGAGGCGAATGGTCACTCTATGGTGGTTTCGTTGGCGCAACAGAAAATCTCGAAGATGCAGCTAACAGAGTCATCCTGGAACTTACTGGAATGAAAAACCTCTATATAAGACAAGTAGGAGCTTTCGGCCGCATCGACCGTGACCCAGGTGAGCGAGTTATCTCTATCGCCTATTGCACTCTCATCAATGTGAAAGACTATGATGACAGCCTCCGTGTAGAACACGGATTGGAATGGGTTAGTCTGAACGAACTTCCAGAACTTTACTCAGACCACAAACTCATGATCCGCAACGCTATCGCACAGATACGCCGCCGCATCAATCATGAGCCATTAAGCTTCAAACTCCTCCCAGACCTCTTTACGCTGACACAGCTTCAGCATGTATTCGAGGCAGTAATAGGCGAAGAGATTGATAAGCGCAACTTCCGCAAACGCGTGAAGGATATCGACTTCATCGAGAAAACAGAACTCATCGATAAAGTCAACTCGAAACGAGGCGCCGCCCTCTACCGCTTCAACAAGAAAGCATACGAGGAAGACCCATCGTTCAACTTGAAATAGAATAAATAACTTAAAACAAAAGATATTATGTTAGAAGAATTAAAAGAAAAAGTGTTCAAGGCAAACCTTGATCTCGTTAAGCACAACCTCGTGCTCTTTACATGGGGTAATGTGAGTGGCATCGACCGCGAGAAAGGTCTGGTTGTCATCAAGCCATCTGGCGTCGACTATGACACCATGAAGGCTAGCGATATGGTAGTAGTAGACTTGGAAACAGGTAAGGTAGTAGAAGGCGATCTGAACCCTTCATCTGATACACCAACCCACTTGGTTCTCTACCGCGCATTCCCAGAGTTGGGTGGCGTAGTTCATACTCACTCTACTTATGCTACCGCTTGGGCACAGGCTGGCTTGGACATCCCTAACATTGGTACAACTCATGCTGATTACTTCCACGATTGCATCCCTTGCACTGATGCGATGACAGAGGATATGATGGCAGAATATGAGCACAACACAGGTGTTGTCATCGTTGACCGTTTCAAGAAAGATAACATCAACCCAGTTCATACTCCTGGCGTATTGGTTAAGAACCATGGTCCTTTTACATGGGGTAAGGATGCAGACCAGGCTGTTTATCACGCAGTAGTAGCTGAACAGGTAGCAAAGATGGCTTTCATCTCATTCTCTGTGAATCCAAACACCACCATGAACCCATTGCTCGTAGAGAAGCACTTCAACCGCAAGCACGGTCCTAACGCTTACTACGGACAGAAAAAGCACTAATCAACAGTGTTTCAAATAAAGATAATAAATCACATAACAATAACAATTAATACAACAAACAATCATGATTAAAGCATTTGAAAATTTAGAGGTATGGTTTGTAACCGGTGCACAGCTTCTTTACGGAGGCGAAACAGTTAAGATAGTTGATGGTCACTCAAAGGACATGGTAGATGGTCTGAACAACAGTGGCATCATCCCAATCAAGGTAGTTTACAAGGGCACAGCTAACTCTTCTGCAGAAGTAGAGGCTGTCATGAAGGCTGCCAACAACGATGAGAAGTGCGTAGGTATCATCACATGGATGCACACCTTCTCTCCAGCTAAGATGTGGATCAAGGGCTTGCAGGCTCTCGAGAAGCCTCTCCTCCACTTCCACACTCAGTACAATGCAGAACTCCCTTGGGATTCTATCGATATGGATTTCATGAACCTCAACCAGTCAGCCCACGGCGACATCGAGTTCGGTCACATCTGCACCCGTATGCGCATCCCTAGAAAGGTAGTTGTAGGTTACTGGAAGAGCGAAGAGGCTCAGAAGCAGATTGCAACATGGGCTCGCGTAGCTGCTGGTGTTGCCGATGCTCACAACGTACGCTGCTTGATGTTCGGTATGAACATGAACAACGTTGCCGTAACAGATGGCGACCGTGTAGAGTTCGAGCAGCGCTTGGGTTACCATGTAGATTACTACCCAGTATCTTCACTCATGGAGTACTACAAGAAGGTTACTGATGCAGAAGCTGATGCTCTCGTTGAGGAGTACAAGAAGGAGTACACCATCAAGATTGATGAGTCTGGCGAGGAAGTATATTGGGAGAAGGTGAAGAACGCAGCTAAGGCTGAGATCGCTCTCCGTCGCGTATTGAAGGATGAGAACGCAGTAGCATTCACAACCAACTTCGATGACCTCGGCGATGCTGACATCGACGATCCAAACTTCTGCGGTTTCGACCAGATTCCTGGTTTGGCTTCACAGCGCCTGATGGCAGAGGGTTATGGTTTCGGTGCTGAGGGTGACTGGAAGACAGCTTGCCTCTACCGCACACTCTGGGTAATGAACCAGGGCTTGGAGAAGGGTTGCTCATTCCTCGAGGACTACACACTCAACTTCGCTGCCGACCGCACATCTAGCCTCCAGAGCCACATGCTCGAGGTTTGCCCATTGATCGCAACAGACAAGCCAAAGCTCGAGGTTCACTTCCTCGGCATCGGTATCCGCAAGCAGCAGACTGCCCGTTTGGTATTCACATCTAAGACAGGTAAGGGTGTTAAGGCAACTGTAGTTGACCTCGGCAACCGTTTCCGTCTCATCGCAAGTGAGGTAGAGTGCATCGAGCCAAAGGCAATGCCTAAGCTCCCTGTAGCTTCAGCTCTCTGGGTTCCACAGCCAACCTTCGAGATTGGTGCAGGTGCTTGGATCCTCGCTGGTGGTACTCACCACAGTGCATTCTCTTACGATATCACTGCTGAGTACTGGGAAGACTTCTGCGAGATTCTCGGTATTGAGTTCGTCAACATCGACAAGAACACAACAATCAGCAGCTTCAAGCAGCAGCTCCGCAACAACGAGATTTACTACATGCTCAACAAGGCGTTGAGATAATTTAAGTGAAGAGTGAAGAACGAAGAGTGAAGAATTCCATTGCTTTTCTCTTTGTTCCTTACATTAAAGAAAGAATCAATAATGAGCGCAAAAACTATTATAGAATCAGGTAAGGCCATTCTCGGTATCGAGTTTGGCTCTACCAGAATCAAGGCTGTCTTGATCGACACCGACAACAACCCTATCGCACAGGGTAGCTTTGAGTGGGAAAACCAGTTGGTTGATGGTCTTTGGACTTACAGCATCGACACAATCTGGAAAGGTTTGCAGGATTGTTATGCCGACCTCCGCAAGAACGTGAAGGCTGAGTACGACTGCGAAATCAAGCAGTTGGCTGCCATCGGTATTTCTGCGATGATGCACGGCTACATGGCTTTCGGTAAGGATGAGAACATTCTCGTTCCTTTCCGCACATGGCGTAACACCAATACAGCCAAGGCTGCAGCTGAACTTTCAGAGCTCTTCCACTTCAACATCCCATTGCGTTGGAGTATCTCTCACGTATATCAGGCTATCCTGAATGGTGAGGACCACATCAACAAGATTGACTTCCTTACCACTCTCGCCGGTTATATCCACTGGCAGCTCACAGGCAAGAAGGTTTTGGGCGTAGGCGATGCATCAGGTATGCTCCCTATCGACTCTAACACCAACAACTACGATGCAGAGATGGTAGCTAAGTTCGATAAGCTCATCGAGCCTAAGAACCTGGGCTGGAAGATTCTCGACATTCTCCCTGAGGTACTGAACGCAGGCGAAGATGCTGGCGTATTGACCGAGGAAGGTGCAAAGAAGCTCGACCCATCAGGCACACTCCAGGCAGGCACCCCACTCTGTCCTCCAGAAGGTGATGCAGGTACTGGTATGGTAGCTACCAACGCTGTCCGTCAGCGCACAGGTAACGTCAGTGCAGGTACATCTTCTTTCTCTATGATTGTATTGGAGAAAGCCTTGAGCCAACCTTACGAAGTCATTGATATGGTGACTACTCCAGACGGCAGCCCTGTAGCAATGGTTCACTGCAACAACTGTACTTCCGACCTCAATGCATGGGTAGGTTTGTTCAAGCAATATCAGGAGTTGCTCGGTGTTCCTGTAGATATGAACGAGGTATTCGGCAAGCTCTACAACCACGCTCTTGAAGGCGATGCTGATTGCGGAGGATTGATTGCTTACAACTATATCTCTGGTGAGCCTGTAACAGGTCTTGCAGAAGGTCGCCCTATGTTCGTACGTTCTGCCAACGACCACTTCAACCTTGCCAACTTCATGCGTGCCAACCTCTATGCTTCAGTAGCTGTATTGAAGATTGGTAACGATGTATTGTTCAAGGACGAGAAGGTACAGGTAGATCGCATCACAGGTCATGGCGGTTTGTTCAAGACCAAGGGTGTAGGTCAGCGCATCCTCGCTGCAGCCATTAACTCCCCTATCTCTGTCATGGAGACAGCAGGCGAAGGTGGTGCATGGGGTATTGCACTGCTCGCAGGTTATCTCGTTAACAACGAAGAGAAGTTGAGCCTGGCAGATTATCTCGACAAGAAGGTATTTGCAGGCAATACTGGTGTAGAGATTGCACCTACTGCCGAAGATGTAGCCGGTTTTGATAAGTACATCGAAACTTACAAGGCTGGTCTTGCTATCGAAAAGGCAGCAGTTGAGAACAAAAAGTAAATAAACGATAAATACGTTTGTGGGGATTCCTCCTCCACAAACGTATTATACTTAAAATCGACAACAATTAATAAGAACAATGATGAAGAAACTATTCGCTACCACATTGCTTTCAACAGCAGTTGCATTCTCCGCACAAGCTCAGGATGTAACAGGAACAATCCATGCCAACCAGGGAACACAGAAAATCAATAAAGAGATTTACGGCCAGTTTGCCGAGCATCTCGGAAGTTGCATCTATGGTGGTCTTTGGGTAGGTCCTGATTCTAAGATTCCTAACACTCAGGGTTACCGCAACGACGTCCTCCAAGCCCTCAAGGACCTGAAAGTGCCTGTATTAAGATGGCCTGGAGGATGCTTCGCTGACGAATATCACTGGATGGATGGTATCGGTCCACGCGAGAAGCGACCAAAGATGCAAAACAACAACTGGGGTGGAACCATTGAGGACAACTCTTTCGGTACACACGAGTTTCTGAATCTCTGCGAGATGTTGGGTTGCGAGCCTTACATCAGCGGTAACGTGGGTTCCGGCACTGTTGAGGAATTGGCAAAGTGGGTGGAATATATGACCAGCGATGGAGATACTCCTATGGCAAAACTCCGCCGACAGAACGGCCGCGACAAGGCTTGGAAAGTAAAATACCTCGGTGTTGGTAACGAAAGTTGGGGCTGCGGTGGCAACATGCGTCCTGAGTATTATTCAGATCTCTTCCGCCGCTACTCTGTTTATTGCCGCAACTATGACGGAAACCAGCTCTATAAGATTGCATCTGGAGCGAGCGATTACGATTATAACTGGACTAAGGTATTGATGGACCGTATCGGCAACCGTGCCAACGCCATCTCTCTACATTATTATACAGTAACAGGCTGGACAGGCAGCAAGGGTTCTGCCACCAAGTTCAACAATGAGGATTACTACTGGACCATGGGCAAGGCGCTCGGCATAGAAGATGTCATCAAGAAGCACGAGGCTATCATGGACAAGGCTGATCCAAAGAAGCAGGTAGCCCTCCTCGTTGACGAATGGGGAACCTGGTGGGATGAGGAGCCTGGCACGATCAAGGGGCACCTCTATCAGCAGAACTGTATGCGCGATGCCTTCGTTGCAGCACTCTCGCTGAATGTATTCCACCGCCATACAGAGCGTGTGAAGATGACCAATATCGCACAGATTGTCAACGTACTCCAGTCAATGATCCTGACAGATACAAAGGGAACAGGTCACATGGTTCTGACTCCAACCTATCATGTATTCAACATGTACAAGGACTTCCAGGAGGCAACCTACCTCCCAATGGATGTAAAGTGCGACTCTATGGATGTTCGCGGCGATGATCACGCAAGAGATGGAAGAAAGATTCCATTGGTATCTACTTCAGCAGCCAAGAAGGCAGATGGAACCATTGTGGTTGCTCTTGCCAATGTCAGTCTTGACAAGGCTCAGCAGGTAGAGTTTAATCTGGATGGTGCAGCTGCTCCAAAAACTGTAACAGGACAGATTCTTTCCTGCAACAAGGTGAGCGATTACAACGACTTCGCACACCCGGATGTAGTGAAGCCTGCAGTTTTTAAGGATGCAAAAGTAAAGAAAAACACCCTTAAGGTAAAAATTCCTGCAAAATCTATCGTAGTTTTGAAAATAAAATAGTATCTTTGAAGGCGAAAAAAGGAAGTATCCTTCTTTTGAGTAGCCTTCAGAGCTAGAAAAACAAGAATATTTCAGCAGAAATAACAACAATAATAAATATAAAATTATGAACGACATTAAAGTAATGAATCATGCAGCTGATAACATCCGTATCTTGGCTGCTTCAATGGTAGAAAAGGCAAATTCCGGTCACCCAGGTGGTGCTATGGGTGGTTCTGACTTCATCAACGTGCTCTTCTCTGAGTACCTGGTTTATGATCCATCTGCTCCAACATGGACAGGTCGTGACCGCTTCTTCCTCGACCCAGGTCACATGAGCCCTATGCTCTATGCTGGTTTGGCTTTGCGTGGTTTCTTCTCTATGGAAGACCTCAAGCAGTTCCGCCAGTGGGGTTCTGTAACTCCTGGTCACCCAGAGCTCGACCTTCAGCGTGGTATCGAGAACTCATCTGGTCCTCTCGGTCAGGGTCATGCCCTCGCAGCTGGTGCAGCTGTTGCAGAGAAGTTCCTCGAGGCTCGTCTGGGTTCAACCATGATGCAGCACAAGATCTACGCATACATCTCTGATGGTGCTGTAGAGGAAGAGATTTCACAGGGTGTTGGTCGTATCGCCGGTAACCTCGGTCTGAACAACCTCATCATGTTCTACGATTCTAACGACATCCAGCTCTCTACAGAGTGTGGCGTTGTAATGAACGAGGATACAGAGATGAAGTACAAGGCTTGGGGCTGGAATGTCATCAAGATCAACGGTAACGACGTAGCTCAGATTCGTGAGGCGCTCGATGCTGCCCAGAAGGAGCAGGATCGCCCTACCCTCATCATCGGTAAGACCGTAATGGGTAAGGGTGCTCTCCGCGCAGACGGCACAAGCTACGAGGCTTGCATCAATACTCACGGTGCTCCTCTCGGTGGCGACGCATACGTAAATACAATCAAGCACCTCGGTGGTGATCCTGAGAATGCATTCGTTATCTTCGACGATGTAAAGGAAATCTACGCTAAGCGTGCTGAGGAATTGAAGAAGATTGTAGCTGAGCGCAAGGCTGCAGAGGCTGAGTGGCGCAAGGCTAACCCAGAGAAGGCTGCCCAGATGGATGAATGGTTCAGCGGCAAGGCTCCTAAGGTAGACTGGAGCAAGGTTGAGCAGAAGGCTGGTTCAGCTACTCGTGCAGCATCTGCTGCTTGTCTCGGTGTTTTGGCAGAGCAGGTTCCTAACATGATCTGTGCTTCTGCTGACCTTTCTAACTCTGATAAGACAGACGGTTTCTTGAAGAAGACCAAGAGCATCGTTCGTGGTGACTTCTCTGGTGCTTTCTTCCAGGCTGGTGTTGCTGAGTTGACTATGGCTGATATGTGTATCGGTATGATGCTCCACGGTGGTGTGGTTGCAGCAATGGGTACATTCTTCGTATTCTCTGATTATATGAAGCCAGCTGTTCGTCTCGCTGCCCTGATGCAGGTTCCAGTTAAGTTCATCTGGACTCACGATGCATTCCGCGTTGGTGAGGATGGACCTACTCACGAGCCAGTTGAGCAGGAGGCACAGATTCGCCTCATGGAGAAGTTAAAGAACCACGCAGGTAAGGACAGCGTTCGCGTATTCCGTCCAGCTGATGCTGACGAAACTACAGTTTGCTGGAAGCTCGCTATGGAGAATGTTGAGACTCCTACAGCTTTGATCTTCTCTCGCCAGGGCATCGCCAAGTTGCCAGAGGGAACAGACTATGAGCAGGCTGCTAAGGGTGCTTACATCGTAGCAGGCAGCGACGAGAATCCAGACGTTATCTTGGTAGCTAGCGGTTCTGAGGTTTCTACATTGGAGGCTGGTTGCGATGCTTTGCGTGCCGACGGCATCAAGGTTCGCGTGGTAAGTGCTCCATCAGAGGGCTTGTTCCGTGGTCAGAGCAAGGAATATCAGGAGAGCGTATTGCCAAAGAACGCTAAGATCTTCGGTATGACTGCCGGTCTTCCTGTAACACTCCAGGGTCTCGTAGGCGCTAATGGTAAGGTTTGGGGTATGGAGAGCTTCGGTTTCTCAGCTCCTTACAAGGTACTTGATGAGAAGCTCGGTTACACAGGCGAGAACGTTTACAAGCAGGTAAAGGCTTTCTTGGCTGAGGCTTAATTAGTTTGATAAGTTAGGAGTTAGAAGTTTGGTATCAGTTTTTGTCATCAGGCAATCATCTGGTTTACAGCATCTAACTCCTATCACTCTTTTATATTAACCTTGTGATGTAATGAAGAGTTTGCTCTTCGTTCTTCACTTAAAAACTTAAGTATTATGGAAGTAAAGACAGTTGGTATTGCATGCGATCACGCAGGTTTTCCATTGAAGCAATTCGTTTTGGAATATTTGGAAAAGAAGGGTTATCCTGTAAAGGATTATGGTACATACAGCGATGCGAGTGTAGACTATCCTGACTTCGGTCATGCTCTTGCTAAAGGCATTGAGAGCGGCGAAGTATATCCAGGTATCGGCATTTGCGGCAGCGGCGAAGGTATCGCCATGACATTGAATAAGCATCAGGGTGTACGTGCCGGATTGGCATGGTGCAAGGAGATTGCTCATTTGGTTCGTCAGCACAACGATGCCAACGTATTGGTACTTCCAGGTCGTTTCGTAGACAACAAGACCGCCGAGGCTATTCTCGACGAGTTCTTTGCCACAACATTCGAAGGTGGCCGTCACGAGCGTCGTGTCAAGAAGATTCCTGTTCAGCAGTAAAGTTCTGAATGGATTAAAAAGAATTAAGGCTGAGTCATCGCATGATGGCTCAGCCTATTTTTATGGAAGACGGACATACCAAGAAGATTTTTACGACACATGAACAACTTCAATAAATGCACACAAGCGTAAGATACAATCGCAGAATACGGAAGAAGTTGTCGGAAAAGACAGATGAAGTTGTCGGAAAAGATAGTATAGGTTATCGGAGAAGTTAACTCCGTAGGCCGCACAACACCTGTTGTGCATGCGTAGACCAGCTGATGGGCGCCTACAGCAAACCAACATTACTCGCTGATGTTTTTATCAATCATTTAGCCACAAAAAACACAGTCCTATTTGTTATCTTACCGGAACAACCCTATCTCAAAGAAATAAAAAAAGGGATGCCACACCAGGTGACATCCCCCTATGAGAATCAAATACTTATTTGAAGTTCAATCTTTACTTGCTCTCTTCCTCAGCCTTCTTGGTCTCTGCTGCGTTAGGACCATAGTAGCCATAGTAAGCCTGGTAACGGGTGTAACCCCAGTTAGCCTGAGCCTTCTCTGGATCGAGCTGCTTAGCCTTATCGAGAACCTTGATAGCCTCCTGGTAAACAACCTTGCGGCCGTTAGGATCCTGCAAGTTACCAGCCTTGCTGTTGTAGCATGCACCCAGATAAGTAAGAACAACTACGTTATCCTCCTTTGCAGCAAGAGCCTGCTTCAAACACTTGATAGCGTTGTCAGCATCGTTCTTCTGGATATACATCATACCCTTGTTGGCAAGAGCTACAAAGTTGTTAGGGTTCTTTGCAATAGCTGCGTCCAAAAGTTCAGTCTGCTCCTTCTCCATCTTCAATGAAGAGTACATAGAGTTCAAACCATCGAGAACAACATCATTGGTCTCGTCCTTTGCAAAGATATCCTTGAGCTTGTTAACATAGGCAAGAGAATCCTCATGAGTCTTCAAGCCGTCCTTCATCACATAGAGCTTGAGGTTGAGGGCATCCTTAGCCTCCTTCTCACTCTTCATGGCGATGTCGCAATACTTCTCGCAACGGGCAGCATCCTTAGCCTGGTATGCATAACGGGCTGCAAAGAGAGCAACCTGACCGATATAGTCCTTCTCGCTATCCTTCTGCTTCTGGTCTACAGAAGCGAAGAGAGGCTCATTGTCTGTATCGAGGAATGCACCCCAATACTTCAATACCTCATCAGCCTTATTATTCTGAGCTGCAGTCTGACCCGCATTAACGAGCTGAACACGAGCACCCCATACACGGCTAGCGTTGTTGTTAAACTTAGGAGCAACCTTACCCTTAGCGTTAGGAAGCTGGTCGTACTTGTAGCACTCAATAGCATTGATCAATGCATTGTAAGCGCCCTCAGACATAGCAGCCTCGTCAACCGGGTCGTTCTTCTTCATGATCTGATTAGTCTGCTGGATGCTCTGCTGGTCGTTGAACTGCTTCATAGCGAGATCAACGAGCTTGTTGTAAGCCTTGGCCTTCTCTGCATCGTTTGCCATCTGACCCAAATTCTGCTTAACCAAAGCCTCAGCCTCGGCATAAGACTTAGCCTTCATGACAGCCTTGAGAGCGTCACTGTCGCCTGCGAATGCTGATGTGGCACCTAGTACCATCATTGCAGCTACTAAAAACTTTTTCATTTTTCTTAATGAGTTTAAAAGTTGTTGTTATTTATTTTTTACGCGTCTTTTCTTTTATTCGAAATCTACGTTGCCCGAATCGGTATCCTCTGCTTCAGATGCTTCGTCAGCGAGATGAGCCTCAGCCACAGCAGCCTCTTCAGCAGTCTTGGCACCTACGGTATCATTCTCTATCTCCTCGCTCTTCTTAGCCCAGGCAGAACGGCTCTCCTCTTCTACAGAAGCCTCGAGCTCTGAACTCATCACCTTGCATACGCTGGCAATGACATCATTCTTCTTGGCAAGATTGATGAGGCGGACACCCTGAGTAGCACGGCCCATAACACGGCAATCGGCTACGGCAAGACGGATCACGATACCACTCTGGTTGATAATCATGAGGTCGTTATCATCGGTTACGTTCTTGATAGCTACCAGTCGACCGGTCTTGTCGGTAATATTCAGTGTCTTCACACCCTTACCGCCACGCTTGGTAACGCGGTAATCGAGTACGTCAGAACGCTTACCATAACCCTGCTCGCTCACTACCATCACGGTTTCCTTCTCAGGATCGTTGACAACAATCATACCTACTACGGCATCATTACCCTCATCGAGGCGCATACCACGAACACCGGTAGACGTACGGCCCATTGTACGAATCTCGTTCTCGTCGAAACGGACTGCTCGACCATTGCGGTTGGCAATAATAAGCTCGTTATGACCATTTGTCAGACGAACATCTACCACCTCATCGCCCTCTACGATGTTGATAGCAATCACACCATTGGCACGTGGACGGGAATATGCCTCCAGACAGGTCTTCTTCACCGTACCATTCTTGGTAGCGAAGACTACATAATGGTTGTTGATGAACTCTGCATCATTCAATCCCTTCAAGCGGAGGAATGCATTCACCTGGTCATCGCTCTCGATGTTGAGGAGGTTCTGGATAGCACGGCCCTTGGAATTGCGGTAGCCCTCAGGAATCTCGTAACACTTCAACCAGTAGCAGCGGCCCTTCTTGGTGAAGAACAGCATGGTCTGGTGCATGGTAGCAGGATAGATATACTCGGTGAAGTCCTTATCACGGGTACGGGCGCCCTTAGAACCTACTCCACCACGAGCCTGCTCACGGAACTCTGACAATGGAGTGCGCTTGATATATCCGAGATGACTCACGGTGATAACCACTGGGTCGTTTGGATAGAAGTCTTCTGGATTGAACTCATGGTCATCAGGCTTAATCATGGTACGACGTGCGTCACCATACTTCTCCTTCACCTCGTTGAGTTCATCCTTCATTACCTTCTTGCAGAGCTCAGGATCGTTCAGAATCTGGTTCAAGTAGTCGATAGTCTTCATCAACTCATTGAATTCATTGTGCAACTGCTCCAGACGCAAGCCTGTTAACTGGCTGAGGCGCATATCCACGATGGCCTTACTCTGAAGTTCATCGAGTTCGAAACGCTTCTCCAAGTTGCGCTGAGCATCAGAAGGAGTCTTGCTGGCTCTGATAATATGTACCACCTCGTCGATGTTGTCGCAAGCAATGATCAAGCCCTCGAGAATATGAGCACGCTCCTGAGCCTTCTTCAGTTCGAACTGGGTGCGGCGGATTGTAACATCATGACGATGCTCTACGAAATACTTCACACACTCCTTCAAGCTCAAAAGACGTGGACGGCCATTAACAAGAGCGATGCAATTCACTGAGAATGAACTCTGAAGAGCAGTCAGCTTAAAGAGTTTGTTCAAAAGAACATTAGCATTGGCATCACGCTTCACATCAACAACGATACGCATACCCTGACGCCCAGACTCATCGTTTACGTTAGCGATGCCATCTACTCTGCCTTCCTTGGCAAGGTCAGCAATAGCCATCACGAGCTGCTCCTTGTTAACACCATAAGGAATCTCGGTGATAACAATCTTGTCATGGTTTTCACCACTTTCAATCTCGGCAGTGGCACGAACCACGATTCTGCCTCGACCCGTTTCGTATGCATCCTTCACTCCCTGGATACCATAGATGGTAGCACCGGTTGGGAAGTCAGGAGCAGGGATATACTGCATCAATCCATCGGTGTCGATGTCAGGATTATCGATATATGCACAGCAACCGTCAATTACCTCACCCAGGTTGTGGGTAGGCATATTGGTAGCCATACCTACGGCAATACCATTACCACCATTTACCAGAAGATTAGGAATCTTGGTAGGCATCACGGTAGGTTCCTGCAGGGTATCATCGAAGTTGTTGGTCATATCAACCGTTTCCTTGTCAAGGTCATCCATGATATGCTCACCCATCTTGGAGAGGCGGCACTCAGTATAACGCATGGCAGCAGGAGAGTCACCGTCAACAGAACCGAAGTTACCCTGTCCGTCAATCAAGGTTTAACGCATGTTCCACTCCTGTCCCATACGCACCAGAGCGCCGTAAACAGAAGAGTCGCCGTGAGGGTGATACTTACCGAGCACCTCACCAACGACGCGCGCACACTTCTTGTAAGGATTGCTGCTTGTGTTGCCGATGCCGAGCATACCGTAGAGGATGCGGCGGTGAACCGGCTTGAATCCGTCGCGAACATCAGGGAGGGCACGAGCCACGATAACTGACATCGAATAATCGATGTAGCTCGACTTCATCTCCTCCTCAATGTTGATCTTCATGATTCTATCATGATCCATTGTCTGATTTTCGTCCATTTCTTATATTAATGTATTATTGTTTATTCGTTACTTTCAAAACGTCTGTTTTCCATCCGGAAATCGCGTTTAAGGGCATTTCCTTGCGTTCTAAGCCGTTTTACCCTTTTAAAATTCCCGACAAAGATACAAAAAAAAATGATACTAAAACGCATTAGAGACGAAAAATCGCATTATTTTAGCATTATTTGTATTTTAACAATGCAAAAAAGTTGGCATATCATTTGCTATTTTTGAAAATAATGTGTACTTTTGCACTGAGATATTTAAAAATATAAGCAAATATGATAAATCCGTTTTCACATATACAGGACATACTGAACAGAAGTAGCAAAGAAGCAGCACGCACCTTGGGAAGAGAAATCAGCGTGGAGCATCTGATGCTGAGTCTGATCAGCCAGAACGACAGCGATGTCAACAAGCTCCTGAAGGGCGCAGACATCAGTCCGATGGCTTTCAGCGGAGTCCTTAACAGCAAACTGGAAAAGCGTGTGGAAGAAACTTCTGCCGATAACGTGAAGGAGAACAGCCACATCCCATTCAGCCAGATAACAGACAGCATTATCAGAGACTCTATCCGCGAGGCAAACAACTACGAGCACTCCAAGATTGTAGAGCCAAGACATCTGCTGCTTGCCATCTTGAGAAATGACAAGAACCCTGTAGCCAACTGGCTGAGTCAACTGGGCTTAAGCTACGACCGTGCCATCGAAATGCTCTATCCTACTGACAAGGATGATGAGCAGAAGACAGAAGAGCCGAAGGATTTCAAAATGGAACCACAAACACCAGATTCAGAAACCCCTGATGCTGACAGGCAGGAGGTAGCAGAGAACCTGGAGATGGCTGGTGGAATAGAAGCAGAAGATGACTACAACGAGCAGAACGACATGATGGAAACTGACGAAGAGCCATTCGATATGGAAAAGGACCAGAACCCGATGAGGCTGTCTACCCGTTCAAATGGAACTCCGCGCAAAAAGAGCAGCACCCCTACCATCGACAAATTCAGTTTCGACCTGACCAAGGCTGCAGCCGATGGAAAACTGGATCCTGTCGTGGGCAGAGAGAAGGAGATTCAGCGCGTGCTCGAGATTCTGGGTCGCAGAAAGAAGAACAACCCAGTATTAATAGGTGAACCGGGCGTAGGAAAGAGTGCCATAGTAGAAGGACTGGCACAGCTCATCAACAACCAGGAAACATCGCCTATGTTCTTCAACAAGCGTCTGGTAAGTCTCGACCTGACTGCCATCGTTGCAGGAACCAAATTCCGCGGACAGTTTGAAGAGCGCATCAAGAATGTCATCAAGGAACTGGAGGAACATCCGGAGATCATCATCTTCATAGATGAGATTCATACCATGATAGGTGCCGGTTCCGGCGAAGGAAGCATGGATGCAGCCAACATTCTGAAACCAGCCCTGGCAAGAGGTATCATCCAGTGTATCGGTGCCACCACGCTCGATGAGTATCGCAAGAGCATTGAGAAGGACGGAGCCTTGGAGCGCCGTTTCCAGAAGGTTATCGTTGAACCGACTACACGCGAAGAGACCCTGCTGATACTGCACAACATCAAGGAACATTACGAGAAGCATCACTGTGTGAGATATACAGACGAGGCTCTCGAGACATGCGTCAAACTGACAGAGCGCTATATCACCGGCCGCCACTTCCCAGACAAGGCTATCGACGTGATAGATGAAGCCGGCTCGCGCGTACATATTAATAATGCAAGTGTTCCTGCTCCATATATCAAGCTGGAAAAAGAACTGAAAAAGATAATCAGCAAGAAGCAGCAGGCTGTAGCAAACCAGAACTTCGAGATGGCAGCCTCATGCAGAGATGCCCAGACCAAGATCGAGAAGGAGATTGAGGACATGAAGGCGCAATGGCAGCAGGGAGAGATTGGCGAATATGTTGAGGTGACAGCCGAAGACATTGCCAACGTTATCAGCATGATGACCGGCGTACCGGCCCAACGTATGGCTGAGGGCGAAAGCAAACGTCTGAAAGATCTGGAACACAACCTGAAGCACAAGGTGATTGCTC
>ERZ772884.1344-NODE-1344-length-16025-cov-3.509267_pt1 | contig 16025 bp, 17 predicted proteins | sample MGYA00580574_ERZ772884 | MGnify/ENA primary metagenome ERZ772884 (study PRJEB29015, sample SAMEA2737690) | human gut metagenome | biome: human gut; feature: human-associated habitat; material: faeces | place: China | collected 2012 ... | reverse complement strand
TTCCTGCGGAAAAATGGCTTCAGCAGGCGAAAAATCCCTCGCTGTTGGTCATATTTCCGGATTTCAGATAGGCCCTAGATATGGTAAGGCTGCCCCGGCAGCCTGTTTTTTTGAGACTGCGGAAGGCGGGGAAATTCCATGGGGAATGTTGTGATCACCGGCGGTTCCCGGGGAATCGGCGCGGCTACGGTCGAGCTGTTCGCCGCACGGGGCGACCGGGTGACGTTTTTGTACGAGAAAAACCATACCGCCGCGAAAGCTGTGGCGGACAAAACAGGAGCCGCCGCCATTTGCTGCGACGTGGCGGACGGGGAAGCCGTGAACCGGGCGTTTTCTCAAATCGGGGACGTGGACATTCTTGTCTGCAACGCCGGGACGATGTACTTTGGACTTTTGTCCCAGATGGCGGAGGATGAATGGAACCGGCTGTTCGCCGTTAACGTGGGAGGGATTTACCACTGCGTCAACGCCGCCATACCGTCTTTCCTCAAGACCCATCGTGGCAGCATCGTGACAGTGGCCAGTATGTGGGGGCAGGTGGGCGCATCCTGCGAGGCGGCGTATTCCGCTACAAAAGGCGCGGTGATCGCTCTGACCAAGGCGCTGGCAAAGGAGCTTGGCCCCAGCGGCATCCGGGTCAACTGCGTGGCGCCGGGAGTCATTCTCACGGACATGTGCGCGAACGTCGCTCCGGACATCCTCGCGGGAATGGCGGAGGAAACGCCCTTGGGGCGCAACGGTATGCCCATAGATGTGGCAAAAGCCATCGCGTATCTGGCAGACGCGGAATTTGTCACCGGACAGGTGCTGGGCGTCAGCGGCGGGTATGTGATTTAACTACTGTAATACAAAGGAGATTGTACTATGAAAATTGCCATTGGCTGTGACCACGGCGCGTTTGCGCTGAAAAATAAAGTCATCGAGCATCTGGAAAAGCAGGGACATGAGGTCAAGGACTTCGGCACCTATTCCACGGCGAGCTGCGATTACCCCGACTTTGCCGCCGCGGCGGCTCGGGCTGTCGCCGGGGGGGAATGCCAGCGGGGCATTGTGCTGTGTACCACCGGCATCGGCGTGTCCATCAGCGCCAACAAAATCGACGGCATCCGCTGCGCCCTGCTGTCCGACCCATGGTCGGCAAAAATGACCCGCCTGCACAACGACACCAATATGATGGCGCTGGGTGCGGGAGTTGTGGGCGAAAATCTGGCGCTGGAGATCGTGGACGTCTGGCTCGGCACGGAATTTTCCGGGGAAGCGCGCCATCAGCGTCGGATTGACAAGGTCATGGCGTTGGAAACGTAAGGTTTTACGAATTAGACAGCAAAAAGAGGAAGCAAATACGCTTCCTCTTTTTTGTCGTTATCCGCCGTAGTAGCCCGCTTCCAGAAGACGGGTCAGGGCTTCGTTGGCTTCCTCGTCGCCGAACAGTGTTGTGAAACGCTTGTCCACGGCCAGAGCTTCCAGCGACAGGTCAAGACGGTGCTTTTCCCGAAGGGCGTTGAATCCGTCGCTGAGACGGCTGCCGGACAAGGCGCGGTGCGCCGTTTTCATGGCTTCCCCGGCGGGGATGGGGCGCATTCGAACGCCGAGGCTTTCCGCCTTTTCCCGGTTCGCCGCCCAGACGGCAATGAATTTTTCTTCCATGGTGTTCTCCTTAAATCACTGCATAAAGATACATATAAACCAGCCGCATATACAATGGTTTTTGTTCCAGCTGATGCCGGGCGTCGGTCAGATATGCCGTGAACTGTTCCAGTTCCTCCGCTGTCAGCGTGTGCTGGCTGAATTTGGCTTTCTGTGCCAAGGCTTCCAGCGCTTCCGGGGACGGCTGGTGCAGAAGTCTGGACAGCTGCTCCGTCTCCTGCCACATGGCAAGTCCCCGGGCGTTGGGGCGGGCGGTTTGCTGTCTGCCGCGGCGCAGGCGGATGCGGATACTCCGCTGGACTGTGACCACCAGGACCAGCATTCCAAGCGCAAGCAGTACGGCCAGAATCTTTCCGACGTTGTGCTGCTTTGGCGCATCCGGCTGAGGCGGCGCGGATTCGGTGGGGGGCTGCGGGGTGGAGGGCGCAGCTGCAGACGGCGACGGGGTCGTCGGCTCCGGCAAAGTGGGCTGGGTAGCTTCCTGCGTCGTTCCGGGTACGGTCTCCGGGGTGGGCTGCTGCGCCGCGGACATATCCGACGGGGTGGCCTCCAATACCAGCCAGACGCCCAGCGTCGGCTCGTAATATTCCGCCCATGCGTGGGCGTTTTTCTCGGTAACGTCGGCGGGCGTGCCGGGGGCGGTTTTCACCAGATAGCCGCTGACATAGCGGGCTTCGATCCCCGCCGCCCGAAGCAGCACCGCCGCCGCCGTGGCGAAGTGGACGCAGTAGCCGGCTTCAGCGTCTTCCAGAAACCACAGGGCAAAATCCGTCTCCCCCTCGCCGATTCGTGAGGGGTTCAGGTCGTACCGGGCAGAAGCACGGACATAATCTCCGATTTTCTCTGCCTTCTCCACGGTGGAGGAAGCGCCGCCCAGAATGCCCGCAAGAAGGACTTCCGCCCGGGCGCGGGTCGCGTCGGGGAGAGCAAGATAGGGGGAATTGAGATCAGGCGGGGTTGCCGTCCCCGAAATCGCCGTTATCCGCCAGTCGTCCGGCAGACCGGCGCGGGGAATAACGTATTCGGTGTATGACCAAGTGTTGCTCATGTTTCCGCCGATGAGCGCCATGCTCCGGGCGGGATAATAAGGCAGGTATAATAGCGCCCGCTCGCCTACAGTGCGGATAGACACTTCGCCGTAGTCCTCCCCGGTGAGGGAAAAGTCCTCCGTCCGGTGCTGGGAGACCGTCCATGTCATGCCGTCGTAGCCGTCATAGTCCTGCCCACGGAGGTAAAGGGTACCGCCGATCTCCGCCGTGACCTCCATCACCGTTATGGGCGATTCAGTTCTGCGTCCCAGAGACGCAAGGCGCACATGATCCGGCTCCTGAGCGGGGACGGAAACGGTCACTTCCTGCCGGACGTTTTCCGCCACCTTTTCGGGGATGCTCTGGAACCACGACAGAATGGCATCCCGGGTCGCTTCCGAGCGGTTTACATAACTCTCCTGTGGGAATGCCAGAAACAACGCCGCCAGTGCCAGTGCCGCCGGGATCGCCGCCATGGCGGTCAGGCGATTGCCCTGAGGGGCGCTCTGTCTGCGGACGCGGCTGGTGAGGATCAGAATGATAAGGCCAAACAGCAGGCAGAATAAATACTGCACATCCGGGACGGTATCCGTCACCACCATGCAGGCGGAAAGGGGGATCAGTGACGCCGCCACCGGGAGGACTGCCCCCAGCTTCCGGCACACCGACCATGTCACGGCGGCGCTCAGCAGAACGCCCAGCACGGCCATGGGAATATCCACAGCCGCTGCGCCGTCGGCCAGCTGAACGGGGTCCCAGCCGTAGGCTCTGCTGTAAACGGAGGTCATGCGGTACAGCAGCCCGAACAGCTGCTCTGCTGCCTCGTCCTGCTTCCAGACATAGCCCGCGCCCAGCGCCAGCGCGCACAGCACCGCCGCGCCGCCCCATTTCAGGCTGAAGGCCGCAGCGCAGAAAACCGACGCCGCCCCACAGATCAGCACCACTTTGGCATAGCTGTCCAGAGGCAGGTCAAACCCGCTGACCACGCATCCCACCGCGCCGAAGGCGATCAGGAAGGCCAGCGCCGCCGCGATTCCGGCGGTGACCCAGATCTTACGCTTCATCCGGCTCACCTCCGATGTGGTACTGCCATGAGGCGGCGAAGCCAAAGTCCCGGATGGAGCCTTCTTTTGCTTCCCCGGCACACAGCAGCGTATCGGTGGCTTTATTCAGCTCCTGCTCCGTCTGCACCCACGATGACTGCACACCATCGGCGGTCAGGGTGCGGATCTCAAAACGCACGTCCTTTTCCACAAGATATTTCCCCAGCCACAACAATCGGCCGAATTTCCGGTCCAGTTCCTCCGGGGTGCCCCGGAGAGTCATGGTCAGCATCACCAGCCCCCGCTGGGGTTCCATGGGCTGACGGATCATCCATTTTCCGGTCTTGGCGGTGAGCTTCCAATGCACCTGATTCAGGCTGTCGCCGGGACGGTAGAGCCGAAGCTCATGGTTCTCCGCAAAGCCGCCGGATTTGGGTTTCCACGCCCGGGCAATATACCGGTCAAGGTCTGGGATGGCGGGGATGGGCAGGGGCTTCGGGCGGACGAGAATGGTTTTGGGCGTCACCTTCCCCACCGGGAAGGCAAACAGCCCCAGATAATCGCAGACCCGCGCCCGCGCCACCGTGACGACGATGCCGCCGCAGTGCTGCGTAGGCAGGCCGGTTCCCGGATGATAGCGCCGGACTTGGCCGGTGATGCAGCTGCGCAGGCGTATCTTCCCCTTGAATGGCGGGAGCGGGAACGCGCTGCTGCCCAGCAGCCATGTTTCCGCCTCCATACCCATTGGGACGGCATCCGCCCCGTCCGGGGACAGGCGGAAGGAAAGCATGGCGGGGATGCTGATAAGGAGCGACAGCCACGGAAGCCCCCCTACGATCATCAGTGCCAACCATGAAAACCACTCGCCGTAGGCAATATAAAATACCCAGCAGCCGAACAGCGCCGCCAGATACCACAATCTGCGCCCGGTCATGTCAGCGAAGCCGGGGGGCGGGGACGGCGGCAAGGATGTCCTGCAATACCGCCTGCGGCTGCTTTCCCTGTGCTTCCGCTTTGGGGGATAAAATCAGGCGGTGGGCGATGGTGTGGGCGAAGACCTCCTTCACGTCCGCCGGGGTCACGTAATCCCGTCCCCGAAGCCGGGCGACGGATTTCGCCATGGCGGTGACAGCCAGCGTCGCACGGGGGCTTGCGCCCCGAAGGATGTCGGGGCTGCTCCGGGTGGCGCCGATGAGGGATACAATATAATTGACCACGCTGTCGCTGAGGTAGGTTTCCTCCACCGTGTCCTGTATGGCGGTCAAGTCCTCCCGGGTCATCAGGGGAATCAGGTCGTGCAGGGGGTTGCCGCCCTGCCGGTTCAGCACCATGGCGGCTTCGTCCTTAGGGCTGGGGTAGCCCATGGACAGCCGCACCATAAACCTGTCCATCTGGCTGTCGGGGAGCAGCTGAGTGCCCGCCGCGCCGGTAGGGTTCTGGGTGGCGATGACCGTAAAGGGCTTTGGCAGGGGGTGGCTCACCCCGTCCACCGTGACCTGTCCTTCCTCCATGGCCTCCAGAAGGGCAGACTGGGTGCGGGAAGTGGCGCGGTTCAGCTCGTCGGCGAGGAACAGATTGCACAGCACCGCGCCGGGCTGATAGCGCATTCCCCCGGCGGAGTCGGGCACGGAATAGCCCGTCACGTCGGAGGGCAGAACGTCCGGGGTAAACTGCACGCGGCTGCAGCTCAGGCTCAGCACACGGGAAAAGGCCAGCGCCATGGTGGTCTTCCCCACGCCGGGGATGTCCTCCAGCAGGATATGTCCCCGGGCAAGAATTGCCGCCAGCACCCACAGCAGCACGGGGTCCTTTCCCACGACCACGGTTTTCACCTGCGTAAGGATCTGCTGGGCGCAGCTTGCAACGGAATTGTCTTTGGATGGCATCCAACCACCTCTTTCATAAGCTAGTTTTTCCCCATTGTACTCGTTTTTTCTTAAAAAAACAAGTCGGAGAGGACCGAAGCGCCTTAAGATTTCCTTGCGGCGGGGCTGATTTGCGGGTTTTTGCGTAAGAAATGCAAATATGGAGGTGCACATAATGATTGCAAACTGGCCAAAATGTGGTATCATAGCGTCAGTTAAAACTACTTTGCTTGGGAGGCTGCCATGTCGATTCAAACCGCTTTAGATGAATACAACCTGGCGCTGAAACAGGGCCAGAAGGAATACCGGGAGCTTGTGATGGAGGGGCGGTCGCCCTACCCCGCCGTGCTGGACGATATCCTGCCGGAAAATAATACGGATTCCGTGGTGGACGTGGGTCTGGTAGAGATCCCCTCGGAACGGATCATCGGCACCAAATCCGCCGGGCGCATTACGGCCTTCACCGCCTCCTTCCGCCCCCTGCTGGACAGCAAATCCGAATTTGCCGTCAAGTGGGTCAACCTCTGCGCTGCCCATCTGGGGGAAACGGGCATCACCGACCCCATCCTGTGCTATGAATACTTAGGCAATTTCTACGTTCAGGAGGGCAACAAGCGGGTCAGCGTCCTGCGGCACTTTGGCTCCCCCCGAATTCCCGGCACCGTCAAGCGCATCGTGCCGCCCCTGACCGATGAGCCGCGAATTCAGGCTTACTACGAATTCATGGATTTTTACAAGGCTTCCCACCTGTACTGCATCCAGTTCCGCCACCCCGGGGACTATGCCCGCCTGCTGTCCCATCTGGGCAAGAAAAGTGACGATATCTGGGAAGAATCGGAACGGCGCACCTTCAACGCCTATTTCCACTATTTCCGGGACGCTTTCAGCGCTTTGCAGGTGCCGCCGGAGGAAGTCCTTCCCGAGGAAGCGCTGCTGCTGTGGCTGGATCTGTACCCGTTTCACGACTTGGGGCAGCTGTCCACCGCAGAGCTGAAAAAGAGCGTCGCCGCCCTGCGGGAGGACATGGTCGCCAACACAAAGAAGCAGGAGGCCGTCAAGGTGCAGACCAAGGCGGAGGATACCTCCAAGGCGTCCCTCTTGGAGCGGTTCATTTCCGCAAGCCCCGATCATCTGAACGTGGCCTTCGTCCACCAGATGAATCCCGGGAGTAGCACATGGGTGCTGGGTCACGAGGAGGGCAAGGAGCATTTGCAGAAGGTGTTCGGCGACCGGGTCACCCTGCGCAGCTACTTCGACGCCGCGAGTCCGGAGCTGGCCGAGCCGATCATCGAGCAGGCGGTAGCCGACGGCGCGCAGGTGGTGTTCATCACCGCGCCCCCCTTAAGCCGCGCCACGCTGAAGGCCGCGGTGAAGTATCCCAAGGTGCGTTTCCTTAACTGCTCCGTCGATCAGGCGTATTCCAGCATCCGCACCTATTACGGGCGTATCTACGAGGCGAAGTTCATCACCGGCGCCATTGCGGGCGCCATGGCTCAGAACAACCGCATCGGCTATATCGCGTCCTACCCGATCTTCGGCGTTCCCGCATCCATCAATGCCTTTGCGCTGGGGGCGCAGATGACCAACCCACGAGCGCAGATCGAGCTGCGGTGGTCCTGTGTCAAGGGAACGCCTCAGGCCGACCTGCTGGCGGACGGCATCCGGGTGGTATCCAACCGGGACGCACCCACCCAGGCGAAAATGTATCTGGACTTCTGCAACTACGGCACCTACCTGATGAACGACCGGGGCGACCTGATCCCTCTGGGAACGCCCGTCTGGGTCTGGGGCAAGTTCTATGAATTCGTCATCCGCAGTATTTTCGCTGGAGGCTGGAAGCGGGACAAGGGAGAATCCACCGCCCTGAACTACTGGCTGGGCATGGACAGCGGCGTCATCGGCGTCCGGCTGTCCGAAAAGCTTCCGGAGGGCGTGCATCAGTTTGCGGAGATTCTGAAAAAGGGCTTGGAGGACGGCGTTCTCGACCCCTTCCGGCGGCGCATTACCGCCCAGGACGGTACGGTGAAGTCCGACGGTACCCGGGGGTTTGCCCCGGAGGAGCTGCTGCACATGGACTGGCTGTGCGACAACATTGTGGGCAGCATCCCCACCTTTGACCAGATTCTGCCGGTCTCCCAGCAGATGGTGCGGGAGCTGGGCATTTACCGAGATAAAATTCCCGCAGAGAAGGAGGGGAAGCCCCGTGAAGATTTTGACCGTATCCGATGAGGAATGCGCCGCGCTCTGGGACAATTACGTTCCCGGACGGCTGAAGGAGTATGACCTGATCCTCTCCTGCGGCGACCTGAGCGCAAGGTATCTGAGCTTTCTTGTCACCATGGCCCGGTGTCCGCTGCTGTACGTCCACGGGAACCACGATACCAACTACAAGCAGGTTCCCCCGGAGGGCTGCGACTGCATCGACGACCACATCGTGACCTATAACGGGGTGCGCATTCTGGGTCTGGGGGGGTGCCGCAAGTACCCCCCCGGCCCCCACCAGTACACCGACGGGCAGATGCGCCGCCGCATCCAGAAGCTTAAGTGGAAGCTCAAGCGCATGGGGGGCGTGGACATCGTGGTGACCCACGCGCCGCCCTATGGCCTCGGCGACGGGGACGACCCGGCGCACTGGGGCTTTGAATCTCTGGTAGAGCTGCTGGATACATACCACCCCCAGTACCTTGTCCACGGGCATGTCCACATACGCTACGGCGCACGGGAACGGGTGCGGGACTACAACGGCACGACCCTCATCAACGCCACCGAACGCTATACCTTTGAAATTCCCGACCGGCCGGTGGACGGAAAGCAGCTGGGTCAGGTGATCTACAAGACCCGCCAGAAGCGGGAAGATCCTCTGGAACGGCACTGCTGAGACCAGGGTCTATCTGAAAAAAATGACACACGAGGTGATTTCATGTTTACCGGCTTCACCCCGGAGACCATCGATTTTCTCTGGGGCATCCGCATGAACAACAACCGGGACTGGTTCCTGGAGCATAAAAAACAATACGTCAGTACCCTGTACGAGCCGATGAAGGCGCTGGGAAAAGACCTGTTCGCGCCCTTTATGGAAATTCCGGGGACGATCCTGAAGGTCAGCCGCATCTACCGGGACGCCCGACTGCACCATCCCGACCCCTACAAGGAAAGTCTGTGGCTCTGCATCCGGCAGGACGTGGAGTGGTGGGCGGAAAATCCCTGCCTGTTCTTTGAGATCAACCCGGAGGGCGTGAGCTACGGCTTTACCCTCTGGCACCCCCGCACGGCGGCGATGGAGGAATTCCGGAAGTATATTTCCGCCTATCCCGACGAATTTCTCCGACTGATTTCCCGGACAGAGGCGGCGGTGGGACAGCCCGTCACGGCGCAGCTGTACAAGCGCCCCAAGGAAACGGACAATCCCGCGCTTGCGCCCTATTTCGCGTGGAAGGGCGGCATTGAGTGCATCCGCCACAAGGACGTGGGGGACGAAATGTTCGGCGCGGAACTGGAAAACGAAGTGGCGGACTTCTTCGCCAAGCTCACGCCGCTGTACACGTATTTCACCCGGTTCGGGGTGTAAAACGGCGCTTTAGACAAAATTTTGAGGTGGATTTTATGAAGGTTTACTATATGAACGGCGCGGGCAACGACTTTATGGTCATCGACGCCCGTGGGCTGACGCTGGACTATCCGGCGCTGGCGCGGAAATGCTGCGCGATCACGGGGGCGGACGGGTTCATGGCCACGGACGTTTCCGACAAGGCGGATTTCCGGCTGCATTTTTACAATTCCGACGGCACCCGGGGAGAGATGTGCGGCAACGGCGCCCGGTGCATCTGCCGGTTCGGCCATGATATCGGTCTGGCGGGAGACGTTATGACCGTGGAGACCGACGCGGGGCTTGTCCCTGGCTGGCGACTGGACGAAAATCTGTACCGGGTGAAGCTGAACAACCCCTACGTGCTGGATCTGCACCGCAAGGGTGACGTGGCCTATCTGGAGCTGGGGCACCCCGGCGTTCCCCACGCGGTGGCGGAGTACAAGGGCGACCTGTGGGCGGACGCCGACAAGCTGCTGGAAACGTTCCGGGCGCTGCGCTTTGACCCCGCGTTCCCCAAGGGGGCAAACGTGAATTTTTACCAGCTGCTGGGGGACGGGGAGATCCGCATTCTGACCTTCGAGCGGGGCGTGGAGGGCTACACCCGCGCCTGCGGCACCGGCTGCGGCTCCGTGGCCTCGGTGCTGTGGAAGAAGGGGCTGCTCCCCGGCGGCGTCCTCACCGCCCACAACATGGGCGGCACGCTGAAAATCACCGTTGACGGGGAAAACGGGAACGTCACCTCTCTGCTGCTGGAAGGGCCGACGGAAATTACTAAGATTTACGATCTGGACATTTGAGGAAGCGGAAGGCACGGGCAGAAATTTGCGGAGAATTCCCTGTTTTCTTCAAAAAATCCTTGACATTTCTGCCGTTTTCCTGTAAACTAAACTGGTCTGCGAATGCGGACATATCCTTGCTCCCGGCGCGTCCGGGGGCCAAAAGTCCAAAAGGAGGTGCAATCAACATGGCTAAGATCACCGGTAAGTATGAGGTGCTCTACATCATCGACCCCACTCTGGGCGAGGAGGGTACCGCAGCACTTGTGGAAAAGTTCAAGGCAATGGTGGAGGCGGAGGGTACTCTCGCTTCTGTCGATGAGTGGGGCAAGCGCCGTCTGGCGTATCCCATCAACGACATGGCCGAGGGCTACTACGTCCTGATGAACTTCGAGAGCAAGCCCGAGTTCCCCGCGGAGCTGGAGCGTGTTATGAAGATCACCGAAGGCGTTATGCGCTGCCTGACCACCGCTGTGGAGGCGTAATTTATGCTGAACCACATTGTCATCATGGGTCGCCTGACCCGTGACCCCGAGCTTCGCCGTACCGGCAGCGGCATCGCCGTTGCCAGCTTTACCGTGGCTGTCGACCGTGACTTCGGCGGCAGAGACGGCGGCGAAAAGGAAACCGACTTCATCGATTGTGTTGCCTGGCGTCAGACGGGAGAGTTTGTCTCCAAGTATTTCACCAAGGGTTCCATGATCGTGGTTTCCGGTCGGCTCCAGATCCGCAACTGGACCGACAAGGAAGGCAACAAGCGCCGTTCCGCCGAAGTTGTCGCGGACAACGTCTATTTCGGCGAAAGCAAGCGCGGCAGCGAGGGAACGTCCAATTATAGCAGCTATGGCAATAGCAATGGCGGCTATAACAGCAACCCCGCGCCCGCACCCAGCTACGGCGGCGGATATTCCGCCCCGGCCGCTGCTCCCGCATCCGACTTCGCGATGCTGGAGGACGACGACGCCCAGCTGCCCTTCTAAAATTTTCTTGACTTTTCTACTAAGACTTACAAGGAGGGAAATACCATGGCTAACGAACAGCGTATGCGTCCGCGTAAGCGCAAGAAGGTTTGCGCGTTCTGCGTGGATAAGGTGACCAGCATCGATTACAAGGACACCGCTAAGCTCCGCCGTTACCTGTCCGAGCGCGGCAAGATCCTGCCCCGCCGTACCACCGGTACCTGCGCCGCTCATCAGCGTGACCTGACCACCGCTATCAAGCGCGCCCGTCAGATCGCCCTGCTGCCCTACGTCGCTGACTGATTGTTATAATCTGCACCCCGGGAGATTTCTTCCGGGGTGTTATTTTTCTTGCTATTTTCCCCATGGGAAGGTATAATAGTAGCGGATTGCCCCGGAAGGGATGTTTTTCCTTTCGTTTTGGGCGTCTGCATCCAAAATTTTTCGAGGTCGCCAATGACTGCTAAGAAACGGATACTTCTTCTCACCACCGGCGGCACCATCGCGTCCGTTCCCGGCGGCGAAGGGCTGGAACCCCGGCGCTCCGAGGTGATGGAGCGGGAGCTGGAACAGCTGCGCACCTATTACGATATCTCCGTGAAAGACGTGATCTGTCTGGATTCCTCCAACATCCGGCCGGAGGAATGGCAGCTGATCGCACGGCACATTTTTGAGGACCGGGCGGGCTACGACGGGATCGTGGTCTCCCACGGCACCGACACCATGGCCTATACCGCCTCCGCCGTGACCTTCATGCTGCCCAACATCGACATTCCGGTGGTGTTCACCGGTTCCCAGCTGCCGCTGACGGACATGCTCAGCGACGGTCCGGACAACCTGCGCACCGCCTTTGCCATGGCGGCCTCCGGCGCGCCCGGCGTGTTTCTGGCCTTTGACCGGAAGGTCATGCTGGGATGCCGGGCGGTGAAGGTTCGGGCTTCCGGGTTTTCCGCCTTTGAAAGCGTCAACGCCCGCTACGCTGCCCTGGTCAGCAACCGGGGGCTGGTGGTGGACGCCGACGTGCTGCCCCGGCGCACCGGCGAAAGCAGACTCCTTTCCGATATCAGCAAGGAGGTCTTTCTCCTGAAGCTTACGCCGGGACTGAATCCGTCTGTTTTTGACATGCTGGCCGCCATGGGCTACAAGGGCATCGTCATCGAAGCCTTCGGCCTTGGCGGCGTCAATGTGCTGCACCGGGGACTGCGGGGCATCCACCGCTGCGTGGAGGATGGCGTCAGCGTGGTGGTGACCACCCAGTGCCTGTACGACAGCGCCGATTTGCAGGTGTATCAGGTGGGCAGCAAGCTGCTGGAGCTGGGCGTCATCCAGGGACGGGACATGACCTCCGAAGCCGCCATGACCAAGCTCATGTGGGCGATCGGCCAGGGCATGAGCCAGGCGCAGGTTTCGAAATTATTCAGCCAGAATCTTGCGGGAGAGGTCACCATCTGACCCTTCCCGACAAATAAAGGAGGTTACCTTATGGATCCCATCTATGTTACCGGCCACCGGAACCCGGACACGGATTCCATCGTGGCAGCCATTTCCTACGCGGCGCTGCGCAACGCCTGCGGGGATCGGGAGTACGAAGCGGCCTGCCTTGGCCGTGTCTCCGACGAGACCCAGATCGTGCTGGACCGGTTCGGTTTTCTGCCTCCGAAACGCATCACCGACCTGTACAATCAGGTGCGGGATCTGGATTTTGACCGGCCTCCAATCCTCAGCGGCGGCGTGACCATGGGACGCGCCTGGGACGAATTTCAGGCTTACCCCGCCATCGCCTCCATCCCCGTGGTCAACGAGGACGGCACGCTGTACGGCATTCTGTCCCGGACGGACATCGCGGACTACAACATGTCCCGCACCAATTCCGGCGTGCTGGAAGAGGTGCCGCTGTTCAACGCCATCTCCGTTCTGGAGGGCAAAATTCTCAACGATGCGGGAGAAAGCACCGACACCATCTCCGGCGAGGTCACGATTGCCCTGCCCCAGAGCCGGGAGAATCTGCTGTTCCATTCCAGGGAGAGCATTGTGCTCTGCGGCAACCAGCCGGACATGATCCGCCGGGCGCTGGAGCTGAACGTCAGCTGTCTGGTGCTGTGTCAGGCGGAAATTTCCGAGGAACTGCGCACCATGCCCACGGAAACCTGCATCATCTCCACCCCCTACGACGCCTTCCGGGCGGCGCGGCTGATTTTCCAGTCCATCCCTGTGGAGCGGATCTGCAATACCCAGAACGTGGTCAGCTTCCACCTGGACGACCGGGTGGATACCGTGCGGGATATGGTGCTGAAATACCGTCACCCCAGCTACCCCATTCTGGATGGCAGCGAGAAAGTCGTTGGCATTCTGACCCGGTATCATCTGCTCCGCCCCCGGCGCAAGCAGGTGGTTCTGGTTGACCACAACGAGGCTTCCCAGTCCGTCCCCGGTCTGGAGGAAGCGGAAATTCTCGCCATTATCGACCATCACCGGCTGGCGGACATCCGGCAATCCAATTTATGTCCGCAACGAGCCGGTGGGTTCCACCAACACCATCATTGCAGAGATGTATCAGGATCGGGGGCTGATGCCCTCGGCCAAGCTGGCGGGCATGATGGCTGCGGCCATTCTTTCCGACACCGTTATGTTCAAGTCTCCCACCTGCACCCCCCGGGACATCCGCACTGCGGAGCGTATGGCGCGGATCGCCGACGTGTCTCTGGACGAGCTGGGACATGAGATCTTCTCTGCCGCCGTGGAAAACAAGTCCGTCGAGGAGGTGTTCTTCACGGATTACAAGGAATTCCATATTGCGGGGCACAGTCTGGCCGTGTCCCAGCTGACCTGTGTGGACAGCCCCAGCGTGCTCAAGCGCAAGGACGAATTCCTGAAGCTGATGAAGAAGACCGCCGACGAGAAGATGTTCGATCTGGTGATCATGATGCTCACCGACGTGCTGCTGGAAGGCACCCAGATCATTTACGTAGGCGACGACGACACCATCCGGCAGGCATTCAACGTGATCCCCAAGGACAACACCGTCTTCCTGCCCAAGGTCATGAGCCGGAAGAAGCAGATCATCCCCATGCTGTCCGTACTGTGGGGCTAAGCGACCAAAAAGAATCCAAGGAGGTGGGAGCCGTGGGCTTTGACGCTCTGCTGGGAAATGACCGGCTGAAACAGAATCTGACCCGCAGTCTGTCCAAAGGGCATGTTTCCCACTTCTACCTGATCTCCGGGCCGGAAGGCTCGGGCAAGCATACTTTGGCAAAGCTGCTTGCGGCGGCGATCCTCTGTCAGGGAACTGACAAACCCTGCGGCCGCTGCACCCCCTGCCGCAAGGTGATGGACGGCAGCCACCCGGACTTCATCACCGTGGACGACCCGGAGAAGAAGACCGTGACGGTTGACCTGATCCGGCAGGCGCGGGCGGATGTGTACATTCAGCCCAACGAATCGGAGTACAAAATTTACCTGTTTCCCCGTGCCCAGGACATGGGGCTTCCCGGGCAGAACGCATTGCTGAAAATTCTGGAGGAACCGCCGAAATATGGCGTGTTTCTTCTGCTCACGGACAATCCGGACAAGCTGCTGCCCACTGTCCGTTCCCGGTGTACGGAACTGAATATGCAGGCGCTGCCGGAGGACGTTCTCCGCAGCCATCTGCGCCAGGAGTTTCCTCAGGCGCAGGAGGAAGACATTACCGCCGCCATCGACCGCAGCGGCGGCTTTCTGGGTCAAGCCATGTCGCTGCTGAGTGGCGGCGGCGAGCTGCCCCAGCAGACACGGGATTTTGTTCAGGCGTTTTCCGCCCGGGACGCGCTGGGACTGATGCAGACCCTGACGCCCATGGAAAAGTGGAAGCGGGACGCGCTGGCGGACACTCTGGAAAGCTGGCGGGAGCTGCTGGAAAGCGCCCTTGCCAGCCGAAGCGGCATCCGGGCGGTGTCGCCCCTGTCCCGGAAACTCGCCCAGAGCCGCAGCAGCCCGGAGCTGCTGAACGCCGTGCAGTGCCTGCAAAAAGCCGTGGACTACACGACGGGCAACGTCTCCCCCGCCGCCGTGTGCGGCTGGCTGGAATGGGCGCTGCGATAGGTTGGAAATAATCAGGAAGCCGCATACGGCATCCTGTATGATATAAGGAGCAAATTCAATGGAAGAACAAATCAAGACAGCCCCCCAGACGGACGTGGAGGTCGTGGACATTCAGTTCCGTCCCGGGCAGAAAATTTACTTTTTCGACCCCGACGGCCAGCGCTTCGCCGACGGCGACCACATCATCATCGACACCGCCCGGGGTGAGGAATTCGGCATCTGCGTGGGCGGGAATCACAAAATCCCGCCGAAGAATGTGGTAGCACCCCTGCGGAAGGTGCTTCGCAGAGCCACTCCTCAGGATGAAAGAACCATTCAGGAGAACCGGGCGAAGGAAAAGCGCGCCTTCGAGGTCTGCCAGCAGAAAATCGCGGAGCATGGGCTGGACATGCAGCTGGTGAACGCGGAGGTGGCCTTTGACGGGAGCAAAATTCTGTTCTATTTCACCGCCGACGAGCGGGTGGATTTCCGGGAGCTGGTGAAAAATCTGGCTTCGGTATTCCGCACCCGCATCGAACTGCGCCAGATCGGCGTCCGGGACAAGGCCAGAATGGTTGGCGGCCTCGGCATCTGCGGACGGCCCTTCTGCTGCGCCAGTTTTCTGGACGATTTCCAGCCAGTTTCCATCAAAATGGCAAAAACCCAGAACCTTTCCCTGAACCCCACCAAAATTTCCGGCACCTGCGGGCGGCTCATGTGCTGCCTGAAATACGAGCAGGACGCCTATGAAGACCTGATCCGAAACAGCCCCCGGATGGACTCCTTCGTGGACACCCCGGAAGGCCGGGGCACCGTGGTGGAGGTGGGGCTGCTGCGCCAGCGGGTAAAGGTCCGCATGGAAGATAATCCGGAGACGATCTCCGTCTTTTCCAATGGGGATATCGCCGTCCTGCGCAGCGGCAAGGCCAGAAAGAACGATCCCCCCATTCCCGCAGACCTTGCCCCCATTTCCGGCAACGGCAAGCGCGTCCGCCGGGAACAGGCGGAGGAAAAGCCCCTTCTGGAGCCTATCCGCTTCCGCTACAGCACGGAAAAAATCGT
>ERZ772884.1339-NODE-1339-length-16066-cov-2.616888_pt1 | contig 16066 bp, 10 predicted proteins | sample MGYA00580574_ERZ772884 | MGnify/ENA primary metagenome ERZ772884 (study PRJEB29015, sample SAMEA2737690) | human gut metagenome | biome: human gut; feature: human-associated habitat; material: faeces | place: China | collected 2012 ... | reverse complement strand
CATAAAACCGCGAATCTTCGCGTATTTCATCCGTACCTATATCGAAATCGGGAAGAGGCGTTTCCGCCCCGCTGTCGGCCGACACGAAGGCCCCGTCGTCCGCTCCGTCGGGCGTATGTCCGACGCGCCTGCCCCTGCGCACGAAACTTCCCAACGTGCGCAGAGCCTTGTGACGGAACCCCTCCCTGCCCGACACGGCATAATCCTCCGGCAGGCGTGCCTTCTCGCCGGTAATGCAGAGTACCTTGTCTCCCGGCCGCAGTTCAGTGTCACCTTTGGGCACGATGTAATCGTCCCCGCGGCGTATCATCATCACCAGCGTATTGGCATCGAGCCGGATATCCCTCATCCGGTTTCCGTGCACGAGCCAGTCGGGCCGCACCTCCTTCTCGGTAAGCTGCGCCTTCACCTCATCCGGCATGTCGATACCGAAACTGTCCTCCTCGAGCTCCGTGGAGAGACCCAGCACGTTGGCCATGGAACTCACCGTAGTGCCCTGTACCAGCAGCGACACGATGGTGATGAAAAAGACCGTATTGAATATCATCCCCGCATTTTCCAGCCCGGCCACGAGCGGGTAGGTGGCGAAGATGATGGGAACGGCTCCCCTCAGCCCCACCCACGAGACATAAAGCTTGCCCTTGACCGTAATCTTCCGGAAAGGTGCAAGACACAGGAACACGCTCACGGGACGTGCCACGAGTATCATAAAAACCCCCACGAGCAGCCCGGTCTCCACCACGTCGAGCATTTCGTGCGGATTCACCAGCAGACCGAGCGAAATGAACATCACAATCTGGAAGAGCCACGTATAACCGTCGAAGAAGGTGGTCAGGCTCTTCTGGAACACTATCTTGTGGTTGCCGACCACCAGTCCGGCGATATAGACGGCCAGGTAGCCGTTGCCGTGCACGAGGTCGGTCAGCGAGAAGATGAGATACACCAGCGCGAGCAGGAGTACCGAATAGAGCGATTTGTTGTTCAGGTTGATATGGTTGAGCACATAGACGGCGAACCGGCCGAGCAGGTATCCGGCCACGGCGCCTATCGACATCTGCATGACGAAAGTCAGCACCGACTGCCACACGTTTATGTCGCCCTGCGATACCGCCTGCACGAGAATTATCGTCAGAATGTAGGCCATCGGGTCGTTACTTCCGCTCTCCAGCTCCAGCAGCGGCCGCAGGTTCTGCTTCAGCCCCTGTTTTTTGGAGCGCAGGATGGAGAACACCGACGCCGAATCCGTGGAGGACATCACCGCCGCGAACAGGAACGATTCGGTCAGCGAAAGGCGGACGCCGAAAACGCCACTGATGAAATAGATGAAGAACCCCGTCAGCGCAGCGGTCAGGAACACCCCGACCGTAGCAAGCACCACCCCCTCGGCCACTACGGGACGTATCTCGGAATACTTCGTATCCATACCGCCGGAAAAGAGGATGACGCTCAGCGCGAGCATACCGATGAACTGGGCCGTATTGGAGCTGTTGAACTGGATGCCGAGTCCGTCGCTGCCGAAAAGCATACCGATGAAGAGGAACAGAAGCAGCGTCGGCGTACCGAACTTCGCACCGGACTTGGCAGCGAATATCGCAACGATTAAAATAATGGAGAACAGCAAGACGATGTTGCCGCTGCTCAATAGAAACTCAACCAATCCCATGACGTAATCCCAAACCTAAAATATCCGAAGCCGTACGGTGACCGTGCCCCGCTCTTCCCGGGAAACGGACCGCCCCTTTCTTCCGCGATTCCTGCAAAATTAAAACAATCCGCGAATCCTCAAAAATTATTCCGCAACCGGATGTCCGAACGACGGTGCCGCCCCTGCCCGAACAGCCGAACGGAAAGACACCGTACCCCCGCCCCGACACCAGACCGTCCGCCGCAGGCCCGGAAGGTCCCTGTCCGCCCCAATGAAAAAATCCGAACAACCAATGGTCTCCGCAGCCGCTTCAGCATATCATAACTCCTCCTGCATCTCTTGCAGCATTTCCACCGTCCTGAAGGGTTTACGAACATTGTGCCGGAACCGGAAACTCGCCGAAAGCGATATCCATTGCCGGTTGTGATTCCGCCGCCGTATCACGGCATAGTAGGAACCGTCGGTCTTCACCGTCTCCTGAATCTGCCATTTCCGGTAGAACAGGCCTCCGAATCCGAGCGACACGTACAGCCTGCCGTCGAAAAAAGTTTTGTAAATCGAGCCGCTGAGTCCGTACGAATCTCCGGAATGCGATTCGAGACCGGCCGTCGGGGAGGAACCGGAGAGGCTGAGCTGTGCTCCCATCGAAGGCAGGACAGCGAACATCAAAGATGTATAAACTTCGGCATGCCAATCATCGTAGCTCATCGTTCCGTAACGATTGGACGCATAATAGCCGTATATATGCGCACTCAGCCGCAGCCAACCGGTCAGCGGTATATTGACACCGACCGACAGGGAATGCGTTAAAGAGAGGCCGAGATTGACGGGAGAGACAATCGACAGACCGGAGTCGTCGGACGGCAATGTCGTAAGGTTTTGCGACATATGCTGCGCCCGGTCGAATCCGTACGCGAACGTCCACCGCCCGCGGTGCGTATAAGTCAGGTCCGCGCAGAATCCCGTATACGGTTCGAGCCGCGGATTACCGACATAATAGCTGTTCTCGGAAATGCGTACCGGCAGCGGAGAGAGTTGAGCAGGGTCGGGCAAACTGCCACCGTAACGATAGATGTCGAGATTCAGGTTGTCTCCCTTCCCGCGGTTGAAGGTATAAGCAAGACTTGCCGACGGTATGAACCGCCAATAGTCGTGATGTCCTGCGTTGCCGCCGGTCTTATAGTCGATACGGTCGTATTGCATACGCACCCCGACCATGTAGGAGAACCTGCTCCGGCTCCCCGAATACTCCCCGTAAAGAGCCGCTCCCTGCGTCTCATTGCCGTAATACATGGATGTTTCCGGATTCGGCGTCCACTCTCCGCCCGTCATATCCTCTCTTCGTTGGTCGAACCGTGCACCGATTCGGTAATATCTTCCCCCGACGCTCAGCAAACCTCCCGACACGAAATATTTGTCCATATCGATGCGGGTATCCAGCGCATCGGCAGACTGCGCATGGAATTCCCGATAGGTCTCCTCCGTACCGGCAGACGGCACGGAACGATAATCGGTACGCCGTTTCGAGGCCGTGTGCATATAATCGGCCTTTACGGCAAACTGCGAACCGAGCGTGTCGATATCGAACGTATAGTTGAATGCGGCCTGATATTGCGGAAGGAGCATCTCGCCGTCATATGCATACTCCCCGAAGGCATTCGACTCCGTATTTCCCGCTATCTCTCTGCATATCGAGGCTACGGAAGCGTTGTCACGGCCGTCAAGCCTGACCCGGACCGTGAAGCCGACCGCATGACGGTCGGACAAGTCATAAACGACACCGAACGTTTCGCTCAGGCTCCGGGCGGCACTTCGCTCCGTCACATCGGAAAATTGCGTGTAACCGCCGCGACGGAACTCTTCCTGCCGCGTTTGCGTTTCATACCCGTAACCGTATGCGCCGCTCAAATAGTTGTAAACATTCCATCGCCCCTTCTGATAGTTGAAGATGAACAGAAGCCGGTAGAGAGAGGACTGCGGCGTAAACGATACGCTGCCGGTTACCGTACCGTAATAACCTCCGTCGTCGGGCCGCCGCAGCGTGATGCGCACGACTCCGCCTTTCGTCGTGGCGTCCTCCGAGGCTCCGGCCCGGTTCTGAACCGATACCTTCTCTATATCTTCGGCTCGCAGGGCCGCGAGTTCGTCCCTGTCCTCCACGCGCCGGTCATCGATATAGACGATGCCGACGCTTTTACCGTGCAGCCTCAGGCCGTCGTACGTCGTAATGCCGGGCAGCAGTCCGAGCAGTTCGTTCGCATTGCGGTTGCGGGCCAGTTCGCTCCCCTCCATAGTGACTTCGTACCGGCCGGCCGAATACCGGATGGGAACGCCGAGCACTTCGACGGCTTCGATGTATTCGGCCGAGGGGGCGAGTACCGTCTCCAGCCGAACGGTCTCTTCGCCGACGACCACGAAAAAGTCACAGGTCTCGAAGGCCATGTGTTCGCACCGTATCAGATAACACCCGCCGTCGGGAAGGGGAATACTCCAGAAACCGTCGTCATCGGTCACGGCGGTTCCGACCGCCTGGCCGGTCGTCGCACCCTCCGACAATTCCGGAAACACCGATACCACGGCATAGGATATCGCGGCACCCGTCGTGTCGCGCACGACGCCCTCCGCGGTGCATGCGGTCAATTGGGCATGCAACGTGCCAGGAAACACAACGGACCATACCGTCAGCAGTATCGACAGGGCATATTGCCGCAGACGAGATATTCCCACGGTCGTTCATTCAATTCATTGCAAGATACGCACAATGCCATGTATATACAATAACATTGTACCGGCCTCAGGGAAAAAACGGCAGAGAAGAGTGTCTGTTCCCGCCCGGCCGCAGTACGGGAATACAGCTGTCCGCGAAAGACGGACGGGATTCCGCTTTCGCAAGACATCGCGTCGGCCGTTTGCCGCAGTCCTTCCCTGCAAACGGAACCCTCCGCAGCGTTACGAACGGGCGCAGGCCGAAGATTCCTGCCGAGAGACGGAAAGGAAACCGATGAAAGAACCGCCGCCTGCCGCTTCGATACGGCCGATACGGCGGACAGGCCGGGTGCGGAAGGGGATTCGGCGCCACTGCCCGAGACACGGCGGAAGGAGAAGGCAGGACTACTGCGGCACGAAGACATACGTGACAGTGCCCGAATGGCGCCCCGGAGCGGACGGGTCCACATTGAAACGCGACCGCATGGCAACCTCCAGCGCCGCCTCCGTCATGCAGTTGTCGGACGCGGAACGGGACTTGTCCACGCTGGCCGAGAGCACATCGCCGTTCCGGCTCACGACAATATCCACAACGACCGTTCCGCCGCCGGAACATTTATAGGAAGGAACGGGCAGATTCACGGCATGGCGGACAGGCCGGGCGAGCGAGAAGGAGACCGTCACCCCGCCGGCGATTCTGGCATCCCTGTGCTCTGCGCTTCGCTCCTCCGGACGGCGTTCCTCGCCGAGCATACCGAGCATCTGTTCGTATTCGGCGCCGTTGCGCTCCATCTGCTCCATCACCTCCTCGGAACGCTCGAACAGCTCGCGCGTCTCCTCGCTCAGCGACTCCTCCATCTCCTCCGCATGTTCGTTGGAGACGGCATTTTTCACCTCCCCGTAATCGGGGGCCTGCATGCCGTTTAGCATATCGTTGAGCCGCTGCGCCCGTTCAAGCTCCTCTTCGAGCCGCTGGAGCTCCTCCGCCTGGCTGAAATCCATCACGATGGCGGCATCTTCCCGACGGGGCTGAAGGATAATCCGCGAAGAGAGCAACACGATGGCGACAAGCAGATAGACGATAACGGTAATACAGATGGTTTCGCGGTTATCGTATATCCACTCGCCGGCCTCCCGCCTGCGCTTCTTCGCAAAAGGCAGGTCGAGGTCGGGCGGCGGTCCTGCGGGCACCCCCCATTCGTACTCCTCTTCGTTCCTCTCCTCTCTTCTCTCCATACGCAAAGTCCACCGCCTGCAAACGAATGCGGGACAAACGGCCCCCAAGCCTGTACCACCGCCCACCCGCAATAAGGCACAGAGACGGTTTCTACGGCCATTTTCAAGCGATTTGCAGACAAAAGTACGGATTCTTTCAAGAAATTAATATCTTTGCACGATAAAATTAACCGATACTTAATACCTTATGGCTGATAACCAAAAGACGCTGAAAGCTCCGGTAGCATTCAGCGGCAAAGGACTCCATACGGGCATGGAATCGAACATGACCGTCCACCCCGCCCCCGCAGGCAGCGGCATCGTATTCCGCCGCACCGACCTCGAAGGGCGCCCCGAAATACCCGCCCTGGCCGATTACGTCACCGATACGTCGCGGGGTACGACCATAGAGAAAGGCGGAGCAAAGGTGTGCACCATCGAACACATCATGTCGGCCCTCTGGACGCTGGGCATCGACAATGCCGTCGTGGAGATTGACGCCCCCGAGACACCGATAATGGATGGCTCGGCAAAAGATTTCGCCGCCGCCCTGTCGGAGACCGGCCTCGAAGAACAGGAGGCCGAACGGCAATATTACGAAGTACGCGAAACGATAGAATTCGACTACCCCGAAAAGAATGCGTCGATAGTCATCTATCCCGACAGCAAATTCAGCGTATCGGTCCATGTGGACTACCATTCGCGCGTGGTGGGAAACCAATACGCCACCTTCTCCGAGGAGGAGGACTACGCGAAGGAGATAGCTCCCTGCCGTACCTTCGCCTTCCTGCACGAACTCGAACCCCTGCTGGCCGCCAACCTCATCAAGGGGGGCGACCTGGACAATGCGATAGTGGTGGCCGAGAAGGAGGTTTCCGATGCGGAACTCGAACGCCTCGCACGGGTTTTCGACAAAAAGGACATCCGCATCACGGACGGATACGTCAACAACCTGCAGCTCCGCTTCATCAACGAAATAGCACGACACAAACTGCTCGACGTACTGGGCGACCTGGCACTGCTCGGCATGCGGATAAAGGGCCGCGTCCTGGCCAACCGGCCGGGCCATTTCGTCAATACGGAGACGGCACGGGCACTCAAGCGCAACATCAAGCGCGACGCGAACCGCCCGTCGTTCGTCTACGACCCGACGGCCGAACCGGTCTACGACATCAACCGTATTCGGCGCACCCTGCCCCACCGCCCGCCGTTCCTGCTCGTGGACAGGATATTCCACATAGACGAAACGAGCGTAGCCGGCATCAAGAACGTCACCATGAACGAACCCTTCTTCGTCGGGCACTTCCCGGAAGAACCTGTAATGCCGGGCGTGCTCATCATCGAGGCCATGGCACAGTGCGGAGGGATACTCGCCCTCAACAGCGTACCCGACCCGGAGAACTACTCCACCTATTTCCTCCGCATAGACAATGTGCGGTTCAAGAACAAGGTGGTACCGGGCGATACGCTCCAGTTCGAGCTGAAACTCACGGAACCCATCCGGCGCGGCATTGTTGTCATGGAAGCGAAAGCGTATGTGGGCGGCAGGCTCACCACGGAAGCGTCGCTGATGGCACAGGTAGCCAAAAACAAGGCATGACGGCACGGAAGGCCGCCCCTTCCCGACGGGGAAGAGGGCGGCCTTCTCCACGATATGCAAACCCGTCCGCAGAGCTCCGGCGGTACGCCTGCCGCTTGGCGGAAAACGTAAGGAGACTCGGCCGGGCAAATAAACCGAAGACAAACAAAAAACTTACGCAATGATAAGCAATTTAGCCTATGTCCATCCGGACGCAAGGCTCGGCAAAGACGTAGTAGTGGAACCGTTCGCATACATAGCGGGCGACGTGGTGATAGGCGACGGCTCCTGGATAGGGCCCAACGCCGTGGTACTGGATGGAGCACGCATGGGCAAGGGATGCAAGATACACTCCGGTGCAGTGATAGCCGGCGTTCCGCAGGACCTCAAGTTCAAAGGCGAATACACCACGGTCGAAATGGGCGACTACAACACCGTCCGGGAATCGGCCACCGTAAACCGCGGTACGGCCGCCAAGGGAAAGACGGTTATCGGCAACAACAATCTCATCATGGCCTGTGCACACGTAGCGCACGACTGCGTGGTGGGAAGCAACTGCGTAATCGTGAACAACGTGCTCCTTGCCGGCGAAGTCGAAGTAGGCGACTGGGCCATCGTGGGTGGCGCATCGGCCGTACACCAGTTCGTCCGCATCGGCCGCCATGCCATGATAAGCGGCGGTTCGCTTGTGGCGAAAGACGTCCCGCCGTTCGTAAAGGCCGCCCGTTTCCCCATCACCTTCGTAGGAGCCAACTTCATCGGACTCCGCCGCCGCGGCTTCACTGCCGAACAGATAGGCGAAATACAGGATATCTTCCGGGTGCTCTTCCAGGACGGCCACAACTACAGCCGCGCATGCGATATCGTGATGGCACAGTTTCCCCAAAGCGAGGTACGCGACGAAATCGTAGAGTTCATCCGCTCTTCGAAACGCGGCATCCTGAAACCCTACAATGCCTCCATAGCGGCGGAAGAGGAATAGCATTTTCATTTTTAAGCGCCGGATATTAGGAAAATAAAATATATTGCGCTATATTTGCACCCGTTACGTGATAACGGAAGAGATTTGGGGACGAGAGTCCCCAAATTTCGTAATCGGAAGCAGCGTACGGCCAGACCCCGGAACGGGAAACGGCCCGCAAACAGCTATCGGAAAACGCCTTACACACAAGGCCGGAAAAGCAACGGAACAGAATGGACGCAGACAAAATAAGGAACATAGCAGAAGAGGAGCTCGCCGAAGGCAGCCTGTTCCTCGTGGAGGTGAACATCACCCCCGGCAACGAAATAGAGGTCGTGATAGACAGCGACGGTTCGGTGGACATCGACGACTGCGTCGCCCTGAGCCGTGCCATTGAGGAGCGCCTCGACCGCGAAGAGGAGGATTTCGAACTGACGGTCACCTCGGCAGGGATAGGCCGACCGCTCAGGCTGCTGCGCCAGTACCGGAAACTCATCGGCCGTCCTGTGGAAGTCGTGCTGCTCAACGGGACGAAAATCATCGCGGAACTGCGCGATGCCGACGAGGGTTCCGTCACGCTGGCCTATCGGGAGATGCGGGCCGTAGAGGGAAAGAAACGCAAACAGGGATTCGATGTGGTGCAGACCTACCCTCTTTCGGAAATAAAGAGCACCAAGGAGTACCTCGATTTCAAATAGCACGGCCGTCCGTTCTGCGGACAGGGCCGCATTACAGGGAAATATAACATTCACTATCAAATAAAACCATGGACAACCTCAATCTGATAAGCAACTTCGCCGAGTTCAAGGAGCTTAAGAATATCGACAAGAGTACGATGATAGGAGTACTGGAGGATGTTTTCCGCCATCTGTTGATAAAGACTTACGAAACGGATGAGAACTTCGACATAATCATCAATGCCGACAAGGGCGACCTCGAAATCTGGCGCAACCGCATCATCGTGGAGGACAGCCAGGTGGAGAACCCCAACCAGCAGATATCCATTTCGGACGCCCGCAAACTCGACGAAACCTACGAAGTGGGCGAAGAGGTGGCCGACGAGATAAAACTCGATTCGTTCGGACGCCGCGCAGTGCTTTCGCTGCGCCAAAACCTCGCCTCCCGCATCCTCGATCTCGAAAAAGCCAACCTGTTCGAGAAGTACAGCGAACGCGTGGGCGAGATAATCACGGGCGAGGTCTATCAGGTGTGGAAAAAGGAGATACTCGTGCTCGACGACGAGGACAACGAACTGATACTTCCGAAGAGCGAACAGATACCGAGCGACTTCTTCCGCAAAGGCGACACCATCCGGGCCATCGTATCCAAGGTGGAGATGCGCAACAACAGCCCGGTCATCATCCTCTCCCGCACGGCACCCGAATTCCTCGAAAGGCTCTTCGAACAGGAGGTGCCGGAGATATTCGACGGCCTCATCACCATCAAGAAAATCGTCCGCATACCGGGCGAACGGGCCAAGGTGGCCGTGGAATCCTACGACGAACGCATCGACCCGGTGGGCGCATGCGTCGGTATGAAAGGTTCGCGCATCTACTCCATCGTCAAGGAGCTGCGCAACGAGAACATCGACGTGGTGAACTGGACCGCCAACACCCAACTGCTCATCCAGCGTGCCCTGAACCCGGCCAAAATCTCCTCCATTACCATCGACGAGGAGAAGAAGACGGCGTCGGTGTACCTCAAGCCGAGCGAAGTGTCGCTCGCCATCGGCAAAGGAGGACTCAACATCCGGCTGGCCAGTATGCTGACCGGCTATGATATCGACGTCTACCGCGACGTAGAGGAGGAAGACGTGGACCTGCAGGAGTTCTCCGACGAAATAGACCAGTGGATAATCGACGCACTGAAGGGCATCGGCTGCGATACGGCCAAGAGCGTCCTCGAAATATCGCCCGACGACCTCGTTCGGCGCACCGACCTGGAAGAGGAGACCATCCGGGAGGTCATCAGCATCCTCAAATCCGAATTCGAATAGCGGATTACGGAGCCCGCACCGAGTATCCCGGATGTCCGGCGGCCGAGGGGATACGGAGGGAAAGCGGGTTTTGCCGTCACAAACGTAAACAAAAAGAGAAACATAACGCCGAAAAGAGATTTATATGTCAAACGAAAAAAAACTCAGACTCCTACAGGTTGCGAAGGAGTTCAAAGTAGGCATTGCCACCATTACGGATTTCCTTGCGAAGAAAGGGGTCCACATAGAAAGTTCGCCCAATACGCTGGTCGAACCGGATGTCTATGCGGTTCTCGCGAAGGAGTTCGGCGGCAACCGCAGTGCCAACGAGCGGGTCAATGTCCGCGAGCGGATAAACCTGAAACCCGAAAGCGTATCGCTGCACGACAAGAAGGATTCGCCGCGTGCACACGACAGTGAGTTCGAAGAAGAGGTAGTCATCAAAAGCGGCGTTATAAGTGCCAGGGACGAAATTCGTACCGGCCCGAAAATAGTGGGCAAGATAGACCTCTCCGGAGGAAACCGCAAACCTGCAGCTCCGCAACCGGCTGCAGCCAAGAAGGAGGAGCCCAAAGGCTCCCCCGTACAACCCGCAAAGCAGGAAAATGCCAAACCCGTACCCTCCCCTGCTCCCCAGCCGAAAACTCCGGTGGACAGCAAGGAGAGCATTTCCGAAAAACCGGCTGCATCACAGCCCCGACCGGAGGCACCGACGGCCGGAACACGGCCTGCCGGAGAACCCGCCGCCCCGAAACCGGAGACCGACACTGCGACGGCAGCCAAACCGGAAATCGTCATACAGGAGAAGACCTACGACCAGCGCATGGCCGAGAACCGCGACAACGTCTTCCGTCCGAGTGACGAGACGAAACTCACAGGACCGAAAGTTCTCGGCAAGATGGATGTACAGAGCCTCGGTCCGGCCGGCGGCCGACGCGAAAAACGCAAGCGCATCGGCAAAGACAAGGTGGATGTGACGAAACAGCAGCCCTCCGGCCCCGGGGCACGGGGCGGACAGGGTCCCCGCGACGGTCAAGGCGGAGGCCGGGGAGCCGCGCAAGGCCCTCAGTCCCGGAAGGACAGGAAGAAAAAAGGCGCTCCGAAACCCGTCGTACGCCCCGAAGTGAGCGACGAAGAGGTTTCGAAGCAGATAAAGGATACGCTCGCCCGTCTCACCTCCAAAGGAGGCAAGAACAAGGGAGCGCAGTACCGTAAGGAGAAGCGACTCGACGCCCGTGCCCGCATGGACGAGGCGATGGAGAAGGCACATATGGAGGAGTCCATCCTCAAGGTCACCGAATTCGTGACGGTCAGCGAACTGGCCACCATGATGGATGTTCCCGTTACGGAGGTCATCACGGCATGCATGAACCTGGGACTGATGGTCTCCATCAACCAGCGGCTCGATGCGCCGAGGAGTTCGGCTTCAAGGTCGAATTCGTCACAGTGGACATTCAGGAGGCCATTGACGAAGACCGCGACGACGAACAGGACCTCGTGGAGAGACCGCCTATCGTAGCCGTCATGGGCCACGTAGACCACGGCAAGACCTCGCTGCTGGACAACATCCGCAAGACCAATGTCATCGAAGGCGAAGCGGGCGGTATCACGCAGCACATCGGCGCTTACAGCGTAGACCTCAACGGAAAGAAAATCACGTTCCTCGATACGCCCGGCCACGAAGCCTTCACGGCGATGCGTGCCCGAGGCGCCAAAGTGACGGACGTGGCCATCATCATTGTGGCGGCGGACGACAGCGTCATGCCCCAGACGGTGGAAGCCATCAACCACGCCTCCGCCGCCGGTGTCCCGATAGTCTTCGCAATAAACAAGATAGACAAGCCGGGAGCCAATCCGGAAGCCATCAAGGAGCAATTGGCCCAGATGAACTACCTCGTAGAGGACTGGGGCGGCAAATACCAGTCGCAGGAGATTTCGGCCAAGAAGGGCATCAACCTCGACAAGCTGCTCGAAAAGGTGCTGCTCGAAGCCGAACTACTTGAACTCAAAGCCAATCCCGACAGGAAAGCCACCGGTACGGTCATCGAATCGACACTCGACAAGGGACGCGGCTACGTAGCCACCCTGCTCGTACAGAACGGCACACTGCACATAGGCGACCCGATGGTAGCGGGCGTCTATTCCGGCAAGGTAAAGGCCATGTTCAACGAACGGGGCCAGAAGGTAACGGCCGCACCGCCCGCCACGCCCGTACTGGTGCTCGGCCTCAACGGAGCCCCGCAGGCCGGCGACACCTTCAATGTCATGGAGGATGAACGCAGCGCAAGGGAAGTGGCGAACAAGCGCGAGCAGCTCCAGCGTATCCAAGGTCTCAAGACCCAGAAACACGTCACGCTCGACGAGATAGGACGCCGCATCGCCATAGGCAACTTCAAGGAGCTGAACATCATCGTCAAGGGCGACGTGGACGGCTCGATAGAGGCAATGACGGACTCGCTCATCAAACTCTCCACCGAGGAGGTGCAGGTGAATGTCATCCACAAGGCCGTGGGACAGATTTCCGAATCGGACGTCATGCTGGCCATGGCCTCCAATGCCATCATCGTCGGCTTCCAGGTACGTCCGAGCGGCGGCGCCCGCCGCATGGCCGAGAAGGAGGAGATAGAGATAAGGCTCTACTCCATCATCTACGACGCCATCAACGACATCAAGGACGCCATCGAAGGTATGCTCGAACCGGTGAAGAAGGAGGAAATCGTATGTTCGGTCGAGGTACTCGAAACGTTCAAAATCACCAAGGTCGGTGTCGTGGCGGGCTGCGTAGTACGGGAAGGGAAGATAACCAGAAATACCCCCATCCGCGTCATCCGCGACGGTATCGTCATCCATACGGGCCGTCTCGGTTCGCTCAAACGTTTCAAAGACGACGTCAAGGATGTATCGGCCGGTATGGAGTGCGGTCTCAACATCGAAAGCTACAACGATGTCCGTGTCGGCGACTTCATCGAAGGCTACGAAATCGTGGAGGAGAAACGCAAACTTTGATTCACGGCGCCGTCCCTATCGGGACGGCAGAGAGGCAAAAGGCCGGATACCATTGTATCCGGCCTTTTTGTGTCGTTAACAGCCGCGACGACCGCCGGTACGGACAAGTTCTCCGCCCGCATCCGGCGCCGACGGGAAGGAAAGACCCGAATAAGTTCGTTTTTTCTTTCCGATTTCAAATAAAACAGATAATTTTATGAAAATTTTTCAGACAGGACGCTTTCTCCGACCTGCCGCCTAAAACTGAAAAAGGGGATTTTCCCGAACAGATAACCTAAAAACCAAACATCATGAAGAAGTATTTTGCAGAGATGCTCGGTACGATGGTACTCGTACTGATGGGATGCGGCAGTGCCGTATTTTCAGGGCACATCGCCGGTATCGTGGGAACGGGCGTAGGCACGCTCGGCGTCGCACTGGCCTTCGGCCTCTCCGTGGTAGCCATGGCCTACACGATAGGGAACATTTCGGGCTGCCACATCAATCCGGCCATTACGCTCGGTGTATGGCTTTCCGGCCGGATGAAGGGCAAGGAGGCCTGCATGTACATGCTGTTCCAAGTCATCGGAGCCATCATCGGCTCGGCCATCATCTACGCACTCATATCCACAGGCATACACGAAGGGCCCACCCTGACGGGAGCCAACACCTACACGGAGGGTACGGCAGTGCAGGCATTCATCGCGGAGGCACTCTTCACCTTCATCTTCGTTCTGGTCGTTCTGGGAGTCACGAGCCAAGACAAGGGCAATGCGAACATGGCGGGACTGGTGATAGGTCTTACGCTGACGCTCGTCCATATCGTCTGCATCCCCATCACGGGTACCTCCGTCAATCCCGCACGCAGTATCGGGCCGGCCATCTTCCAGGGAGGCGCCGCCCTGTCACAACTGTGGCTTTTCATCGTCGCTCCGCTCATAGGAGCCGCCCTGTCAGCACTCGTATGGAACCTGTTCGACAAAAAGCCGGTGAAAGCCTGACGCACGACATCCGCTTCTCTGACACAGCAAGGCCCTCCGTGTTTTTCACGGAGGGCCTTGCTCTCCTTTATCGGAAATATTCCTGTCTGCCGGCTGCTCCGGCAGGCATCGGCCGGATTCACTCGCCCGAAAGCATATTCTCAATGCGGGCTTCCGGAGCGACGGAAAGCGAACTGAACTCACCCTGACGGTAGCGGAAATACCCCGTAACGGCTATCATGGCGGCGTTGTCGGTCGTAAACTTCAGCGGCGGCAGGAACGTCCGCCAGCCGCGGCGCTCCCCTTCGGCCGTCACGCCTTTCCGCAATCCAGAATTGGCAGATACCCCGCCGGCTATCGCAATGTCCCTTATCCGAAACTCCCGGGCCGCCCTGACCAATTTGCCCAACAGGATATCCACGACGGTTTTTTGAAGCGAAGCGCACAGGTCGTTGATATTCGCCTCGATGAAACCGGGTTCCTCCTTCACCCGGTCGCGCAGGAAATAGAGGAACGACGTCTTCAGCCCACTGAAACTGTAATCGAAACCCGGCACGGAAGGTTTGGCGAACCGGAAACGCTCCGCATCGCCCTGCGCCGCCAGGCGGTCGATGACCGGCCCGCCGGGATAAGGCAGCCCCATCACCTTGGCGCACTTGTCGAAAGCCTCGCCCGCCGCATCGTCTATCGTGGTGCCCACGATTTCCATCTCAAGCGGAGCCGTCACCTTTACGATTTGGGTATGCCCTCCCGATACGAGCAGACACAGGAACGGAAACGAAGGATGCGGAACCGTCTCGCCCGGAATATCGATGAAATGCGACAAAATATGCCCCTGCAAATGATTGACCTCCACGAGCGGTATATTATTTGCAACGGCCAATCCTTTGGAGAACGACACTCCGACGAGCAGGGAGCCGAGCAGGCCGGGCCCCCGGGTAAAGGCGATGGCATCGAGGTCGGAGACACCGACCGACGCGTTTTTAAGCGCCGTATCCACCACGGGAACGATGTTCTGCTGATGGGCACGCGAGGCGAGTTCGGGAATCACGCCGCCGTATTGCATATGCACCGCCTGCGAGGCGATGACGTTGGAAAGCATTTCGGTACCGCACAGCACGGCTGCCGAGGTATCGTCGCACGACGACTCGATGCCGAGAATCACGGCACCGGAGCGGGATGAATTTTCCAAGACCTGTACTTTTAATTGACAAATGCCCCTTCACGCCCCTTTAAAACAGGGATAACGGATGGCAGTTTCGTTAAAAATTAGTAAAATTGCGATTCGTTCCGCGGGCCTTTAATGGGGAGTGAAACAGCTATGCGCAAAGGTATAAAAATATTGGGAAAAGTGCTGTCGTGGATAATCGTCGCGATAGTCGGACTGCCGGTTGCAGCCGCCCTGCTGTTGAATGTCGGGACGGTACAGAACTTCGCCGTCCGCAAGGCCACGGAACTCCTTTCGCGCAAACTCGAAACCACCGTCTCCATCGACCGCATCCGTCTGCGCGGATTCAGCCGGCTCGTCGCCGAAGGGCTCTACATCGAGGACTACACGGGCGATACCATGCTCTACGCCAAAAAATTGGGAGCGGCCGTCAGCAAAAGCGCCCTGCTACACAAGAAAATCATTATCGGGGACGTATTTCTGGACGAGGCAAAAATCTATCTCTATACTCCGCGAGACGGGGAACTCAACATCGCGCAGCTCATCTCCCGACTGGGCAGCGACACCACCAAACAGAAGAGCTCCACGAGGCTGGCCTTCCGCGACTTGCGGATTTCCGACTCGCGCTTCATGTTCCGCAACGAAGGGGCCGACACCCTCTCCCAGGGAGTCAATTTCGGAAATATGGTGTTCGACGGACTCGACATCCGGAGCGACGGACTCGATATCGACGGGGGAACCATCACGATGGATATCGTCTCCATGTCGTTCCGCGACATCAGCGGCTTCACGGTCCGCAACCTCTCCACAGACCAGCTCACCGTGGGCGACGGCCTGATAGCCCTGAACGGC
>ERZ772884.1330-NODE-1330-length-16133-cov-17.003048_pt1 | contig 16133 bp, 10 predicted proteins | sample MGYA00580574_ERZ772884 | MGnify/ENA primary metagenome ERZ772884 (study PRJEB29015, sample SAMEA2737690) | human gut metagenome | biome: human gut; feature: human-associated habitat; material: faeces | place: China | collected 2012 ... | reverse complement strand
CAGCGGCCGGAGCTTCGGTCTTGGTGGCGGTAGCAGTCGCGGTGGCGGTGGTGGCAGCCGGAGCGGCTTCCTTGGCTTCGACCGCCGGAGCGGCGGCCTTCTGATCGGCGGCGGCGCGGGCCAGCACTTCAGCCTTCTGTTCCGGGGTGCGGTAGTCGAAGGTGATGATCAGGAAGAAGGAGGTCAGGAAGGAGACCGCGATGGACACCGCGTACACCCACATCTGGTCGAAGACCGGAATGGTCAGCAGCGAGGTGAAGGCGAAGGCGGTGGTGGTCACACCATGCACGGTCTGGCCGGCGGCGGTGACGGACGGGAAGAGCCAGCCGAGGACGGCAATGACGACGCCACCAAGGCCGCAGCCCACGAGCATGCGCTTGTAGACCAGCTTGTACCGCAGGTGGATGCCGTACAGGGACGGTTCGGAAACACCACCAAGCAGGCCGGCTGCGAGCGCGCCGAGAGCGGTCTGGCGCATGTCCTTGTCCTTGTCACGCACGGCGATGAAGAGCACGCCGGCGGTGGCGCCGAAGCAGGCGAAGTTCCACACGCCCATCGGGCCCTGGATGAAGTCGTAGCCGAGCGTCTGGATGTTCATGAGCATCAGGGCGTTGAGCGGCCAGTGCAGGCCGAGCGGCACGAGGAACGGGTACAGCAGCGGGATGATGATGGCGAAGATGAACGGTGCATGGGTGTTCATCCAAGCCAGGCCGACGCCGAGGCCGTTGCCGACCCACACGCCGATCGGGCCGATGATGAAGGCGGTCAGCGCGCCGACGACGATCATGCAGAAGAACGGCACGAACACCAGCTGGACGCTTTCGGGAATGATCTTCTTCAATCCGTGGTAGACGAGGGCGAGCACGGCGGCCATGAGCAGCGGCACGAACACGTTGCCGCTGTAGTCGCTCAACGCCATCGGAATGCCGAAGATGTTGGCGGTGCAGGACTTGGTGCCCAGAGCCGCGTTCTCCACGCACGTGGTGGTCTTGGCGTCCATCAGGCTGGTGAACTGCGGGGTCATGAGGATGGCCATGATGGCGCCGCCCAGCCACGGATCGACCTTGAGCTTCTTGGAGGCGTTGTAGGCGACCATGATCGGCAGGAAGTAGAACACGCCCTTCCAGATGGCCTTGACGAACACCCAGCCGGCGGAGGCCTCGTCATTCGGAATGACGTTCAGTGAGATGAGCAGGTTGACCAGGGCGATGATGATGGAGGCGCCGAGCAGCACGCCCAGGATCGGGCGGAAGGAGTCGGCGAGATACTCGAAGAAGGAGTCCAGCCATGCCACCTTGCCGCGTGCCTTGGAACGGGCCTCGGCCTTGACGTCGGCGTTGCTCTTCTGGCCTTCGCCGGATGCGGAGGCGGCACCGGCGTTCGCCATTTCGGGCAGATGCATGATGTTTTCGTATACGGTGGCCACGCCGCCGCCGATGACGACCTGGAAACGGTCACCGCTTTGCGGGACCGCGCCAAGCACGCCCTTCATATGTTCGAGGGCGTTCTGGTCCACCTTGGACGCGTCCGCCAGCTCGAAGCGCAGTCGGGTGGCGCAATGCGTCAGACTGCGAACGTTTTCAGGTCCGCCGATCGCAGTGATGATCTGCGATGCGAGAGAGTCAGCCATCCTGATTCCTTTCTATTTCCTTCCGATGGGATTCGATGACGCAGCGCGGCTTTTTTGCAACAAAAAAGACCCGGAACATGGCAAACCAATGCCACATTCCAGGTCTTGCGTCTAAAAATGTTGACTTGCAACCCTGCATGAGTCGAATTCATTAGAAACAATACACTATCGGCGTGCGATGCGCAAATCGTCGGGCATCGGGACACTGAAACCCCAATTCCATACTGGAGACACGCCGAGACGTCAAAAAGAAAACGTATTCATCGCACATTGTGGGATGGCTTTCCGCGTTCCGCGCGAACTCGTGGCACAATGAAGGTATGGTTGCAAAAAATGCGGGAATGCCCGCCACCCCAGCAGATCTGATCAATGTCGACGAGGTCATTGGAAAGTACTATGACGTCGTCCCCGACCCGAACGTTCCGGAGCAGCGCGTCTCCTTCGGCACTTCCGGACACCGTGGTTCGTCCCTGAAGACCTCATTCAACGAGGCCCACATCGTGGCCATCACGCAGGCCATCGCCGAATACCGCAAGAAGGCCGGCGTCACCGGCCCGCTGTACATCGGCCGCGACACCCACGCCCTGTCCGAGCCGGCTTGGAAGACCGCCATCGAAGTGCTCGTCGCCAACGGCGTGACCGTGCGCATCGACTCCCGTGACGACTTCACCCCGACCCCGGTCGTGTCCCAGGCCATCCTGACCCACAACCGCGCCGCCGACGGCACCCAGCGCTTCACCGGCGAAGGCCTGGCCGACGGCATCGTCGTGACCCCGTCCCACAACCCGCCGACCGATGGCGGCTTCAAGTACGATCCGGTCACCGGCGGCCCGGCGCCGGCCGACGTCACCAACGCCATCGCCGACCGCGCCAACGAGCTGCTCGGCGATTTCAGGAACATCAAGCGCGTGCCGTTCGAGCAGGCCGTCAAGTCCGATCTGGTCGAGCGTTTCGACTTCCGTGAGCACTATGTGGCCGATCTGGAGAACGTCATCGACTTCGACGTGATCCGCTCCTCCGGCGTGCGCCTGGGCATCGACCCGCTCGGCGGCGCTTCGGTCAACTACTGGCCGCTGATGAACGAGAAGTACAACCTGACCATCGACGTGGTGCGTCCGCAGGTCGACCCGACCTGGAGCTTCATGACCATCGACCATGACGGCAAGATCCGCATGGATCCGAGCTCCCCGTACGCGATGAAGGGTCTGGTCGATTCCCTCAACAACGGCGCTTGGGACAAGTACGATCTGGTCGGCGGCACCGATCCGGATGCCGACCGCCACGGCATCGTCTGCCCGAACTGGGGCGTCATGAACCCGAACCACTACATCGCAGTGTGCGTGGAGTACCTGTTCGGCGGCAACCGTCCGGATTGGCCGGAGGACGCCGGCATCGGCAAGACCCTCGTGTCTTCCTCCCTGATCGACCGCGTGGCCGCCTCCATCAACGCCAAGCTCGTCGAGGTTCCGGTCGGCTTCAAGTGGTTCGTGGACCCGCTGTTCAAGGGCGAGGTCGCGTTCGGCGGCGAGGAAAGCTCCGGCATGTCCTTCCTGCGTAAGGACGGCCGCGTGTGGACCACCGACAAGGACGGCCTGATTCCGGACCTGCTGGCCGCTGAGATCACCGCGAAGACCGGCAAGAACCCGGCCCAGCTGCACCAGGAGCAGGTGGAGCGTTTCGGCGAAAGCTGGTACAAGCGCGTCGACACCCCGACCACCCTCGAGCAGAAGCAGAAGTTCGCCAAGCTCACCGGTGACGACGTCGAGGCCACCCAGCTGGCCGGCGAGGACATCACCGCCAAGCTCACCGAGGCTCCGGGCAACCACGCCAAGATCGGCGGTCTGAAGGTCACCACCAAGGACAACTGGTTCGCCGCCCGTCCGTCCGGCACCGAGAACATCTACAAGGTGTACGCCGAGAGCTTCGAATCCCCTGAGGCTCTGGACAAGGTGCTCGCCGAGGCCACCGAGGTCGTGGACAAGGCTCTGGCCGAGTGATACGGCGTTCCGCCAAGTAATCAAGGCGTAGCGCGAAAAAGACCCGTTCCGTATGGAGCGGGTCTTTTTCGTTGTCGATATCCGCCGTATGGCACGAAACGTGCTTTTCTGGCATGAAACGCAAGCTCCGCGGCACCCCGTATTTCCCTCTCCCGGTACGCTTGGAAGCAGAGCCGGAACGTCATCCGCGCAATCACGGCACAGCAAGGAGGGAACGTGCGCATCGCCATCGTCGAGGACCATCCTGCCGAACGCGAACTGATCGCCACCATGTGCGCGGAATACTTCAACGGCCGGAACGTCGGCGCAACCGCCGGCAGGAATGCCATGCAAACGGTCTGTGACGTTTTCCCCGACGCGAAATCGTTCATCGAAAGCTGGAAGAACAGCCGTTACGACCTGCTGCTGCTCGACTGTTATCTCAGCGACGAGAATCTGCCGCATGCCACCACCGGATTGGACATAGCGCGGCTGCTGCGCAATCAGAACGACGACTGCGCGATCGTCTTCATCACGTCCAGCACCGATTTCGCGGTGCTCGGCTATGAGGTGCAGGCGAGCGGTTATCTGCTCAAGCCCGTCAATCGCAAAACCTTCGAAGCCACCATGGAACGCGTCGAGGAGCAGCTGAAGGCAAAACCGCCGGTCACCCATCTGGCAAAGGCGCAGTCGCCCGGCACGGTGGATTCCAGCTGGCATGTGGCGTTCGGCAATCCGGCCGTGACCATGGACCGGCGGCTCATCGCATACGCCCTGTCCAACGCGCACTACGTGGAATTCACGTTCGCGGACGGCACCCAGACCAAAATCCGCACCAATTTCTCCGATGTGGACCAACGGCTCACCGTGTTCGACAACTTCTACCGCACCGCGCGAGGCGTGCTCGTCAACTTCGACTACGTGTCCGGCATCACCAACGCGCAGTTCGTCATGAAAGGCGGCAGACGCATTCCCATCACGAAAACGGCGGTGACCACCACCTGCCGTGCATACGCGGAATACACGTTCACCCGCATGCGTACGGAGGACTGACATGTTCGCACCACTCGGCGAAATCATCCGGAACGGCATCGCCCAAACCACCCCGTCAGGTCTGTTCTTCGCCATCGGAGAGCAGCTCAACGCGTTGTCCGGCCTGGCATTGTGCCTCATCATGGCATGGAGTCACATGGACAATCCACGCCGTAACGGCACACTGTTCATGTCCATCGGACTGGTCTGGTTCCTGCTATGCGGCGTGCTGTGCGGCACTCTGGGCATCCCATCACTGTGGACGGTCATTCCGACCGCGCCGCTTGTGCTGCTGGTCCTGCGATGGCTGACCGAACTGCCATGGCGGCAACTGTTGCTGATTGTGGCCACGGCTTCCTACATGGTGGCGATCGTCTACTATCTGTCGCTCGTCATCGATGTGGCCGTTCTTGGCGCGGATTCAACCAATCTCCGCGTCGGCTGGCCGGGACTGGTCAATCTGCTGCTGCTTGACGTCGTCGCACTGGTCTCGCTTTGGCATCCGCTGCATGATTCGATTCCAGCCACATTCGATTCCCCATCCATCAGCAAAGGCTTCTGGCAGCTTATCTGGCTGTTTCCGTTCGTTTCGTCCGCGATTGTGGTGTGGTGCATGCCGGCGGACAATTCCACGCTGCTGGACTCGCATATGCTGGAAATCGCGTTCACCGTGGCGGTGGTCTATTCCTGTTTCATGGTGTTGGCGTATTTCCTCATCTGGTACATGATTCAGCAGTCGGACCATCTGCTCGCGGCCCGCAGGCGACAGCATTATGAGGCTTTGCAGACGTTGCAGCTGCAACACATGAACGAGCGGATCCGTGAAGCGCGTCAGATCAAGCACAACGTGCGTCACCACATCCACTCACTGCAGGCGTTGGCCGCGGCTGAAGACATGGATGGCATCCGCTCGTATCTGGATGAGATGTCCAAACACCGGCTGCTGCAAACGGCACCAATGCAGTATTGCGAGCATGCGTCGCTGAACGCGGTGCTTGTCTACTATTGCGATTGGGTCCGGCATTTGGGTGCGGATGTGGACGTCAAAGCGGCGGCGCCGCAATACGTCAACATCAACAACGCGGAATTATGCTCCATGGTCGGCAATCTGCTGGAGAACGCCACGGAGGCCATCACCCAGCAAACGCAGGGCGAGAGGCGGCTCAAAGTGCGCATCCGGTATCGTTCCGGCCCTCCGGCGGCCCTGTTCATCACGGTGGACAACACGTACGGCGAAGCCGATACCAGCATCGAACAGATCGACGGCGATCTCGTCTCGACCAAACATGGTGGCACGGGGCTGGGCACCGCCACCGTACGAGAGACGGCCGAACGGCACCATGGCACGGCCTCCTTCGAGCACAGCGACGGCATGTTCCGCGCCTCCGTCATGCTGTGTCTCGGCGACTAATCGCATATGCCGTTGCCATGCGGTATCGATAGGCGATACCGCATGGCGGACGATGCGGTATGACGGGCAAACGGCGAGTCGCGCGGCTTTCGTAGGGTAGAAGCATGACGATTACGGTTTCAACAGACGGTTCCGCGCTTGGCAATCCGAATGGTCCGATGGGTTGGGCCTGGGCCGACCACGAGCCCGCGGCAGGCGGCAAGCCGGGGCACGAGCATGCCGGCGATTGCGATGCCGGCGGCGCGACGAACGGCACCAACCAGATCGGCGAATTATGCGCCGTGCTGGAGGCGTTGCGAGCGCATCCCGGTTCCGAAGACCTGGTGATCGAGACCGACTCGCAGTATGCGATCAACTGCTCCACCAAGTGGGTGCAGGGTTGGAAGCGCAACGGCTGGAAGAATTCGCAGAAGAAACCGGTGAAGAACGCCGATTTGATCCGCGCCATCGACAATGAGATCGCACATAGGGCGGGGTCGGTGCGATTCGTGTGGGTCAAGGGTCATGCCGGCAACGCGGGCAACGAGAAAGTGGACGAGCTGGCACGCACGTATGCGGGCGATTGCCGTTCGCATGTGCGCGAAGGCTATCTGCCGTTGGAAGGATGGCAGTCGCTGCTGGCTTCCGAGTATTCGCGTGGCACCGATGTTCCCGAGGATGCGAGGATGCTGATGGATGGTGCGATCAGCGCCGCCGAATACCACATGGGACGCGGACAAGGCGATTCCGCCACGACCGGCACCGGCGATTCCGGTGCCGATACCGCCAATTCCAGCAACAGCACGAAGCCGCGTTCGATCGCCAGCATGCTGGCGGAGCCGGAAGGCGTTTCCCACGACCTTGCGGATTTCGGACAGACAACCGATGACGACGCAGATGATGCGGTGGAAACGACCGTGCTCGAGACCGAACCGGCGGAAACCACCACAATGCTTGAGACCGAAGCGACGAAGGTCATACCCGAATCCAGCTTCCCGGACGCGGGAGGTCCAGCCGAACCGGACGAATCCGGAGAAACAGACGAATCCAGGAAAACGGACGAATCCGGTGAACCGCATCAGTCCTATGCGCAGATGCTGGTCAAACCCGACTATTTTCCCCGTGAAGGCGACGAGAACGACAAGCCGGTGACGGGCAACGCGGACGGCACGGACACGGACAGCACGGCCGTACCGCAGAATGCGAACGAATCGCACAGCGAATCGCAAGACGACGAAGAATCGGCACCGGAACAGGCAGCTTCATCGCAATCGCAGGATCTGCCGAAACTGCCGCATCGTCCAAGCCCATCGGGCCTGTCGGTGTCGGGTACGGTGCGGTTCACTCCCCCACCGGAATCCAGCCCGACCTTCGACGGCAATCCACGTCTCATCCGTGGGTATATCGCCGTGGAAGGCTATGTGATGGGTGACGGCACGCTGGTATTGGACGAGGCGCCGTTCGCGGTCAAACATAGCTGAGCGAGACATGTGGGGAGCCGCTTTACGCAAGCCGCTCCCCACATGTCATTTCATGCGCGTCTTTTTTTGCACGCCACCTCACGCAGGACCGTGAAACATTCCGTGAAAACTTTTCCGCAGTCCAAAACAGACACCTGCTCCCGCAACCGACCATTCGCGCCTTGAAAATCAACGCATCCGATAGTATGGAGACGGTCTTAACCCCATATCGAAGGAGGATCATGGACAAGGCACAGCAGGACGCGCTGAAGAAGGCGGCCGGCATCGAGGCTGCAAAGCTGATTCAGAACGGCATGATCGCAGGTCTGGGCACCGGCTCGACCGTGCGTTTCCTGGTCGACGAGCTCGGTCGTCGCGTCAAGGAGGAAGGCCTCGAGTTCACGGGCGTCACCACCTCCCGCCGCACCCAGGAGCAGGCCGAAGGCTACGGCATCAAGATCGTCAACATCGATGACGTCGACCATATCGACGTGACCATCGACGGCGCCGACGAGGTGGACAAGAACTTCAACGGCATCAAGGGCGGCGGTGCGGCTCTCCTGTGGGAGAAGATCGTGGCCACCAACTCCAACAAGATCGTGTGGATCGTGGACGAGTCCAAGGTCGTGGACACCATCGGCAAGTTCCCGCTGCCGGTCGAGGTGATTCCGTTCGGCGCAGGCCAGGTCGTCAAGAAGTTCGAGGCCAAGGGCTACAAGCCGGTGCTGCGTCTCGACGCGAACGGCGAGCCGGTGCGCACCGATGAGAACAACTATGTGGTGGATCTGCACCTCGAGCGCATCGACCACCCGCAGGAGCTCGCGCAGGACCTCATCACCATGGTCGGCGTGGTCGAGCACGGCCTGTTCCTGAACATGGTGGACCAGGTCATCGTCGGCGATCCGAACGGCCCGCGCGTGATGGACAACCCCAACAAGTGAGATCCTGACAGGCAGGCGTGTCGGCTGGTGTGGAATATACCGGCCGACACCGCCGCGCAGATAGCAAAAATCCCGCGACTCCGAAAGGAATCGCGGGATTTTGTTTGAGCGGACGCTTCACACGCGCCTGAAGACTACTTGCGCTGGTGGCGAGTCTTACGAAGCAGTTTACGATGCTTCTTCTTGCTCATGCGCTTGCGGCGCTTCTTGATGACCGAGCCCATCTCAGCCTCCGTTCCTTAAACTCAAAGGGTAAAAGTTTGCAACTTGCCCAATACTACACTGCTTCGGGGACGAATACGCGCGCAGGCATTCATATGGTGGAAAATCACGTTTCGTTTTCCGCGTGATATTCCATCAGCCGGCCGCGATTCGCCATCGAGACGATTCCGTCGACGTTACAGGGGGAACTGCTGGTAGAAACGCTGGATGTCGTTCTTCGCGCCGGTGGCATAGAAAACCACCGTATCGTTGCGCCACACGGCAACGGCCTTGGTATCGTCGTCCGGATCGGCTTTGGCGCTGTAGGCGCCGGTCGTCTTGCCGGAGACCTTCACGTTGCCGCTTCCCAGCTCCTTGCCGGTCATGGCTTCAGCCAGCGTGTCGTACTGGGATTTCGCCTTGTCGCCGTCGTTCCACTGGCCCACTTCCAGCGTGACGTCCTGTCCTTTCTTGCCGGTGGAATACGTCAACGCGTATTCCTCGACGGGAGAGGTGCTGGACCACGTCGTGCTGGCGTCAGCCTTGGTACGCGCGTAATTCAATACGGAATCCGGCATGGCCTTGAGCAGCTCGCTGGCCCCGTCGGGCAATGCCACGGCATCGATCGACGGTTTGGTGGGCTCCGTCTTGTCGCCGTCCGTACCGTTCGAAGTGGAAGCCTGCTGGCTCGTCTGACCGGCCTGACCGGCCTGTCCGTTCTTGTTCAAGGCCCAACCAGGCCACACGAATGCGGAAATCAGAGCAAGCACAACCACAAGCGCGGCTGCTACGACGGCGGCAATCAATTTGCCATGCGAAGAGGAATTCTGCGTATCAGACATGCTTGTCATTCTTTCACAGCCATAAGACGCGCAACCATCCCCTCGAAGTCATGGAATCCAGTTCCCGAAACGGTTTTCAGCGCAATGTCTGCGCAACGAGTACGCCACCCGCGAACGTCTTGTCCCAAAACCTCCGTATTGTCGGCGATATGGCAAAGACGTCCTCGCAATTCCTCTGTTCCGAATGCGGCTGGAGCGGCCCGAAGTGGCTCGGCCGCTGCCCCGAATGCGGTCAATGGGGCACCATTGAGGAATTCCATGAAGCCCGTCCCGCGGCAGGCTCGCGTACCGCGGCTCCGGGACGGACCTCGCGCACGCAATCGCATCCGGTCGCATCGTCCGCGGCGAGGCCGATCACCGACATAGACACGGAGAACATCTCCAGAATCGCCACAGGATTTTCGGAATTCGACCGCGTGCTCGGCGGTGGCATCGTGCCGGGATCGGTCACGCTGATCGCAGGAGAGCCGGGCATCGGCAAATCGACATTGCTGCTGGAAACCGCCGGCAATGTGGCGAGGCTGACGGCGTTCGCCACCGAGCGCAATACCGTACTGTATATTTCCGGCGAGGAATCGCAGGCGCAGGTCCGCATGCGCGCGTCGCGCATCGGCGCCATGGAGCCGAATCTGCTGCTCGCCTCCACCACGGATCTGTCCACGGTGTTGGGGCTTATCGAACAGTTCAAGCCGGCGTTGGCCATCGTCGATTCGGCGCAGACCATCGTCTCGCAGGACGTCGATGGCATCTCCGGCGGATCCACGCAGGTGCGCGAAGTGGCGAGCGCGCTGATTGACACCGCCAAAACCCTTGATATTCCAGTGCTTTTGGTGGGTCATGTCACCAAGGATGGTTCGATCGCAGGTCCGCGTACGTTGGAGCATCTGGTGGATGTGGTCTGTCAGTTCGAAGGCGATGCCGAAACCGCGTTGCGTATGCTGCGTGCAGTGAAGAACCGTTTCGGACCGACCGATGAGGTCGGCTGTTTCGATATGAGCGGCGAGGGCATTGAGGAGGTGACCGATCCGTCCGGCCTGTTCCTATCAACCGGCAATGGTTCTGCGGCGACGCAGGTGGATGGCACGTGCGTGACGTTCACGTTGGATGGGCATCGCAGTCTGCCGATTGAAGTGCAGGCGCTGGTCACCAGGTCGGTGCTGCCGACGCCACGTCGTGCGGCGAACGGTGTGGACTCCAACCGTATCGCCATGCTGGTGGCGGTGTTATATCGTCACGGTGGCATCAATCTGCTGGCCAACGACCTGTACATTTCCACAATCGCCGGCGGTCAGGCGCGTGAGCCGGGTTGCGATCTGGCGATTGTGGCCGCGTTGGCGAGCGCTGCGCAATCGAAACCGATTCCCCGTACGACGTGCGCGATCGGCGAGATTTCGTTGACCGGGCAGGTGCGCCCGGTGCCGAGACTGGAATATCGGCTTCGTGAGGCGGCGCGTCTTGGTTTCACCACCGCCGTTGTGCCGACGCTGCGCAAGAACGTCGCCGTGCCGGGAATGGGCGTGGTGCAGGCGGATACGTTGCAGGACGCGTTGGCCGCGATTCTGCGATAGGTCGCCGATGCCCAAACGGCATCGCCATCCGCTTTTTGCAACCCGGGAAAGCCCGTTTGGGTAACAAAACACGGATGGCGTCAATGATTCGCGTCAATCGAACCAATCAAATCAATCGAACCGATCCGTCTCAAGCGGTGAGGCGCTTCGTCTCCTCGACGTTGCGTTTCAGCTCGACCACCAGATCGTCGGCCGAATCGAATTTGATCTGCGGGCGCAGGAATCCAGCGAATTCCACGCGCGCCTGATGGCCGTACAGGTCCAACCAGTCATCGGTGATGGCGTAGGCTTCCACCACGCGTTCGGCGTCACCGTCCTCGTTGAACGTCGGCTTGGTGCCGATGGAGATGGCCGCCGGCCAGCGGTGTGGCGACTGCATGGCCACGCGCGCGTTGACGGACGAAGCGTCATACTGCTGCGATACGCCGTCGGCCGGCTTCTCCCCGGCTTCTTCGCCACCGTCGGCGGACTTCTCCCCCAAATCGACCAGCCAGCCGGCGTACACGCCGTCCACCGGCAGGTATCCGGCGACGTTCTCGCTCAGATTGGCGGTCGGGAATCCGATGGTGCGGCCGCGTTCCTCGCCATGCACCACGGTGCCTTCCACGGCATGCGCGTGGCCGAGTATCGCGTCTGCGTCCTTGATACGGCCTTGGCTCAGCAGATAGCGCACATTGGTGGAGCTCCACGTGCGCACCTCCTTGGCCTGATGCTTCTTGCTCCATGCGCGTCGTTCGGCCTTGGAAGCCCCTTCCAGAGGGTCGGAAGGCTCGCCGGGTTCGGACGGCATCACCGGCTTCGCATTGACCGGCACTCGGGTCAGCCCCGGACCGAAATCGTCCACGACCTCCAGCTGGAACACGCCGGTGGCGAGCGCCAGATTCTCAATGGCCTTCACGTTTCCGGCGCGGTTCGCGCCCATGGCGGCGTCGGAGCCGAGCACCAGCGTGCGCATGCCGAGTTTGCCGACCATCTGGCCAAGGAAGAAGCGGTATGATTTCGCGGCGAATGCCATGGTGTAGCGCACGATGAGCGTGTAGTCCACGCCGATGGCGTCGATGGCGCGCAGCCGTTCGTCCACACTGGTCAGCGCCTGCGTGTCAGGCGTGCCTGCGGGCGGTTCCTGACCGTCATGTTTGGCGGCGTAAGCGTGCACCAGCGCGGGACGCGGGTCGAACAGCACCACCACGGAGAACGCCTGCTCCTGTTCGGCGAGTTCGGCCACACGGCGGATGACCGCCTGATGTCCCTGATGCATGCCGTCGAATGAGCCGATGGTCACCACGGACTTCTTGTCGTTGCTCAGGGTCGGCCAATCCACCATGCCGCTGGCATCGGGGGTAAGCGTGATCGTCTTCATGTGTCCTTCTTTGCGTATTGTCCGTGTGTTTGTCGTGTTCGTATTGCGTGCAGGCCGGTCTTGATTGTTTCAGTTGAAGACCGCGACCGGCTTGGTCTCGCCACGTTTGGCGCGTTCCACGATCGCCACCAGATCGTTGGTTTCGGGAACGTATGCGGCCATGGTCGTATGGATGTCGTGGGCGATTCTACGGCCGAACCGCAGGTCCGTCGCCTCCTGTTCGGTGACGGGAAGCATGTCCATGGAAGCGGCCGCGCTGGCGACCAGGTCGAGTGCGTGGTCAATGGCATGCTCGGCATCGTCAAGCACCGCACGGTTGCGTGTCACTTCGATGCCTTCGCGGTTGGTGAAGGTTTTGGCTTCCGTATGGGCGGTCATGACGTTCGGCATGTCCACCGAGAAACGCCCGACGCGGATGCGGCGCAGCATGGTCAGATGGCCGCCGAGACCGAGTTCGGAGCCCAGATCGCGGCCGAGTGCGCGGATGTAGGTGCCGGCCGAGCAGGTCACGGCCACGTCGAGTTCCATGACTGGCTGCATGTTCGGTTCGTTTTGCCCGTCGGTTTCGGCATGCCAGGATTCCTCCGGGGCGATTTCGACGGCATCGGCAAGAGGTGATCCCGCGCATGTGGTCGAAGCATAGCCGTATCGCACTGCCGAAACGCTGAATTCCGAGATGGTCACCGGACGGGCCTTGAGGTCCACATCCTTGCCTTCTCGGGCCAGATCATAGGCGCGCTGGCCGTTGATTTTGATGGCTGAATAGGAGTTCGGCACCTGCTCGATGCGCCCGGTGAAATGATGGGCGATGACGTCTTCAACGGTCTGTCGTGAAGGGAATTCGGCGATAGTTCCCTCCTCCGGCAGCAGTTCGCCGTCGGCGTCGTCCGTGGTGGTGCGCTGGCCGAGTCTGATGGTGGCCAGATAGGTTTTGTCGTGGTCGACGATGTAGTTGAGCAGACGTGTGGCGTTGCCGAAGCCGACCACCAGCACGCCGGTGGCCATCGGGTCGAGCGTGCCGGCATGGCCGACGCGTTTCATGTGCAGGGCGCCACGCACCGCCGCGACCACATCGTGGCTGGTGACGCCCTGCGGCTTGTCGATGACCAGCAGACCGGAGTTGTCAGGCTTCGTCGTCATCGTCCCAATCCTCGACCTCGACATCGTCATCATCGTCGAAGTCGTCATCATCGGGCTCGTCGTGCTTGTACGGATCGGCGTCGCCGGCGTATTGCGCGTTGGCGCGGGACTTGGCGAGTTCTTCGTCGCGCTTGTGTGCGAGCGCGAGGATGTCCTCGATCTCATGGGCCTCGCCCGGCACTTCGTCGAAGATGAATTCCAGTTGCGGGGTGAGTCGCAGTCCGGCCTTGGTGCCTACCAGGGAACGCAGGCGTCCTTTGGCCTGGTTCAGGGCCTGCTGCGCGCGGCGGCGTTCGCCCTGCTCGTGTCCTTCGTGGCCGAGCTGGGTCCAGTAGACTTTCGCGATCTGCAGATCGTTGGTGACGCGCACTTCGGTGATGGTCACGTTGGCCAGTCGCTTGTCGTGCAGCTGCGCCTCCATGGACGATGCGATCACACGCTGAATCAACGCCGCGATGCGCGCGGCGCGGGGATTGGTTCCTGCCATTGCTGTCCTTTTGGTGAAAAGTTCTTGTTGTATCACGGAACGCCCGCAGTCGTGAACCGGCTGTGGGCGTTCCTTACCTGGTTATCGATACGAAGCTCGAAGCACTCGGCTACTTACGCTCGATTTCCTGCATTTCGAAGGTCTCGATGATATCGCCGATCTCGATGTCGTTGAAGGTGCCGAGGTTGATGCCAGCCTCGTAGCCTTCCTTGACGGAGTTGACGTCGTCCTTGAAACGACGCAGCGAGGAGATCTCGAGGTCGTTGACGGTGGCGATGCCGTTGCGCAGGATACGGCACTTCGTACCACGCTTGACTTCGCCGTCCTGAACCATGACGCCGGCGATGTTGCCGAACTTGGAGGAGCGGAAGATCTCGCGGATCTCGGAGTGGGAGGTGACGACCTCTTCGTATTCCGGCTTGAGCATGCCCTTGAGGGATGCTTCGATGTCCTCGATGGCCTTGTAGATGATCGAGTAGTACTTGATCTCCACACCTTCGCGTTCGGCCAGATCCGCCACCTGGCGGTTCGGACGGACGTTGAAGCCGATGATGACGGCCTTGTCGACGGTGGCCAGGTTGACGTCGTTCTGGGTGATGGCGCCGACGCCGCGGTGGATCACCTGGATGCCGACCTCGTCGGACACCTCGATTTTCATCAAGGAATCTTCCAGAGCCTCGACGGAACCGGAGGAATCGCCCTTGATGACGATGTTGAGCATATCCACCTCGGACTTGGCGAACTGCTCCTTGAGGCTTTCGAGGGAAACGACCTTGCGGCGCTTGGCCAGCTGGGCCGCACGCTCGGTGGCCTGACGCTTCTCGGCGATCTGACGTGCGGTACGGTCGTCGGAGGCCACCAGGAACAGGTCGCCTGCGGTCGGCACGGAGGTCAGACCCAGCACCTGCACCGGGGTGGACGGACCGGCTTCCTGCATGTGGTTGCCGTTTTCGTCGAGCATGGCGCGGACACGACCGTAGGAGGTGCCGGCAACGATGGCATCGCCGATGTGGAGGGTACCGGACTGCACCAGCACGGTAGCCACGGCGCCACGGCCCTTGTCAAGTCGGGCTTCGACGGTGGCGCCACGGGCGTCCATATCCGGGTTGGCGCGCAGGTCGAGCTCGGCGTCGGCGGTGAGCAGCACCGCTTCGAGCAGCTTGTCGACGTTGGTGCCCTGCTTCGCGGAGATGTCGACGAACATGGTGTTGCCGCCGTATTCTTCCGGAACCAGACCGTATTCGGTAAGCTGGCCGCGGACCTTGTCCGGGTTGGCGCCCGGCTTATCGATCTTGTTGACGGCCACCACGATCGGCACATGCGCGGCCTGGGCGTGGTTGATGGCTTCCACGGTCTGCGGCATGACGCCGTCGTCGGCGGCGACCACGAGGATCGCGACGTCGGTGAGTTCGGCGCCACGGGCACGCATTGCGGTGAAGGCTTCGTGGCCCGGGGTATCGAGGAACGTGATCTTGCGCGGCTCGCCCTCAAGGTTGACGGTCACCTGGTATGCGCCGATGCGCTGGGTGATGCCGCCGGCTTCGCCTTCGATGACGTTGGTGCGGCGGATGGTGTCGAGCAGTCGGGTCTTACCGTGGTCGACATGGCCCATGACGGTGACGACCGGCGGACGCGGCTTCAGATCCCCGTCCTCCTGCAGTTCCTCTTCGTCCAGGTTGATGTCGAACTGCTGCAGCAGCTCCTTGTCTTCCTCTTCGGCGGACACGATCTTGATGTTCCAGCCGATTTCCTCGCCGAGGATCTGGAACGTGGCCTCATCCAGGGACTGGGTGGCCGTGGCCATTTCACCAAGGTGGAACAGCACGGTGACCAGCGCCGCCGGATTGACGTTGATCTTCTCGGCCAGATCGGCGAGGGACGCGCCCTGACGCAGACGGACTTCCTGTCCGTTGCCGGTCGGAATGCGCACGCCGCCGATGACCGGAGCCTTCATCTCCTGGAATTCCTGACGCTTCGCCAGACGGTTCTTACGCGCCTTCGAGGACTTGCCTCCCTGACGTCCGAACGCGCCTGCAGCGCCGCCGCGGCCGCGGCCACCACGTGCCGGACCATTGCTCGGAGCGCTGTTGCCGCCCTGGAAACCGC
>ERZ772884.1326-NODE-1326-length-16155-cov-11.447019_pt1 | contig 16155 bp, 20 predicted proteins | sample MGYA00580574_ERZ772884 | MGnify/ENA primary metagenome ERZ772884 (study PRJEB29015, sample SAMEA2737690) | human gut metagenome | biome: human gut; feature: human-associated habitat; material: faeces | place: China | collected 2012 ... | reverse complement strand
TGATTAAGAACGGTCTTAGTGTAGGCAGCCATCTTCTTCTGACTGTCACCGGCCTTGGTCTTGTAACCGAACTGTTCTAGGGCAGGTGCGCCATAGCCAACAACCGAGTTGTAGTCATCCCCAGACGCTCGTGCCGCTTGCAGAAAGTATTTATGTGAGGCTAATTCTTGACTACCAGAGTAGCCACGCCGAATCAGCTCTTCGCCACCCTTGGACATTTCAGTAGGAGCAACCCCGTATTGCAGGGCGAACTGATTATTGTCCTTCTCCATCTGCTTGGTTTCAGCAGCGGACGCTCCGGCTGACTCACCACCTGTATGTAGTAGGTTGCGAATGGTGGTGTATTTATTTTCTAGCTCAGTGGCTTCATCAGCCGACTTTTTGAATGCAGCGGCCACGGGTAGCATAGCCATTGAAATGCCAGTACCCATGCTGACTAATCGACTACCAGCACTATGTAAACGGCCGAATGCTCCCGTTGTCCGTTCAGTACTAGTTCTAGTGTGTTCTACAGCCCGTCTGCTTTTTTCTTGGCTACGGACAACAGAATCGCTAGTTTCACTGGCCTTTTGACGTACGCGTCCCTCGGACTCTGCAAGTTTGTCTTGAGCAGTCTTTGTTTTAACAACTGATTCAGTTACTTTGGACTGCTCTTGTGCAGTTTTAGAAGCCTGCGCGGCATTTCGAGCTTGAATACTTTGATTCTTTTGAGCTTCGGCATTAGCATCCCGCTGACGCTGTTCAATGTCATGAACACGTTTAACATATCCATCAAGATTATTTAAAGCCTTTTCTTGGTTTTTAATCAGTTCGTCGGTTGCACGTTTTGCCTCCGATAATCCTGATTTATTGACCTTATACGCAATTTCAATGAAGCTTTTTCTTAAAGCCAATTATGTATACCCCCTCTCTAGTTATCGCCAGGATTCAAAGCCTTAACAATTGCATTCGACATGCGAATATCTCTCTGTTCTTCAATCTCATCTACCAACGCGTTAGCTATAACTAATTCATCAGTAGTCATATGTTTAGCTTCTTCAACAGTGGCAATTCCATAGATAGAAGGGCGATAGTATTGCAGAAGGTATTGTGCTTCTTGCTTTACTTGTTCTGGTTTATGCTCGTATTGATTACCGAAACATCCGCTTCACGAAGTCTTCCGCCGCTGCCATAACTTCGTTGAAGTCGGATTCAGACGATACCGTTCCCAGGAATACGTCGGCTTCTTGCATAGTCGTAGCGTAGCCATCGTGGTGATCCCAATAATCAAACTTGATTTTTGGACTAATTAATACATGTTGCATGACCTGCTTGTTATATTCAGACATAGCAATTCCGCCGTTGTACATTTTTGAATCTTCAACCATGTTTTCTAGACGTTCTAATCCAGGGAACTTGAAGTCGTAGTTAACGATGCTTCCATCATGGTCTTTTGCTTTCACTGAACTAGTTTTATCAGCTTCCTTAATTTGCTTATCAAAAAATCTGTAGTCATAATCGCCTTCCAAAATAAACTTCATCAAAGCTTGGTGGAGTAAGGCTTTATTTTCATAACCATTGACGTTAGAAGCGTCCTTAACATTTTGCTGAACGTAAAATGTGCCAGGATATGTGAAAAGATATTCGTTTCCAGATTCGGCAGTAAATGTTTCCTGCTTCATGGTCTTGGAGTAATCCTTCTTTTTAGGTGCTACCTTTTTGCGAGTAGTAGTTTTTACCGCCACATTAGTTACTTGTGTTTCATTTTTTTCAGTCATAAGTAAAATATCTCCTTTTTTATTTTGAATAATGGCCTGACACGGAGTTGAACCGTGCCAAGTCCCAAAAATTTAAGCAAAAAAATAGACTGCACCGGCAGCCTTACTCAAATTCTATTTATTTCCCGGTGCTAAGCGTTTGCGTCGCCATCGTACTTGTAGTCAAAGACTTGTGCAGTCCAAGCACGAGTAGGCACGCTCTTACCGAACGGCGCGTCAGGTGCCTTCTGGATCATGCAATGGTCCCCACCAGTCTTCTCATCCCCATAAGCGATGTGAAAGCCAAACACTTCATCGGTGTTGTACAACTCACTAAGTAAGTTATTGGTTGGAGATCCCTGTTGCACGGTGGTTTGAATAGTCCCCATTGCGTCATACGTGACCGAAGCCGCTGCAGATGCTTGTGGGTCACTCATCGCGTCCACTTTATTGTTGGTTTTTTGCGGAGTAACCATGTCACCATCTTGAAAGTTCCGAAGGATTACGGTAGATCCATCGGCCCGCGTGATAGTAATAGAGACGTCCTTAGCCTTGTACAAGTTAAGCGTCCGTCCTTCACCAATATCAATTGAATTGCGACCAGTAAAGTCGTCAACTGCGTTTCCTACTGACATTTACTTTTCCCCCTTTCTTATACCCATTGTTGTTCATTACCGTGCACGTAAACCGTGTTGATAGCGCTAGATGGCGTATAGCCAAAAGTCGTGTCCTTCAAAACACGGCTAGCAATCGCAAAACGGCCTACTTCCTTTACGGAAGGAACGTGGGTTGAGTACATTGGCTTACCTGTATCAGGGTCGGTCGCAATAATCCCCGCATTGTAAGACAGGCTCATAGAGCTATCTAAGCTAGCGGCAATCATCCCTAAGCCAACCGAGTCAAACGGTGTCTTGCCAGCCGAGTTCAAGGTGTTCTGTAGGTTTCCTTCAACGGTTGCCTTGATTTGGTCGCGACCATGAACTTCGTCGATGTAATATCCAGCGGCATTCTTGTCGTCAGTTTGGTTGTCGTTGTTACCCTTGTGCACGTAGCAGATAAGTCCTAACTTTTCCAGCGCCAAGATATCACTAGCCGGAAGAGTCTCAGGCGTAACATTTGCCAAATCAGATACGAACTTCCACGATACTTGACCAATGGTCCCCTGAGCACCGGCAGCAGCTAAAGCCGCCGCATACAGTTCGTCCGTATCAGTATGGTAGAAGCACCATGTCCGGGAGTTAGCAGCGAACTCAGTTGCATCGTTCTTGTTATCTTCACCAAATTGCAAGAACAGAATGTGATAACCCTTAGCATCGTAGCCGCCGTGTTCGATCAGATTGGACAACGCTAAAGCATCATCCTTGTTATAGTCAGCTAAAATAGCAAATTCCCAGTTGTTGTAGAAGTAGTCAAAACCGGCCTTTGCAATGCCAGTGGTTGGCACGTCATCTCCCGGTTCATTGATGGTGACCGGAGTAGCCTTGATTGTAGCCCCGTCAGAGGTTGCGTCAGCCGTAACGCCAGATGGTGCGGGTGCTTGGGCCTTAACAGTCGAATCACCCGTGAAAGTCGTTACAGCTACCAATTCTGGTGCAGGGCTTTGAGCGAATTGCTGCTCAGCAATTTTGTAGACACTCGTGTCGGCCGGATAATCGGCTTCCACAGCGCCCAGATATGTATATTCCTTGTAGGATTCTTTGTCTCCCTTAACGAAAATGTTGGAATTTTTAAGTCCAATCGTCGTTTGAGGGTGTGTGATGTCGATGGTGACAAACACATCGGTAATTTTTGGAATTACTGGCAATTAAATCCCTCCTATTCTCATTTGTATTTATCTTTATCAGATAGATTGGCTCCATTGATGCCAATATCGCCAATTGTGTTTATTTTGTCTTTAAATGTATCTAGCAATCGAAGGCGTACGGTGAACTCAGTTCTACGTTCAACTTGAACCGTAATCACATTGTCTGAAGACTCAACCTCCCCTGTGTCGACCACACCAAAGTCGTTTTCATCCCCCAGGTAGTCCATGGACTGCGTTTCAAATAGTTTCCGTAGTTGGTTACCTAAGGTGTACGCCTCGTTGGCGCTTTGAGAGTGGCACATGAAGTCAATTTCAGCTTCAAACTCCTCTCGATCCACGTTATCCGTAATGTCGATGGGTATGTATGGTCGGACTTGGTACGTAAAAAACGGATATGGTGGCTGGGGGCCCATTCCGCCCTCGACAATGCAATCCATACCCGTTTCTTGCTTAATTAACTCGTTGATTTTGGCCATTAAGGTCTTCCAGTCAAACGGTTTTTCCATTAGTCGTCACCGCCTCCAGATTGTAAATTGTGATACCGGCATAAGGCTGATAGTCGCTCTTTTTTGCCACTCGATAGGTGATTCCACGTTCAAGGTCTTTGACCTCTGTTTGGTCAGCTATTTTCGGTTGTTTTGAGTACCAGTCCATATCCCAGACATCTAGCATTCCTCCCCGGTTGCCCGTGTAGTAAGTACCAGGGCTAGCGTTAGTTCCAGGCGGGAGTAATGGCTCGTTGACTTTGAGTGGAACGGCCTTATCAGCCACCCACTCACCAGATTCATCATAATGGCCGCCATCGTTGCCGCCTCCCATTTCAATTTCAAGCGGAATCCCCCAGCGGTCTATCATGTCGTCGAAGTCAAACATTAGTCATCACTCCTTTATTCATTCAGTTGTCCCAGCGGCGATAGTCGCACCGTCAGCCGTTGGCGTTACCACCAGGTTAGTCGGAGCCGGTGCCTTCTGTTTTGGGACAGTCCATCCCGGAACATCCTTTGCATCAGATTCAGTCAAAGTACCAGCTGGGTCAGTATGAGTAGCGACATAGTCGCCATCAGGCACAACCGTGCCAGGGGCCAATCCCTTGACGATAGCCTTAGCGTCCGTATCAGTACCCGTTGCGATAACCGTTTTAAGGTCATCTTTCTTGTATACATTAAGAGTTAAAGAACTCGTATCTGCCATATTTTCACCTCCTCTCAAATTAATTTAGGAATAATTCGGTAGTCGATGGCGTCTCTCAGGGCACCAGTGTCGATTAGAGGGTCGTCGAAGCCCTTATTTGCCACAGTCAGCGGTGCGTTGTGTGGCACCTTGAAGCGCACAATTTCGGATTTCATTTGTTCGACAGCAATGTGTCCAATCATGTGAAGAGCCATCATGGCACTACCATCCCCGTTCATGAGTTTGGTAATCTGTTGGACAGCAAGTGTCTGCCAACGTCCCTCATGGCGGGTAATCGTCCGTTCCATGAACTTGCGAGCTGGAATACTAACTGACTTCTTCTTGACGTAGGTTCGTATCCCATCCTTCATGAGTGGAATTACGAGGTAAGGCACATTCTTAGCCCGGATGACTGCTCCGTCATTGTTGACTACAGCAATCATCTGTAAGAAGTCGTCATGAAGAACGCCCACCTCAATCTGCATCGAGTTAAAGACATCAATTTCACGTTCGATTTTGTCTATGTAGTCATATTCATCTTCACTCAATAAAAATGCACCTCGTTCTTACCGATGGGAGCTAACCCCCATGCTTTTAGCAAGTCGTTGTAGAGCTTCAAAAACATGTCAGAACCAAGACTAGACACGTCAAAAAAGCTCTCAGTGAGAGGGCCCATGGTCTGACTACTTTTGTTATTTCCTTGGCGCATAATCTGTGTACCGATATGCGCCGCCATCAACGCCCACCCATGTAGAATGACGTTTTCAGGCTGTTCAGGCAGACCGGACATGGCTACCACCGGTTGAGCTAAGTCAATCCAGCTCTGAATCACGTCCGGCTCTAGCTTGGCAAACTTCTGGTCCATCCCCTGTACAGTAGATACATCGATGGTCATCTAATCACCTACTTTACGAGAGCAAGCAGATCGGCCTTAGCAGTCACACCACTGTAGCTGATCCCCTGTGCGTCCAGGTAGGCCTTAATTTGGTCGATAGTGTTGGCAGAGGTTGGCTTGGCTGTACCGTCATCCCCTACATTCGTATCAGCCCCGTTATCAGCCGATGGGGCTAGGCTTTTGGGTCAGTCGTAGTAGTGGTCGAAGCTGGTGCAGTTGGTGTAGTTGCCAGCGGGTCTGTACCAGCCTTGGCAAACGCATCCAAAATATAAATACCGTCAATTTGTGGGAAGGAAGGCATTACTTCCTGAGACACATTGATCTTCTTGTTGACGGGGTCAGAATCAAGCATGGTAGTAATAGCCACACCGTTATCAACCAATGTCATATCCACATCAGAGGCTGCTGCTAAGTCAGCTTCTTCTGGGGTGGTAGACATAATGGTCTTCCCAAGTTCGCCATCTGGTAAGAAGATAACCCGGCCATCTGGAATCCATTTCTTTTTGGTCCCATCAATATCCATGTACCGCTTATCATAGATTTGTACGGTCAAGCCATAGTTAGTCACCAAAAAATTAAGCAGTTCAGACTGCGGAATCGTCACGTTTGCCAGTTTCCCATTGTCATATAGCATGGTTGACTTAACATTTGTATCACTCATTAGTGCATTAAAAGTGGCTTTATTCATAACGGCACGCGTAATTACCTGATCCGAATCATCGCCTACTAAGTCACGAGCCTTTTGAATGTCTTCAAATGGTGTTGAACCGGTAGTGCCCCAAGCCTTGTCATTTACAACACGGTGAGAAGCTTTCATTTGGTAATCTGCTGTAATGGTTTGACCATTGCCGATGACGTTGATCTTACCAGTTTGGATAATTTGGTTCCGCATAATTTCACGTGTCAATTGTGCGCCCTTAAGCAATTCCATAGAGTCTTGGAAGATATGGTTATTAATCATATCTTTTTCAGCTTGTGTTGCGTTGGCACCTACTCGAAGTAATTGTTGCCGAATAGCTTCGTCAATGTAATAGCCTTCTTTGAAGTAACGAGTGTGATCGGACACACGGTCAAACCCACTTCGCTTCCGCATGATGGCAGGAACACCAAATGCAGATGGTGCCAGTGGTTTAGGAGCATTACTCATACCACGGTAGAAAACAAAATCAGAAGCAATTTGCTTAGAATTTGGCATCAACGTTTCCCAAAGATAAGGATCCATTTGCTGAGATAAAGTCGTCCAGTAAGACCCGATATTAGTTGAGTTGATGTCGTCAAAAATCGATTTATTCATTTATGTGTTTCCCTCCTTTACTTATTTCGGCTGATGAAGATGACTTTGCCGCCAATTGTTTTATCATGTAGAGCCTTCTCCATATCCTTAGAAATGGTCACGTTTTCTGGCAACCGCAGCCGATTAATGTATCCATTGTCGATAACGGTACCGTCGGCAGTGCCAGCGGTAACGTCAACAGGGAATTCGAGAATCCCTTGTACGGTGCCTTTAGTAGCGTCAGTTGCGACCGCCAGAATTGCGTTTTCGTCGTCTAACATTGATGTATCTCCCCCAACAGGCGTACCTGCTGGAATCACCTTGTGACCATTAGCATCAGCAATAACGCCAGTATCACTAATCAATGCACCGAACGCCACTTTTTCACGAATAAAGCCCAGAACTTGGTCCGGACTTACATAGTGTTCATACTTAGTCATTATTTATCCTCCTAGTTAGTTGTTTTGAAGTAAGGATCCTTTTTAGATCCACTTTGCTTGGCTAGTTGCGCGCCATAAGTACCCGTCTTACCACCTAATGGCTCACCACCAGCTTTGGGAGGATTACCCTTTAAAAATTCAGCCTTTACACCGGCAGAAATACGGGTCTTTAACCCGTTTAACCAGTCCATGTTAGCCTTCGTGCTATCAGCGTCCTCAGTTACAAGGTGGTCTAGGTCTTCATCTGTTAGGGTCATGTCGGCATCAGAAGCCATCTTACGGGCCGTTGCAGTCATCTCATACCGTGCCACTTGAGCTTTAGCCTCAGCAGCGGCCTTATTGGCCTTCTCAAGCTCGTAATCTTTCTTTTGACTAGCATTCATATCGGCGAGTTTCTTAGCTTCTTCGACCTTTGCTGCTTGCTCGGTCTGCCATTTGGCGAACTTTTTGTTGATGATTTCGTTCACCTGCTCATCGGTGTACTTAGGTTCATCGCCTTTTGGCTTGGGGCCTCCGCCTTGATTACCTTCACCTTGACCGCCAGAGTTGTCTTGGGCTTGTCCGTCTTGTGGACCATTACCACCAGTACCAGAACCATCACCACCTGAATCGCCTGGTTCAGCAAAGAATTGAAGGTTAAGCGGCATTAAATCGAACTTTTTCATGGGTAAAACTCCTTTCATCCATAGCTTTTAAAGTGAATCCATGCCTGCACTTTCCGTAGCTTTTTAAAACTTCCACGCCTGGTTTTGGGTACAAAAAAGGTCGATTCAACGGTAAATACCGAACAATCGACTCTTTGAAATTATTTATTTAGATCCACATATTGATAAATCAACATTCCATAGGCTCCATTTGCTAGAAATAACTCCTGTTTAAATTTTCTATATGAGGAATCTTCGAACAACGACAGTTAGGATGGCTATCATCAGGAATACCTGGCGCACCATTGATTGGATATGGCCCCAATTCCTCAATTCCTTGACATTTCAAGCAGGCACCAGGCTCACATACCCAATCAACCTTGGTTACGCCCTTCATCCGGTACGTAACCATGTTGACCTCGTCCTTCAATCGGGCCGATTCGGTTCGTACAATCCGACGTGCATTGAACTCCATTTGGGAGATTCGATCAGCAGCGGACTGTCCTGGCTTGAACTGCTTAGGGTTAGCATGACTAGCCAAGATATCGTTTAGATCATTGAGCGACATGCCGTGCTTAAGGTGTTGATTGACTAGATATTGCACATCCCCAGCCATCTTATCGCTATCAACCCACAAATTTTGTGACCATATCTTAGTGGTCTCTGGGTCCGTGATAATGCTGGTAACCTTTTTGGATTGCTTAGAAGTGAGGTCAAAAAAATCACCCATCCGTCTAGCTTCGGTCTTGCCGTCTAGCTGTAAGCGATGAGTGATATTTTTTTGGTTAGAGACCGTCATCTTGATAACACCCAGGCTAATGATGGAATCGAGCAAATGGCTACGGTCGATACCTGCAATGAATCCCACAATGGTCATCCGTTGCTTGGCATCATCCGGCCAGTCGCTCACATCCCCCATCTGGCTGATAGCTTGCTTCCATTGGCCCATATCCCACTTGGAGACGCGTTGTTTTACTTGGGTAAGGGAAATACCCTCGTCGTCTGCATAACGCTCATAAAAGGCCATTAGATGGGTCTGAATGAAAGCTAGGCATTCGGCCGTATACTGACTATTTTGTTGGTCCGTTTGGTCGTCCAAATTGATTAGTTGCTGAATTCGTTGCTTTTCCTGATTGAGCGTTAGCGGCATTGCCTACACCGCCCTTCTGCTTCTGTTGGTCAGTCATGTTACCAAGTATCTGTTGAACCATTCCACCAGTCTGTTGCTGGGTATCCTGGTTTTCCTTCTTAAACTCGGCCATCGCCTCATCTGGATCATCAACGAACGGCATCTGTTGAAGTAGCAGTTTGGTACTAATCTTGCCATAGAAGTAACTGTAGGCCTGTGCCAGTTCCAGCAAGTTCTGCGGTGTCGATTGTGTAAAGCGGAACGTCAGGCCTTTCCATACGTCGGGATTCATCCCCGGAACGACAGAGAATACACAACGGAACACGTCACGTAGCGACTTCTTGAACTTATTGGCCTTGACGTCTGCCATATCCTTCATAGGCTGGTATTTCAGCTTGAGAGTTACCCCAGCCGGATTGCCCGCGAAGGCCTCGTCATTGAGGTTGACGACGTTAGCAATCTGGTAGATGTAGTCAACTAGACGGTCAACCAAGTGCTCCTGTGTTTCGTCAGCATTAGGCTTCTGCATGAAGTCTATTTGAGTATCAGCTTCGGCTCCGTTCTCGGCTCCGTCGGCCACTACCAGACGTTCATCCCGCAGGTGTTCGTTGAACTTTTTGACCTCGTCTTCGTCCATATAGGCGTTGACAATCTTTAAGTAAGCGTCAGCAAAGTAATCGACATCGTTAGCCTTCTCAGACATAGCCTTATCTAGTGCGTCAATCAGGGTCACGATGTCATGGCAAAGCGATAGTCGTTCCTCGTTCTCAACAGCTTCAATGATGGGAACAATCGGGTATGGTAAAGCATATACACCGAGCTGATCCAAGTAGTTATCAGATTTCCCGTTCATAACGAACTCTCTATCCTGACCAACACTCATCAGTGACACCATTAACTCACCCTTTACGTTATAGCTGTAATGCACGCCATATTTGACGTTTCGGGCAATTGTATCGTCGTAGATAAGGAAGGTATCAAGTGGGCTAGAAGGTACAACGCATGGGTTTCCTTGCTCGTCCTGATAGGCAAAGTAGTAAGACCGTCCGTACATGCTAGCTTCCTTGCTGACCTCAGAGTTCACATCCTCAAAATTGTTCACATTGATCCAAGTGCTTATGTATTCATCGGCTGACTTATCTTTGCTGTCAATCTTGACAGGGGTACCGATAAAGAACCCATTGAAGCTGGTCACTGCCTTACGTGGAAAGTTAACCACGAGTCGATTGTCCGGCTTGTATGGAGCCTTACTGGCCTTGTGCATGATATCGTGGTCACCCTCGTAATACTTACGGTCCTTTAAGTACTGAGGACGAATATGCAGTCGATGGTAGTCAATCAAGCTGACCAGGTCACCAGTGGTAATATCTTCGTCGGCCGGAAAGATAAACGTCCCATTATGCGTAATCTGCGCGTTATTGAGGACTTTGTTTTCTAATTCTGGTACATCAATTTCTAGTGCCAATCTCTCACCTCCTATCCTAGTTTGAAAGTCTGAATCGTTGGTTGACGGCCAATCATATACATCACAAAGTAACGCATAGCGTCCATCGCGTGGTCATGCTGCTTGACTGGCTTATCTTCACCATGCTCTGCGGCCTTCTCATCCCAGACATAACTAGCAAACTCTTTGAATAGGTCAGCTAAGGTAGGTGCAAATACGATTTTGCCCGTATTCATCGCCATCCCAGTCTTACGAATGCCGTCTAGCACGTCGTTGTCGGCTTTGATTACATGATGACCTCCGCGTCGGCGCAAAGTGATAAAAGAAGCAGCAGACGGGTCAATAATCTCAACAGGATTAAGGCCGTCTTCGAATCTATCCAGTTCTGCTGAATACTCCTCATCGGTCTTCTGCTTATGCTTGTGCCGTCCATCGTAGTAGTACATCTTAGTGAGGTGCCACGTATCGCCATACAATCCCCACATTAAGAACACTGTTGGGTTTAACGTCCCGTAGTCAATGCTGACAGCGTACTTACGCGCCGTGCCCTGTGGATTCTTAACAATCATCTTATCTTTGTTGAAGTTATCGTAGATGATACCGTCTGACAGTACCCATTGGCCCAGAATGAAGCGTTGGTAGAATACACCCGTATACATACGCTCGTAACGGTCAATCGTCTCAGGAGACAGTGACGGATTATCTTTCATCGTGAAGTGAATATGGATTGCTTTGTGCTGGTCTAATTGATCTAGCCACTCCAGTTTGAACCAGTGGTAAGGCCCAGCTGGGTTACAATTGAACCAGAACTTCGCACCATCAACAGACGCACGTGCGGTCGCCTGGTTAACAAATGATTCTGGCATTAAAGCTACTTCATCAAAAAAGAAGCCAGCGACCGTGATACCTTGTACCAGGTCTTGGCTTCCTTCATCTTTGCCCCCAAATAGGTAGTAGTAGTTTGTCACGCCGTTGTGGTTAATTACCAGTAGATTGTCCGCCCGCTTATCCTTCACCTCATAGCCACGGCCACGAAGCATTCTCATCAACGGCCGGATCACGTTACGCCGAAGCGATCCAATCGTCTTACCAGCAATGCCAAACTGTTCTTCGTTATAGTTCGTCATTGACCAGAGAACGTAACTCATCGACATGATAAGAGTCTTACCCGCCCGAACTGACCCATCACAGATAATTGTTTCAACATCACGTCGATTAAGCCACTCAGGGTGAAGCACCATGACTAATTCCGGATTGTCGGCTTCAAAAATGCGAGGGTCTAACCACCAATTCAAAACGTTAAGCTGCTTCTCTGAAAACGGTGCAAACTCAAATTGTTTAACTTGGATTGATGGTCATCTCCTTTTAGGGGCTATTTCAAGATAATAACTCCTCATGTTTATTGATTTATCAGCGTTTAGATTGTATACTTCTTTTTATAGGAGTTATTTATTCCATATTAAGATAAATAGACCACAAAAGAAGGTACAATCATGAAGCAAAATGTTCTTCCAATCAAAGACTCAAACGTGTTGATACAAGTTCAGCAAACACTACTCGATAGTTTTCGAGCTGGTCGCAGGAACTACACCATCTTCCAAGTCGGAAAAGCCACTTTATTACGTGTCAGTGATGTTCTTTCCTTGCGATATGATGACGTGTTCGACAGCGACGGTAATGCTTGCAGGAATGCATTTATCCACGACAAAAAGACCGGCAAGGCGAACACTCTCTACCTCAAGCCAGTCATCAATGACTTATTGGATTATCGTGAATGGCTGAATTCCAAACACATTGAATCTGAATGGCTGTTCCCATCAAGTAGTGACCCAACCAGACATATCAATGAGAAGCAATTCTACAAGGTTATGGCTCGTGTTGGTGACTTACTGGGACTGGATTACTTGGGAACTCATACCATGCGTAAAACGGGTGCTTATCGTGTCTACGTCCAATCCCACTACAATATTGGACTAGTCATGACACTGCTTAACCATTCCAGTGAAGCGATGACACTCGCCTATCTCGGCTTAGATCAGGTCAGTCGAGAACGTATGCTAGATAATATAGACTTCGGGTAGCTTCGGCTACTCTTTTTCTTTGCCTTTTTTGGCGGCAATGATTGCATTTAGGAAGCTGTCCTTCTGCTCACTGGTCAACTTAGCTTCTGGCAGGCGGTCAAGTAGGACTTGCATGGCCTTCTGTTTATCATATAGCTCAATGACTAGGCCGTCTTTGCCACGATGGAAGGACTTCACCAACGACATATCGACCTTGTCCATATCCTCAGGCTTAATCTGCACGGAATAATAATGCTCGTAGTTGCCGTGAGCATCTTTGTGTTTCTTGTCGACTATCTCTTGCACGTCATACTTCAAGTAATCGCCCAGATTGCTAGTGGCCTGCTTGACGTACTCATTCAAGATGTCGTTTGCATTTATGTATAGCTCAGTCTCCTGAGCCTTGCGTAACTTGGATATCTGTTCCTTAATCCCTTTTTTCCCCATAAGGGCCCAGCTATTCTTGCTGGCCGTATCGTAACTTGCGCCATAGGCTTTCATGTATGCCCACATCACGTTATGTCGTTGCAAAAAGTAGATACAGAAATCTTTTTGTTGATTCGTTAAGTTGGGATTGTCTTCCAGTTCATCAATAACAGGGGGTGCAACTTTGGGTGCACCCTTTTTTCTATTCTCTAACTTGGTTGCAGGGGGTGCACCTCGTTGCCAATTATGTCTCTTCTTCCAGGATTTAATCGTATTGATGGATATGCCTAACTTACTCGCAATATCCTTATACTTCATCCCTGACATGTAATCCTGATACGCTTGCTCTTTATCAGTCACGCATACTCACCACACCTTCAATCCTTTCTAAATATCAGTACTTTAAATCAGCTAATTCACGTTTCATGAGACTATCCATCTGGCTTTTAATTTTGATCTTAATTTTTTTGTCCAGGTCCTTATTCTCCTGATGGTCATTCAGATGGTTGATTACTTTCAAGCAGTCGTCAACGCTGCCTTCGATAGTTGTATCAATAGCCGTGTCACCTAATTGTTTATGAATAGTTAATTTCATTCAACTACCTCCCAATCACTAGCCAGCATATCTGTTTGGCTTGCCAACCATGGAACACGACTCTTCGGTGCATCAGGATTATCTGTTTGTAGTCCCGTGGTATCGATGTAAATGTAATCCCCCATATCGTCGCTATCCTGTTGTTCGTGCAAGCCGACCCAGATGCCTTTGCCATTCCAGCCAGAGCGCCGTACTTTCTTGCCTTGCTTCATTAGCTCTAAAGCTTCACCAAAAGTCATTGCATTTCCTCCTAATCCGTAAATGTGGTATGCGGTTTCCCGTACAACATCACGTCAACCGTTGGAACACTCGCACCAATCGAAAACGGCAACATCTTGAACTTCTCAATTTTCATCTTGGTAATCACAGTCGCATTTTCATCACAAATAATTGCTTTAAACTTCTTCGGGTTAAAATGCTTAAGCACCGGAGACGCATACAGCAAGTGAAGGATAATTCCTCCTTCAACTTCATCAAACATGTTTTCTGGAACTGGCCCGAAGTTATGAACGGCATCCCCGTCCAGCAAAATCTTTGTATTCTTACCTCGATAAATCCCTAATAGTTCATCTGTCATTATTCTTCCTCCAAACAAAAAGCCATCCCCAAAGGGACAGCCATCATGAACACCGTTGTTAAGCAAATGTATTTTTATTAAAAGATAGGGGCCTTTCAGCTCCTTTTATTTTGAATTGGCGTTCAATTGCGCAGGTTGGATTCGAACCAACGTGTACTGGTTTATGAGACCAGATAGGTAACCACTCCTAAACCGCGCATTAATACTCCTACAATCGTCGAACTCGGAGCTTGTCAGTACCGCATTGCGGGTTTGCACCATTAACGATGGGTACAATCGGTAGGCTCTCACGGCGCCTACTGCCGACTGACGTTCTGGTCACTAGCGGAGGTACCCAATACTTCTAGTGACTGGCGTGCAATACGTGCAACGGGAGTCGAACCCGTATCTTCTTTGCTCTGCCGTTGAGCTATGCACGTTTCTGATCGGAGATTATCTTGTGGCCGGTTCATCATTCCACCACAATGCCGGAAGTAGGGTTCGAACCTACTCACTCAATGAGAACCGTTTTACAGTCCGTCGCGATTATCCATCTTCGTAGTTCCGGCAAGATTAACAGACTGAGAATACATCCGTTAGCAGCAGTCTTTAACGACCTTATTTCTTAGTCACGTTTCCACACGATCCCTCGTGTAACTGCCATAGTCGGTGAAAGGAGTTCCACCCGTTCATACTGCATCCTACTCAGCAGCTTTCGATTCACTAAATGGGAGCTACCCACTCGGTTGCACTACTCGCTACTGAATCGAATCACCTTGCGAGTTCATCGACGCTCCATTCACACCCCTTGTGTGTGGAGCATTAGACTACTTTCAGATACAGCAGGCGAAGACTTTTGCATTTTAGATAATGTTATATTTAATGGTTTAACATACTATTCCTTAGCTAGGAATAATTCATCTTATTCGGAACCCAGTGCTTCGCCAGAAGTTCGCTTTCCTTTTGAGAGAGCAAATGCTTCACTGAGCCGGTAGGCGTTCGCTGTCAAGCTAATAACCATGTTGGTTCAACGCTAAGGACTAACGGTCATTTCCTCACGTCTTATAACTGGTAGGCGCCCTTGTCTGACAAACTTGGACTATCCAACCTCAATCATCAATGCTGTTCACTACACCAGCTAGCAGTTATGCCGTTACCCGCGTTACGCTTAGACCACTCGGCGTCAACGTTTACCGGTTCGTTTCCAGCTTAACGCCTTCAACAGACGTTTTAATGATGACCATTGCCTGAACTACCATCACTGGCGACCATCTCCCGAAAACAGGACGATCTTTGGTCCACATCACTGTGGCTTAATGCCTCAGGCGGCTTTTTTTTAACCTTTCAACGATATCTATACTACGCCGAAATCCAGTTAATGCCGGCGAACTTCACGCAACCTTTTTGCACCTAATCCGCAACCATTTTGCAACCGTTTTGCAACTATCTAGGATTCAGCAGCAGGCACGCGCAAATCTTCCATCAAGTAAACATCAGCAAATTGAAGCAATGCCTTGGGCTTCTTGCTATGGCTGTAAGTAGATTCAGAATAACCCAAGTCCAGGTAGCACATAGTATCCGTGTAGTCTTGCAAGTAAAGCATGTCCAAAATCTCGCGGCATTCCTTATCACACTTACCTATCGCTTCAATGGTCTGCTTGATAACCTCCTGTGCGTACATCTTCTGTACGATACGAGCATCGTTGCTATTACCACTGGCGGGAGCTTTCGGCATTCCGTCGTAATTTGGCGAGCGTAGATCGGTCAGTGACTTGCCGGCAATCAGTACCATGCGAGGTAGTGTCCATTTGAGGAAGCTAGCCACCTTGTGGCACGTCGCCTGTTTGTCTATTTTTGGGAAAACATCACTCATGCTTGTGTTACTAAAATCAATCTCCATCACTGCTGACAGCCCCCATCATTCCATTAGTTTATGGTAAAATAAGTTGTTGAGTTATTTTGGTGAGGGCTGCTGTTAGCAGC
>ERZ772884.1323-NODE-1323-length-16167-cov-8.902061_pt1 | contig 16167 bp, 23 predicted proteins | sample MGYA00580574_ERZ772884 | MGnify/ENA primary metagenome ERZ772884 (study PRJEB29015, sample SAMEA2737690) | human gut metagenome | biome: human gut; feature: human-associated habitat; material: faeces | place: China | collected 2012 ... | reverse complement strand
AAGAAGGCGAAATAACCATGGCTGACCCAATCACAGCGGCAGACGTGCAGGCGTTCCTCGGTGAATTGGGTTACGCCATCCCGGCCACTCTGCTCGATCCGATTCTCTGCGTGGTGAACAAGATTATCCCGTGCCTCGATGGTGCTGGATACGACGAACGCACGGCAAAGCTCATTCTGATGTATGCCGCTGCGCTCATGGCGACGTCATCCGGTGCCCGGCGAATAAAATCGCAGGGGGCGCCATCAGGAGCGTCGCGCTCGTTCGATTACGGAGACGACGGCATTACCTGGCTGCGTGACTCGCTGGCGAAACTGGATACCAGCGGCTGCACCAGTGAACTTCCGATCAGCGCCGGCAACAGTGTGGGCTTGTTTATGGTGGTCGGGGGCTGCTAATGGCATGGGTTTCAGTTCAGCAACGGCTGCCGCGGACGTTTACCCGGGTGTGGGTTATCACCGATACCGGCCAGCAAACGACGGCGTACGTGAAGAGCGACGGCGAGTGGTTCATCAACTGCGACCTCATACGCGCCACAGGCGCCGTTGTGCTGCGATGGAGGGATGACTGATGTCTTCGGTAGCTAATTGGTCATACACGGCAACGGCGACAATCTGGCGGCGCATACGCGATGCTGACGGTAGCGATACCGACGGCGGAGGTCAGCCGTACGGGTGGGAAGCGCCGATCGCTATCCTCTGTGACTACCAGGGCGGACTCTCTGCAAAAATCGGTGACCTTGGCCGGGAACTCGTTGTTAAAAACACGATATGGACCGAGTACGCAACGGCGCGGGAGGGAGATTACATCCTGATTGGCGCGTCGACTGATGCAGCACCGCCGGATGAGGCCGATGAGATTCGGCAGATCGTCCAGTTCGCAGATACATTCGAGCGACTGGCGGACGATTTCGCACTGATTACGGGAGTCTGATTATGGGCGCTAAAGTTCGCGGCATCCGGCAAGCCAAGGCCAACCTCGATCGCATCATCAAAGACGTCCAGGGGCGTAAAGTCGTGCGAGCAATCCAGTCTGCGATGCTTATCGGCAGCGCGCAGGCCGCGCTTTACACCCCGATCGATACGTCGACGCTCATCAACAGCCAGTTCCGCGAAATCATGGCTAACGGCACCAGGGTAACCGGGCGCGTTGGTTACTCCGCCAACTATGCGGTGTATGTTCACGACCCGGCAGTGAAACAGAACTTCACGCGATCAACGGCCCGCAAGGAATTCTTAACGAAGGGCTTCGAGGATACCCGCAGCCAGATTGACGCGGTGGTGAAGAAGGAGCTTTCGCTATGACACCCCCCATGTATATGCGCCTCAAAGACCTCTTTGTGGCTGAGGGGCTTACCGCGGGGTTTAAGGTCCAGTGGCGGCAATGGCGCGACACCGGGAAAGATACCGATCAGTTCATCGTATTCCGGCCTTCAGGCGGCACCGATATCACCTTTGACCTTGGCGGCGACTGGTATGTGATGGTTGATGTGATCTCCTCGAAGGCCAATCCAGATGCTGCTGACGCCGCGGTAAACGCCATTGTCGAGTATATCAGCGCGCAAGCCGGCGCCGATGATTGCGTTGGCGCGCTGCGGCTTGTCGGCAATGTCCCGGCGCCGATCCCTACCGAAGAAGGCCGGTTGGTAACCCGGCTACTCGTCTCCTGCACATACGGCGAATAATCGTCAGAATCACCCATCAGGCTGCCATATGGCGGCCTTTTTTAATTGAGAGGCATACATGCAAGGCTGCGCTAATGACACCGGCAAGCTGATTGGTAAGGTGGCCGTGCTCCGCATGGCTTTTGGCTGTGCTGATACGGTTCCTGCGCTTTCCGAATGGAAGCGACTCGGCGCCATGACCACCAAGGGCTTCGACTACTCCATGAATACCGTCTCCTCTGAGGCTGACGATACGAAGGGGATGGTTGAGAACCTTGTAAACAACATGGACGTCACCATTTCCGGAGAAGGTGAGTTCCGTAAAAAAGACAAGACGACTGAAGTTGGCGCTATTGCCATCTCGAAATATATTTTCGATGAGGTGCAGGCCGGCCGTCAGCCGACAGTCTGGATCCGCTTCGACTTCACTGGTGAAGACGCTGGCACTTATATCATGGGCTACTTTAACACTACCTCCTGGTCTGGTGATTTCGGCACCACGGATATTTCCACCTTCTCCGGAGAGTGGAAAGTTGCTGATGCAGACACCGTGGTATTTGAGGTAGCTCCGCCGGCGCTGGCGTTTACCACCAACCTGCCGACGACCAAGAGCGTGGCAGCCGGATCGGCTCTGAATATGTCGGTAGTGGTTGAGGGTGGCACAGCGCCTTACACCTACGTCTGGAAGAAAGACGGCACGGTTGTCAGCGGGCAAACAACGGCGACCTTCAACAAGGCCAGCGCTGCTTCCGGTGATGCCGGGGTTTATACCTGTGAAGTCACCGATTCCTCCGCGACACCAGTCAAGATCACGTCTGCATCCTGCACGGTCACTATCAGTTAACCACCAGGCCATTTCGTGAATAGTACAAAGGGCGTTCTGCGCCCTTGATACTGTTTATGGAGCGACTATGACCCCGATTAAAGAATTAGGCGAATGCGTTATCGGTACCGATGACCGGGAATTCTTTTTCCGACCGTCATTCCGCAACATGGCGCGCATCGGTGAGCCTGCCGAAATCGTTCAAACGTTCTATGACCTGTGCAACGATGAGGCTACTCCGTTGATACAGCGCGCCGCTCAGGCCTATATCCGCGACGAGTACAGCCGGCTTCCGGATTGTGTGCTGCGCTATATCCAGAGTGGGCTACTGACCCGCAAAGCCATCATGGCAGCACACGCGGTACTGACAGCGTGCTGCGACGACGATATCGGAGCTCTGGTTGGCTGGATGAAGCCGGGAAAGACCCGTAAGCGTGGCTTTGTCTGGCGCCCGGGCAGCATGCCGCCGGAGAACATGGTTATCGTCGCGCAAAACCTGATGATGCACGGCATCATCGGCAAAGCGAAGGTGCGCAAGCTGCAGCGTTACGAAACTAACGAGACAACCGCAGAATTCCGCGCAGCCGACTACATCATGGCGGCCCGTAACCATTTCGGCATAAGCCGGGAAGAGGCTGAGAACCTCACGATGACAGAGTTCAGCTTACTTCTGAATGCTAAATATCCAAACCAAAAGGGCTTCACCAGAGAGGAGTTTGACTCCGTAATGAGTGAAGATGATAAGCGCTGGCAGGCGATGATGGAGCAGGAGCATTCCAGGACAAACCCCAAGAAGAATTAACCTCAGCACTAACCGAATATCAGCCTCGCATCCGCGGGGCTTTTTTATATCCGTTTGTTCGTGAACGGCTAATGCCGAATCACTTCTGACGCGCCTCGCACGCGCATTTAACACAGAACCTTTCAGGATGACCCTTGAGGATGCCGGCTGGCTGTCGGTGCCCTTCTGTGGGCCGGTTTCCTGTGCGACAAGGTTCATCACTAAAAGGTAATACCGATATGTCTAATATCATCCCTATGAATTACGATGACCGTTCATTTCCTTTTGCTTCTGATTGCTGGTTCAATGCCACGGTTGCGGCAAAACACCACGGAAGGAAAGTTACTGAGTGGTTGCGCCTTCCTTCCACAAAAGAATATATGGCTGAGTTATGCCAAGAGCTTGGTATAGAAGGGTTTAATTTTAAAGGTGGGATTTTCCCACCTTTAGTTCGTATTGAAAAAGGTCGCTACGGCGGGACCTGGCTTCATCCGGAGTTGGCGGTGGAATTCGCCCGCTGGTTGTCAGTAAAATTCGCCCGCGCCTGTGATCGTCATATTAAAAATCTGCTGCTGAGTAAAAACTTCCAGCTCACCGAAGATCAGATTGTCGGCCTGATGGTGTGCCAGCAACCAACGTCCTGGGAGAAGCGCTTTAAAGACCCGTTCTATCAAGCACTGTCGAAAATGTCCGGCCTTCCTTACTTTGGTCATGTCGGTGGTTGCCCAGCTCTGTTCGGGCAGATCACCTCTCGCTGGGTGTACGGTGTAGCACTTCCTGATTATGTCTATCAGGCAGCCAAACAAGCAGCCGGGGACAGCAAGGAGAAGATTCACCAACATCTTAAGCCTGATGCACTGGAGAAGGTCGAGCTGCAACTGATCGCCGTTACCAACATTGCCAGTTGCAGCATTGACCAAAAGGATTTCGAAGCCCGCTGCATGGCTGCTTTCCCCGTTAAGGGACAAATGAAGTTGCTGTATGCGGCGGCGTGACCATGAATAACCGTATTGTTGAATGCGCCTCCAGAGCGGGGCGCGACTTATAAAGGACTACAGACCTGATTTAGTTCCAGACGGGTGGTGATGGGGGTTGTATGACAGAGCGCGATATATCTAACCCAATACCAAGGGAAAATTACATAGATGAACATCATAATGTGAATGATGATTTTCCTCTGGAGATCATTACTGTGGAAAATAAATCTCTAGCAAGACGCTTTTATAGCGGGACCATTGCTATTTCAGATGATGAGATCACCCAAGGAGATTGATCGGTTATCCTGCTTAAAAACGCAGGAGTTGGCATGGAAACCGAATACGATTTCAAGGCAGGAACATACGACATAGCCAAGCATGAGGCTGGTCACTGGTTGTGTGCAATGGCGTTGGGGTGGGAACCAAGGAGCATTCATATTATGGTTCCTGAACACGCGAATGGTCATTATGGCTATGCACTTACCAGTCGCCGAGAACACTTACAAAGCCTTGAAGACGTAAGGTTTTACGCAATGAACAGAGTTAAGGTGCTGTACGCAGGAGTGAACGCTCAGCATTTTAATGGAAGTGTATTTGACGGTGATTCTATCCGCGCCGATATGTCCCGAGGTGGTGGTGCAAATACTGATTTCCTGAAGGCCGAAGAAATATACTTTTTCTATTATAACTGCTTAAGCAACCCCAAAGGGTGGGAGGATGAATTTCATCCGTTAATCCTTGATGTGCAGCTTCTCATCAGGATGAATTACGATTTTATCTTAGCTGTTGCTAACCGGATGATGGCCATGGCGAGTGCGCCAGGCGAGGAGATCCTTTTAACTGGGGGAGAGTTGACCAGTATCTACCATTCCTGTGATGTCAGGCTGGCTTCATTTTTACCAGAATAGCCGCTTAACTGCGGGTTTTGTCGTATCGCTTCCCCTCTGCTACGATTGCCGCATCATTTACTGAGGGGGATAGGGATATGAGCGAACAAGAACAGTTACAGCGCCTGGGTGAAGAAATCGCCAGGGCATATTTACGGCACCTAAAAGAAACAACCGGCGGCGACACGGTGACTTATGACGGAGTTACCAAGACCGTTGTTTTTGAAAATCTGGTCTTCGGGTTGGTTGGGGTGGCTCATACCAATGCGAGAAAGCATCCTGATGATCCTGTTTTGAAGGACCCGCACAAGCATTTATCACAGATGATTAACCTCTTCTCGCGCCCATACACGCTAACCGATTTCGGTCTGCGCGTTATAGAAATGATGAATGAGAAGTCTATTCATAAAGAGCGCGGGGTAGCGATGTGAGGCGGTTAATCATTATCGGGCTACTTTTCTTGTCACACTTTTGTTATGCAAAATCTGATACTCAGATCATTAATGATGCAAAAGAGGCAGTAAGAAAAGAGCTATCTCAGAAGTATAAGCCGGGAGACTGCGAAAGATGGCGATTACTTGAGGCTAGCGGTAAAGCCAGAAGTGGCTCTGCTGTCATTATTTGTGACAGTAATTTCAACCCATTGTTAGGACTGGATTTCTCAGAGATAAAGGTTTTCAGGAATGAAAGCTCAAACGCTGTCTGTGGTATTGTCTCGGGACATACCGATATAAGTAAAATTGGAGGTCGGTTCGTTTATACAGATGGTGATGCAGGGCATGTTTTCATTAAGAAATCAAAAGAGCCTGCTTTCTTATCTGATAAGAGCGAAATCGGTCGCAATGCACTGAAGATACTGGATCAACAATTAAAAATTAACTCCAGAAATTGTCAGTAACGTAGATTAGGCAACCCACCATCAGGTGGGTTTTTTTACTTTTACTCATCTGAGTAACCCATGCGCCTTCCTAGGATGGCAGCAAGCCTTCTGCTATGTTCCTCTCCCTCACGAAGAATTGCAGCGGTAAAGGGATCTCTTTTCTCAAGATCAGCAAGAAACGCGGCTTTTTCCTCTGGCGTGGATTTTGAATCCAGGGCCGCCTGAGTTGAATCAAAATCAACTATGTCGCTTTCAGCTATCAGCTTTTCTGTCTCCAGCGCATCCTGAAGGATCTGGACAATCTCAGAGTTCATGGAGCGGCCATTACGCTTGGCTCTCTCAGCTATGGCATCACGCATACCATCAGGGAAGCGGAGCATGAATTTATCGTATTCGCGGACTGGTTTTTCTGACATAAGCACCTCAAAATTTTCTTGATGCTATCACATTGACATTATCCGTAAATTGAGTCACAGTGATATCATGTCACGGTGACATGATAGATGAGGGTTGATATGGATACTTTATATACAGAAAGAAAAAGCTCTAGCTTCCAATTGCGTTTGCCAGAAGGAATGAAGGAAGAGATCCGCCGTATGGCTGAAATGGATGGGATATCGATTAACTCTGCAATTGTGCAGCGTTTGGCAAAAAGCCTGCGTGAGGAGCGCATGAATGGTCAGTAAAAACAGCGAAGCCCCATTGGCGGCAACCTTTGGGGCTTCTATCGAAAATAACCGCGAAGGAAATATCGACATGAACATTGTAGCAAGATCAGACCTCAACTTCCAAGGTAAAGCGATTGTTCCAGTTACCGGCATGACTGGTATTTGGCTGACCTCTGCAGAAATCGCCAATGCGCTTCAGTACAAAAGCGCAAAATCAGTAACGAACCTGTTCAACCAGAATTCAGACGAGTTTACCAGCGGAATGACTCAGGTCATTGAATCAGTGACCTCAGGAAACTACCGCAAAAAGGTGCGAGTTTTCTCACTTCGTGGCGCGCACCTGATCGCAATGTTTGCCCGCACGGATGTTGCCAAAGAGTTCCGCCGCTGGGTGTTGGATATTCTGGATCGGGAAGTGGTTCATTCGCCGATTGCGAAGCAGTTCAGTGATGATGAGCTTTGCTCTCTGGCATGGTTATGGCGAGCAAGTGACATCATGCTTACAGCTTGTGAGAGTGTCACGCCATTGCTGAAGGTGGCCGAGCATAGGCAGGCCGGGCGCTTTCACACAATCGGTCAGGAGTTGCCACGGACAATCAACAAGGCCAGGGAGATCATTAAGCGCGAGACAGCGCATATCGAATTTCACCCATGGAAGGATGATAACTGGAGCAGGGTATTACCGCACCTGCGTCAGGATATGTTGCAATGATGCATAAATAGAAAGCCGACAGTTCGCAGCTGCCGGCTATCCATAAATCTGTCATAAGGGTCCAACCAATGACTTCATTAAATTTAGCACCAAAAAGCAGTGTTGTCACCGATAAAACCATTGACAGCCAGTCTTTGCTGATGATGGTTAATCAGGCTCGCAAGCAGTGCGGGGAGCCAGAGGTACGCAACAATAAGTTCATTGAAAAAGTAGTCGACGAACTTGATGGGGAGTTTTACACAAAAAGTGTAAAACCCTCCGGCACCAATGGCGGCCGTCCTGTTGAGGTAATTGACATGACGATCAAGCAGGCCCTTCGCGTGGCGGCCCGTGAGTCTAAAGCTGTTCGCCGCTCTTTGGTTGATAAGCTGGAAGACATGCAGGCTATCCAGGTGCCGACCAAAAGCACCTCAGGGCTTACTGAATATCGGCTTGCCAAAGCTGAACAACTCAAAGCTCAGGCGCTGGAGAAAAACATCGCATCGGCTCGGGAGTTGATGTCAATGTTTCCGCGGCTTGGTGAATCGGCTAACCAGGTAATTGTTGCCACCCTTGTTAATCCACTTCTCGGTCACGAAATTGTGCCACTGCCGGCGATTGAAGAGCATTACTCTACGGCGGGTGAAGTGGCAGCGCAGCTCGGTTGCACTGCGAACAAGATCGGTCGCGTGGCCAATAAACACAACCTGAAAACTGAGCAGTACGGCAAGTTCTTTCTGGATAAGTCGAGACACTCGGATAAGCAGGTTGAGGCGTTCCGTTACAACGCCGAAGGGGTTCAGGCTCTTCGACACCTAATTCACGATGCTGATGTGGCATAACACATTGAAATGAAATCAGAATGTAATTTTGCATTCTGGTAATCACAAACCTCGCTCCGGCGGGGTTTTTTATTGCCCGGAGAAAGGTATGGCTGAAGGTGAAAATCTTGGCGGAGTCTACATTGAGATTGAGGCCGATGTTGCAAAATTGCTTACTGGTCAGCAGCAGGCGAATAAAGCCCTAGATAACATTGGCGATAATGCACAAAAAACATCAGGGCAATTCAAAAAGCTTGATACGCAACTTAATGCTACCTCGAAAGTGATGTCTTCAGGGTTGAAGGGAAGCGTTCAGCAGGCAGGTTATCAGATTCAGGACTTCATCGTTCAGGTCCAAGGTGGTCAATCTGCATTGGTAGCATTTAGTCAGCAAGGGTCGCAGCTAGCTGGGGCATTCGGGCCGGGTGGTGCTATCGTCGGGGCGCTAATCGCGCTTGGAACTGTTGTTGCAGGGACTTTAATTTCCTCTCTTAATGGTGGGAAAAGCGCAATGGATGCGCTTAAAGATGCTGCCGAGAGAATGAATGATGTTATCTCTGTTTCCTCTCAGGGTATCGCTGCGCTATCTGACAAATACGCAAACCTTGCCAGGGTCAATGTCACGGCAGCAACACTGCTGAGAAATCAGGCGCTGATTGAATATAACCAAGCCATCTCGAAAATACCTAAAGCGATAGGAGAGGCGGCTGACTCTGTTCTTTCGTTTGGAGATAAGGCCATATCAGCGCTAGCTGGCGGTTATGCTTCCGTTGAAGGGTTTAATGATCGCCTGAATTCGCTAAATATAACGACTAGCGATTACTCTTCTGCAATGAAACAGGCATATGGCGCAGGAATGAATTTCCGAGCAACGGCTGACTCTATCGGTAATACAGTAGGTGCCGTAGCCTCTAAGTTGGGTATTTCTGAAGAGGCGGCGTTTGGGCTTACTAAGCAGCTCGCAGACCTTAGTGACAACCCGTCTCCGCAGGCATTGCAAACACTTGTTTTGAGAATTAATGAAATCATCAACTCCTCAAAAAATGCAAAGCCAGAGTTGATTGAGCTACACAATAAACTCACAGACTTGTCTACCGGCGCAACAAATGCCGCCGTTAATTTTGAGATACTGAAAAAATCAACAGATAACCTGACCTCTGGGCAAAAAAGTTTAATTCAACAGTCCGAGAGGAATCTGGCGCTCTCTAAACTACAAGGTGCCGCAAGGGCAAGATTAGCGGCTCAATTTGCAGCCGAGGACGCGGGATTCTCGAAAGACGATCCGCACACTAAGCGAATGATGGATGATGCTGCCGCGACTTACACCAATCTCGATTCGCATAAGAAACTGACGGCGGAGCAGAAGAAAGGGGAGAGTCAGGCAGAGAGAAATGCAAAAGTTGTTGAAGAGTACAGCCAGAAAGCGAAATTGGCCGCCGATTCGACAAGCGAACTCTCGCGCGAACAGGCAATACTGGCAGCAAAACAGAAGTTAACGAACGCCAAACCACAACAGGTTGCTCAAGTTGAACGTGATGCGGCGGCGGCATGGGATACGGCCAATGCTCTCAAAGCCCAAGCCGCCGCTCAAAAGCTCCTCCCTGAAACAAGAGAGAACGCCTCTTATCAGCAGGATATGAAGGATCTGAAAACTGCTCTTGATGGGAAGAGGATTACCCAGCAGCAGTACAATCAGACCAGTGAGCAACTGGAGGCTCAGCACCAGGTTAATCTGGCTAAGATACGCGCTCAGCAAACTGTAAGCCCCATGCAGGAAGCTCGGGGGCAGATTGACCCTGTCCAACAGCTGGCTAATCAGCATGCTCAGGAGTTGGCTCTCATCCAGCAGTTCGAAACGCAGAAGGGGCAGATAACCCAGCGCGGTCTTGAACTGATGAATGCCGCTAACACTCAGTACGAGCAACAGCGCATAGCGGCGCAGTGGGAGATATGGAGGCAACAAAACGCAGGATATGAGGTAGCTGCTGCGGCATTTGATTCATTTGCAGGAAACGCCTCTAATGCCCTCACTGGCATACTCACTGGCAGTATGTCTGTCAGCGAAGCCATGAGCTCACTCGGATCAACTGTCCTAAACAGCGTTATCAACTCCTTTGTCCAGATGGGAGTTGAGTGGTTGAAGTCTGTAATTATGGGGCAGGCTGGAATGACCGCCGCTTCTGGAATGGCTATTGCGCAAGGGCAACTAATAGCCGCATCCATGGCTCCGGCTGCTGCAATGACCTCCCTTGCCACGGCTGGCGCTAACGCTATCCCCGCTCAGGCAGGAATAGCTTCAACAGTTGGCATGGCGCAGGCCCTTTCAATAGCTGGCGCTCGCTACAACGGCGGCCCGGTATCAGCCGGCGGACTGTATCAGGTCGGCGAGAAAGGGAAGCCAGAGATTTACCAGGCCAGCACCGGCAAGCAGTACATGATCCCCGGCGATAACGGGAAGGTCATCAGCAATAAGGATATGAATGGCGGTCAGGTCCAGGTAAACATCCAGTTTTATGACCAGACTAGTGGCGGACAGCATTCATTCCAGGCGCAGGCCAGCCAGGAAGGTGGTGTTGTGACAGTGGAAGCTTTTCTTACCGATGTTGATCGCAATGGGCCAATGTCCTCTGCAATTCAAAGCGCTTATGGCCTCGGAAGAAAAGCGCAAGGTGCTTACTAAACCAAACCCGCCCCGGCGGGTTTTTTAATGGGTGAACATAATGAAAGTAGCAATCGAAGTTAATGGCGAGGTTATCTGGTACCGCGACAGCGATAAACAGGAGGGGGTGGCGTCGTTGGGCTACTTGAAGGACGGCACACAGCAAAAAATCATTGCCGCCCTTGAAGAGGCATTATTCCAGGCGAAAGGGCAGATGCTATTGCCTGATTACGTTGATTGAATATCTGTATGTAGCGCGATGCCCGGCAGGGAGAGCCAGAACGACATTCCAGTTACCGGAGTGCGGCACTGCAATGTTGGCGGGAAACTGCTTATAGAATCCGCCATAGACTTTGCAGCTTTCACCTCTCTTGTATCGGTTATAAGCAGCGTCATCCATAACAAGGACGTTGATTTGGTGGGAGCACTGAACGGAAACGATTGATCCGCCCTCCATGTAATCCCTGCTGTGCGTGTAAGACATATGACCTCTCTTGCTGTGTGTGAAAAATACACAGTATCAGCGAGATACATTTAGTAACATCCTGATAAAAGATCAGTGCCGCAGCAGCGGCATTTTTTATGCCCGGAGGAAACGTGGCAACAGTTCAATACCCTCCGTTCCTGCCGCTTCCCCAGCGCGCCGATCAGAACATGACGCAGGATACAGCCTGGCAGACGACGCAGACGGCAGTCGGTCCATTGATAATCACGCCGATTACTACTGACTTGAAAGCAACCTGGACGCTGCAGTGGATTTTCACTCTTGCCCAGGCCGAGCGGTTTAAGTCATGGCTGCGCTCTCCGACATACTGCGACCGCGGGCGTAACTGGTTCCAGATGCCGATCGACCTGGGTGATACGCAGGGCGTGCAGCAGCAGACGCTGCATTTCGTCGACATGCCGGTGCAGACCAGCAAGAACGGCAACATTGTCACCTGGACCGCAACGGTCATCAGCAACGGTCTCGAGGACATTACCGAGGACTACGACGACTGGATTGTTGAGGCCCAGCCTGGCTATGGATACTGGCTGGATTACCTGATAACCGAAGTGATGCCGAGGGCTGACTGATGCCAACATTACGAGAATGGAAAGAGCGGCGGCCGGCCAGCGATATCAAACAGACGGTGGAGTTTTATCATCCGGCTTTCGGCCATTACCGGGTGGTCAATAACCTTTTTCGCCCGGCGACGTTCGGCGGAAATGCCTTCGAGCCTGCGCGGTTCAGCGTGACCGAGCCGGCGCAGGACGGAACGGCGGTCATATCAATGACCATAACGTTTGTCGCCGCCACGGAACATGTACGGCAGACACTGAAAAGCTGGCGCGGGGCGGCGCGCATGACGCCGATAAAGTGCCTGTATCAGCAGTGGAACGCGATCGGCGATGCATCATCTCTGAAAGACTGGACGCTTTACGTGAACGACATTTCAGCCGATGCCAGCAACGTCACCGTGACCGCCGGCAAGACTAATCCGCTGACGCTGGCCAACTCCATCATTTACACAACGAAAGACTATCCCGGGCTGATCACCGTATGACACAGAGCGACTTTATCGGGCTTGTTAACGGCAAGCCCTGGGCTAATCGCGCCTGCAGTTTTGAGCAGATGGACTGCTGGGGCCTCGTCGTTTTGTATTACCGGTATGTGCTCGGCCTGGAGCTGCATCACATCGCCGGCTACGAATCGGGCGCGGATTTCATCACCTGCTACGAACAGGAGCACGCGCACTGGCGGTGCGTGCCGATGGCGGCCACCGGATGCATCGCCGTTTTTTACCGCGGCGAAGTGCCGGCGCATATCGGTGTGATGATCAGCCCGGTTAAGTGCCTGCATTCCCGCGGCGAATTCGGTTTCGTACGCTGCGACAGCCCGCTGGCATTACTGAAGGTTTACAGCAAAGTGGAGTACATGGTGCATGGTGCGATATGAGTTACAGAGGCTGCCTGGCGCGCCGCTGCAGCGGGGAACGGTAGATGCCGGCACCACACTGGTGAGCCTGCTGGATTCTCTGCAGCTGCACCGCGATGTTGTCGTGAAGCTGAATGGCCGTGCGCTTCCTGACGACTACGATATCAGCCGGCCATTGCGATCTGGCGACGTGGTGGCTGTGTTCGACCAGCCAGAGGGCGGGGTGGGAAAGCTCATCACCACGATACTGCGCCCGGTCACGAAAATTCTCTCTGGCGCGCTGAAGGTGTTCGGCCTGTCAAATAAGCCCAGCGCGTCAGTATCGGTGGCGACGGGCGAATCCCCCAATAACGACTTAACCGGCCAGACGAACCGCGCGCGACTCTACAAGGGGCGCCCGAACATTTACGGCCAGTGCCGCGTCTTTCCTGATCTGATTCAGGAAGCACTGTTCGAGTTCGTCGACAACAACAAACAGCTTACGGAGTGGTTTGAGGTCGGTTACGGCCGGTACACCATATCGTCGATCCGCTATTCTGAATCGAATCTCGGCAGCCTGGCGGGCGCCAGTTCTGCGATTTATAACCCGGGTGACGTGATCGGCACGATTGAAGTCGGGTATCAGTTCGATGACGTCGATAATGAGACAGTCCCCGGCCTGAACGAAAGTCAGGACTTCCCTGCCCAGACAGCGACCACGACGGCGCCGACATCGGTGGCGATCGAGGGTAATCAGCTCAAAGCCATTGTGCTGTCGAACGATGACAACTTTGCCTACTTCGCTGCGCTGGCGGTGCCGCATCCAGTGTCATTCGTCATCAACGCCACCTGGAACGACGGCGGCACAAGCGTCACACGAAACGTCACTGGTGCCGGGAATATCATCTCCTCGGAGAGCTTTATTGGCGACGACACGCTGTCGTACACGACGTTCTATATCGGCGAGCTCTCAGGGGAAATTACGTCTCTTCCGAGCAACGCGGTTATCAACCCGACTCTGTTCACCCTGAACGACCAGACCCCTCTGGTTATCGGTCCATCAGTGTCGCCGATCGTCTCTACGCAGGTCTGGGTGCATGTGCTGGTTCAGCTCGGCGCGACGGCCGGCACAACGCAATACCGGATCAAGTTCTGGCAGGTCGATGACGACAACAATCAGGTTCCGGGTACGTCAGAGCAGCACGATTATTTCTTCGATAACGACCTCCAGGTGACAACGCGCTATTTCCGCACAACGCATAAGTTCGTTCCTGCAGCCGGGGCGGGGCGCTATGCGGTGACCATCGAGCGCCTCGACAACAGCAATGACGCTAACGTTGTCACACTGATGGCGATCCATGCGGTTAACGTGCGCGAAAACGTCGTGTATCCAGAGGACACGATTGCCCGCATCACTATCAAAGGCTCGAATGACAGCAACAGCAACCGCGAGCAGAAGTACAACATGCTGGCGCAGCGGCATACCATCAGCTACGACCGGACAACCGGCGGGGTCGATTACACGCTGCGGCCGAGTCGCTCGTTTGCAGACGCCATCCTTCACGAATGGGTGGTTGTGGGTAAGCAGGACGTGGCCAGTATTGACGTCGCCGCTCTGTATGCCATTGCCGATTCGCTGCCGGATGCTCAGCTTGGGTATTTCGATTACACCTTCTCGGATGAGAAGCAGCCTCTTGGTGAGCGCATAGCGACGATCGCCAATGTAGCCCGCGTTGACGGCAATAACATCGGCGATGTGCTGACGTTCTGGCGCGATGAGAAAGTGACGAATCCGGATGCGGTATTTGCGCGCTCAAACATGTTCTGGGACGAGTACAAAGTCGCCTGGCAAATGTCTCTCCCCGGTGGTTACGACGGCGTGGCGCTGGACTACGTAGACCCGCTGACGAACAAGAAGGCATACATCTATCTGCAGATCGACAGCAGCGGCATTACCGAGGTTGAGGATGCCACTGTTAACGCGATGCAGATCAGCCTGGACGGCTGCCGCAACGCCATTCAGGCAACCGATCGGGCCTGGCTTGAGGCGAGGAAAATCCTTTACTCACGCCTGACCATGACGGTGAAAGTGCTGGAGTCGACGCAGGTGGTGCGCGGTACGGTGGTTCAGTGTCCGGACATGTACGACAACGCGCAGCAAACTGGATACATCACCGGGCGATCCGGGGATGTGTTCTCGGCGTCAGAGCGTATCGACTTCTCACTCGGGGATATGTGGGTGGTGATGACCGACAGCCTCGGCAATTACCGCGGGCGCTGGCGGGCCTATCCGGTTAACGGCAAGCCCAAAGCATTTCAGGCTGCAGCTGATACCTTCGATCTGAACATTTATGACCGCGAAAATGTGCAAAACCCCAGCCGTTATTTCATTGCTACCGACTCGGAACTGAACTCCACAATCTGGCGCGTCGATAGCGCTAAACCCAACGGTGACGATACTCAAACCCTCTCACTCACTGAGTATTCAGACTCGATTTATCCGTAACACACAGCAGTAATTACCAACCTTCGCGCACACCATCAGATTCACTTCTGAGGGCTTCGTGCGCCTTTTATAGGGCGAAAAGACATGGCAGAAGTTCCACTCCCTACACCGACGCAGGTTCCGGTACCAAGTACCGATATCCGCAATGCGGTATTTGCAGGCGCGAAGCTTGACGAAGAAGTTACTGGCCCCGGTGAATTCTATACTGACCGTCTTGGTGTAAAGCGCCTGACGAACACCGGAAGAAATAATCAGTTCGATGCCGCGCAACTGGACAGAGCTAATCGGTTTGAGCAATTCCTTCTGTCCTCCGGCTATGTTTTTCTTGGCGACTATGAGGATGGCCCATTCCAGTTCAGCGCACGCAATCAGTACATTCGCTACGACAATCAGTATTACCGCCTTAATGCTGCCACTGACGTCGGGTTTACGACCACCGGAACCGATGCAACTAGCTTTGTGAACGACGTTACTCACTTCGTTCTGATGGATGGTGATACGCTTCGCCAAAACCTGGGTTCAAGCGATGGGGCAAGCCTGATTGGTGGACTAGGGTTTCTGACTCCTGAAATGTTCAGTGAAAATATAACCCTCGATGATGATTTCTCATTTGCACTTCATCGCACCATTGAAGCCGCAAAAAACGGCCCGGTGAAATTAATAATATTGGGTTCCCTATATAAAATATCATCGTCTTTCGATATACCGGATGGGGTTACAATCCGTGGCGGTGGGCCAGAAACAGGTGTTTATCTGGAAAAAGCACCCGCTGAACCTATGCACATTATTTTTAATATGGCTTGCGTGGGGTCAAGGCTTGAAAACTTTGGTGTCTATTTCAACACGGGCGGTCAGGGGAGCATTTCAGCGGTTCAGGTATACGGCGTATTTCTCCAGGCAAACTCGAAAGACTGCAC
>ERZ772884.1320-NODE-1320-length-16182-cov-3.620326_pt1 | contig 16182 bp, 11 predicted proteins | sample MGYA00580574_ERZ772884 | MGnify/ENA primary metagenome ERZ772884 (study PRJEB29015, sample SAMEA2737690) | human gut metagenome | biome: human gut; feature: human-associated habitat; material: faeces | place: China | collected 2012 ... | reverse complement strand
CGCGAGATCGGCGCGTTCCGTCAGTGGACAAAAAAGCAGACCGACGATCCCATTTTCAAGGCGTACCGCAAGGAGTATAAAAAGCGCTTCGCGTGGATCAAGGCTGGCCGCGTCACTGACGAGCAGTTCTATGCCTGGAGTGAAAAAGCCAGAGAAGAAAAGAAAAAATGTGACCGCGAGATCATCTCACTGGAGGAGTTCCAGCAGTGGCTCCGCGACTCGAAAATATGAAACTACGCGGCCGGTAAATGTACCGACCGCGTAGTCTTTGTCTATGGCGGAGCAGGATCTGCGCTATACTTCCGCTTTTCTATTATTTCATTCTGAATTCTGCTCGGTCAGAGATTTTTCCCAACCGCACCAGACGCGCGGCTAAACTGCCCTCCGAGCGTTTGAAGTAGGCGCACATTTCTTTCTTGCTGCCACCGGCATCGAACATCTGGCAGAGGACTGCATCGTCTGCATCGTTCCAGGGTTTGCCCGCATTCTCAGGCTGCGGCTTCGGCGCCTTGTCCGGAAGCGCTTTCAGAACACAGTGAAACGCCCGAATGATCTCGGCCTTGTTGCACACATGATCTTCTGGAAAGGCCTCTCCCGTCAGCGGATCAACGCCGTCCGCCAAACCGGATAACAGTTCTTTTGCTCGCTGTAGATCCATAAAGTGACCTCCTGGCTATTTTCCTATGCATCCTATTTGCCGCCCAAACAGAGAACGCTCTCTGCCATTTCCACGCGGCGTGCTTAATAAAAAGTAATTCTGACATGATCATCTTCATCTGCCACGCGAACACACATCCACTTTTTCGTGTCTACAATTCCCTTTTTCCACCGCTTAAATCCTTTTTGCTGTGCAATACCAGCATCCCAAGAAATAACTATCTCGTCGTCTGCCGTAGAATCCAGTTTTATTCCTTGCAAGATTTCGCGCGGGGAAAGCGTATCCTCAAAGCGTTTGATTGGCTCGATCGTGTCTAATAGGCACAGCATAAATTGTAATGGGAATTCTTCAACAGAAAGCTTGTTTTCAGGGTGCGCTGTATACACGAGTGGTGTAAGACCATATTGCGTATACTCTTCCTTCTCAGTCTTACCGCCAAGCCATATGTTGTGACAAATGATTGCATCTGCTGCATATGCGGCAAATGTGAGATGACCAATGTTCCAGTTCAGCCCGTAGCAGTTCATGCTGCCACATCTGTTAAAGCAGTCTTTTGTTTTTTTTAGAAAGTTCTTTACAAATCCATCGAAGAACAAATAACCAGCAATTATTCCATGCTCGCACTTACCGTGGCAAGCACGGTAATAGAAATAGTTTTCGATTAACTCTGGAGAAAAGCGAAAAGGGATATTATCCACTTTATAGGGGAAAGACCTGTAAGGAGAGTAGCAAATATTATGATCTCCGAGATGAAAACGCAGGGAGCGGTGTTGCTCTGAATCATTTGCGTGTATGGTTCCTAATTCGATGCAGCTTGCAAAATCGTGATACATGGCTGGCAAAAACCATATGTACTGAAAGTCGTAATCATCTTCGCACCACGACGCATAGTCTGGCACGAATGACTTCAGTCCGTTATTGATATTCGTCTTGAATGCCGATAACAGTGTCATTCCAAGCAGGTATAGCGACGCAGAATGTGTGTGCTTTCCGTGTCGATTGTATTGTGGAGTCAAGTCACGGTTAAACAGGTCTTCCTTTTCTCCTTTTTCATAATGCTGCTTTAAAAACGCCAAGCATTCGCTCTGACTCTCCTCCAAATTATAGGTAAATAATTTCCCTGCATTACAGTCAATTTGGTAGTAAGACTTTTTTTGCTCAGAATAAAGATCAAACAAGCTTTTCATGCACATATTACCTCTTTTCGCTGGCGGATTTTTCAAAACCTGTTTTTGCAGTGATTCGAGCTGAATCTCTAATATTTGTAATTGTACCAGATTATAATGTGAATCGCAAGAAAGCGATAAGAAAGAACGATTTTTATCAAATTATTATTAGTTCTTGTCTTGCATCATCTGTACCCCAAAAGACCAGTTGAGCCTTCCTCGTTTCTCTGCTACAATAAGAAAAAATGCGCCGGAGGTTTTCCCATGATCCGTGAAATCTGCAAAGATGAATTCTTTTTATCTCAAAAGTCAGAACCTGCCACGGCTGACGATTTGGCAATCGCGCAGGACTTATTGGATACACTCGCCGCGCACAAGGACAGTTGCGTGGGCATGGCGGCGAATATGATTGGCGTCAACAAGCGCATTATTGCGTTTGACAACGACGGCGCATACATGGTCATGTTCAATCCGGTGATCGTCAAAAAATCCGCGCCATATGACGCGGAGGAGGGCTGCCTGTCGCTGACCGGCACGCGGAAAACGAAGCGGTTTCAAACCATCAAGGTGCAGTGGCAGAACGAACAGTTCCAGACGCGCATCAAGACATTCACCGGCTGGGCAGCGCAGATTATTCAGCATGAAATTGACCATTGTGAGGGGATTTTGATATGATTTTGTACTTTTCCGGCACCGGAAACAGCAAATATGTGGCGAAGCGCATTGCGGACGCGCTGGGCGATGCGCTTGTGAACCTGAACGACCGCATCAAGGCTTCCGACACTTCTTCCGTTGAAACCGGCGAGCGGGTTATTATCGTCACGCCAACTTACGCTTGGCGTATTCCGCACGTCGTGCGCGACTGGCTTCGGAAAACGGAACTGCGCGGCGCAAAGCGGTCATGGTTCGTTATGACCTGCGGCAGCGAGATCGGCAATGCCGACAAATATAACCGTGACCTCTGCGTGGAAAAGGGGCTTGTCTGCATGGGCACGGCGCAGATCGTCATGCCGGAGAACTACATTGCGATGTTCTCCGCGCCGCAGGCGGACGAAGCGCGGGAAATCGTCGCCAAAGCTGAGCCTAGCATCGACCGCGCCATCGCCGCGATTCAAGCCAATCAGCCGTTCGCGCCGACACGGAACAATCTCTACGACCGCTTCATGAGCGGCCCGGTCAATCCGATTTTCTACAAATTCTTCGTCAAAGCGAACGCCTTTACCGTGTCAGGCGCCTGCATCGGCTGCGGTCAATGCGCGAAGCTCTGTCCAATGAATAACGTCACGCTCAAAGACGGCAAGCCGATTTGGGGCAGGAACTGCACCCACTGCATGGCGTGCATCTGCTACTGTCCGGTCAGCGCGATCGAGTACGGCAAAAAGAGCGTCGGCCAGCCGAGGTATCACTTTGAGGCGCTGTAAAGAGAAATTTCACAGAAAATAATCAACGATAGGGGAGGGTTCTTATATGCTGTTTGCGATTTATCTTGCTATGACCGGATTGTTCGTTCTGCTGGGCGTTGTGTTTGCGGCCGGAAAGGGAACCGGGTTGATCGCCGGTTATAACACAGCTAGTGCCGAGGAAAAAGAAAACTACGACAAAAAGAAGCTCTGCAAGGCCATGTCACGGCTGATGTTTGCGCTGGCCGGCTGCTGGCTGGTTACTGCGTCGAGCGAGATTTTCAAGAAAATCGCCTTGCTGTGGATCGGGCTGGCGCTGTTTCTTATTGTCAGCGTTGTCGGGGCCGTGTATGTTAACAGGGTAACGAAGATCGAGAATCATGGTACGAAAATTTGAAACTCAGGATCTGGACACCGTCATGCAGATCTGGCTGCACGGTAATTTGGACGCCCATGTGTTTATCCCGGCGAGCTTTTGGAGAGGGCATTTCGAGATCGTGCGCGATATGCTCCCGCAGGCGGAACTCTACGTTCACGAGAACGAAGCCACCCGGCAAATCGACGGCTTCATCGGTCTGACGGAGAACCACATTGAGGGGATTTTTGTTGTAAAATCCGCGCGTTCCAAGGGCATTGGAAAAGCGCTGCTGGAGTATGTCAAGTCGCGCAAACCGCGCTTGACGCTGAGCGTCTACCAGAAAAACGAGCGTGCAATTGCGTTTTACCGGCGTGAGCAATTCGTCGTGCAGTCGGAAGGCATCGACGAGGATACGAACGAAGCTGAAATTCAGATGTTCTGGACGCGGCAGACGTAGAAAAATTGACGGAGGACGGTCAACCGTCCTCCGTTTTGTCAATCTGTACTGCTCCCGCAGAAAGCGTCTGAGCTTTTCCAAGTCCGGGTCGTACAGCAGCGGCAGAATCTCCACCAGCTTTTCCGGCGCTAAATTCCACCACTGATAGCGCAGCAGCAGGTCTTTCAGCTCCGCGTCAAATCGCTCCTTGATGAATCTCGCCGGGTTCCCGCCGTAAACGGTGTACGCAGGCACGTCTTTCACCACCACGGAATAGGCGGCGATGATTGCGCCGTCGCCGATCTTCACGCCGGGCATAATGATGCCCTCGCGCCCGATCCACACGTCGTTTCCGATGATCGTGTCGCCCTTGCGCGGAAGCTGCTCCATGTGCAGCGGCGTGTTTTCCGTTCAAGCGCCGCCGAAGACGTTGAATGGATACGTCGTGGCGCTGCTGATGCGGTGATTCGCCGGGCCCATGATGAATTTCGTGCCGGACGCGATCTGACAGAACTTTCCGATCACGAGATGGTCGCCAAACTCCGGGTAGTTGAACAACACATTGTTCCGCTCAAACCCCGTCGGATCGACCGCATCGTCATAATAGGTGTAGTCACCGACCGTGATATTCGGCGCAGTGACGACGTTCTTGATGAAGCAAGAGGTCTTGTATTCATTCGGAAAGACCGCATTCGGGTCAGGAATATTCATCATTATTTTGTCCTTCCTGGCTGTTTTTCCATCACAAAATTCGTGAGCGCAACGCCGTGGCGGATCACTTCCTGTTTGCGCACGACATGGTATCCGCGATGCTGGAAAAACAGCTTTGCCGTGATGGAAGCGTGTGTCGTGAATGTCTTTCCAGCCGCGAAGCGCTCCAATTCGTCGCAGATCGCAGATGCAATACCTTGCCCCTGATAGTCCTTATGGACATACAGCCTGTCCAGATAGCCGCTTCCATCCATGTCCCCAAAGCCGACGATCACACCGTTTTCTGTGGCAACAATCGTCCTGTGCGTCCGAAAAGACTCGTCCCATGCCTGAAAATCCACTTCGCCGGTTGCCCACGCATCCAGCTGTTCTTGCGTATAGTCCTTCGCGTTCACGTTGTGAACGGTCTGGTAAAAGCGTTCTGCCAACTGTGCGCAGTCGGAAGGTATGTATTCTCGAAGCTGCATATTTTGTCCTTATAATTGAGAAATGTACGCGATAGATATGTTTGCATGAAATTGAAAGGCTTATATTGTAACTTTGATCTTAGCACACAGTTCCGGAAGTTGCTCATGCAAGCGGATTGAGAATGCACAATAGGACATCCCTTTTTTAACGCACTTCATAAATTCCTCATAGTAATTCTCTATCTCGGAATTTATTGCGATTTCCTTTACATTCGGATTTAGCGAAACCAAAATATAGCAGGCTCGGTATCCCTCGTCCAGCAAACGTGAAATCTCAGTCAACTGTTTTACGGCTCTTTCGGAGTATATTGTTGGAAAAATAGACTCTTTGGAAAATGACAAGGTACTTTTAATCTCAATGAGTGTGTTTGTATCGTGAATAAACAGATCTGCTTTATAATTTTTAATCTTATATTCATGGGAAATCTTTTTTCTTGCACCCAAAAATGAAAAATACCGTCGTTGTATTTGAGCTTCAATCACCCTGTTAGTCTGCGCCAGATTAAGCAAAATGAAACTCTTGCGATATTTTACTGCGTAAACAGCATAAGGAGTCCTTGCATTTGATGCTTCTATTGGTCTAAGCAAAACCGTTCTACCTGTCATATCGATGAAATTGCTAAGTCTGCAAGACGAAGGGATGTAGCAGATTACATCCTTGCCATCAATATTCACACTGCATAGGAATCTATTCTTTATTTCATTTTGAAAGGTTCCATATACATAGTCTATAGGTTTAAGGTCCGTCATCTGCTACACGCCTCTCTTAAATTCTGCCATGAATCACATCGTCTACGATTTTATCCAACTCATCAATTTCAATCAAGTAGCCTTGAGCGCGCTCAATGACATCACCATTACGATAAATCATATCTCCATGCTTCTGAAGGTACTGTGCATCAGGCTCTTCAATTATCATTCTCGAAGAAATGCCATCATTCACGCGCAACGCTACACGACCATTTAGCTGAGCCTTCGTCGTCGATGGAACAAGCTTTGCTTCTGGCCGTTGCGTACAAATCACAAGATGAATTCCTCTGCTTCTTCCAGTTTGCGCAATTCGTTGAACTGGCTTATAGAAGGCGTTCTTTTCCTTTGTCGTTTCCAACTGGTCAGCTAAGTCCGCAAACTCATCAATAACCACAACAATCGGGGCAAGCTTTTCAGTTACCTTTTTATTATACTCAATAATATTGGCAACCCGCGCCTCTGCAAGGAGTCTGCCTCTACGTTCAGATTCCTCGAAGATAACTTCCTTTATTACTTTCGTAGCTTCAACTGCATCAGATATAATCCTGCCTGAATACAAATGTGGCAGTCCTTCAAAGTGAATAAAGTCCTCCAACTTTGAAGATGACAGAATTAACTGCATATCCTCTTTTTTAGGATGTGTCATTAACAATGCAGCCAGCATGGAAAATAAAAACACCGATTTGCCAGAGCCTGTACTACCACCGACAAGCATATGCGGCATTTGGCTCAAATCCTCAATCAAATCCTTTCCGTTCGGTGTTCTCCCAAGCGGGAAGAACAATTGCTCTGGCGATGTTACCTCTGGAATTGAACTGATTACATCCTTGAAGAGAACCTTCTCTCTCTGAAGCCTCGGGACATCCAGCAGTAATTCGTCCGAATTTGGAACCTGCTGAATAATGACACCCGTTCGCTTCATTTCACGTCCTATGTCCTCAAGGTGGCTTGCTAATCCCTGTAAGGCTTGACCACGACCGAGTTTAAACTTAAGGCGAATAACACTTGGACCAACTACTGCAGTTTTTGCTTCACATTCACGAAGAGCAACGTGATAGTCTCCACAGGATCGTTTGAAATCCTTTACCAACTGCTCAATCTCTTCAGAAGAAACACCTGTTGCTTTGCACTCTATCCTTTCTTGAGACTCCACCCCGATTGGTTCTATTTGAGTTGTTTCACTTTCAACGACAGCGGTTCCTTGTTCGGCATCAGATTCAGTCCATTCTCTTGCTTCTGCCGAGTATAATGGATTTCCAAATTCGTAGACAATGGTTCCTTCTTCATTTGACTCGGGAGTTTCATCGGAATCGTAGTCGGCAGTAGGGGTCTCCTTCAGAATAGTATCCTCTCCAAGTACCTCCTGCTGTATCTCCTTTGCGGTTAACAGTCTATACTCAATCTGACACCCTCTGTACTCAATTGGACCTTCATCACCGTCTGCATAAGCGCACTGGATGACCTTACCTCCAGAAACTTCACTTAACTTAATATGCATTAGCAAACCGGAAACCTGAATATTGATATTTCCACTCGCTCCATTGCCGAAGGCCTCTTTTAGAATGGTGCACCACCGTTTCTGCCATTCAGAATCATGTACATTTCTGAAGCACTCGGAAACAATTTGATATTTTAGAACCTCGCGTCTCGCGGAAATAAACATATCAGAAGAATTCTCATCAACAGAAAAGATTTCTTTAAGCATTCCTACGATTGACGCAATCTGACCTGCTGCGTGGCCAGAAATTAATTGTTTCCCATCATCACCCTTTGTAATTGTAGCATCAGGCGATTCATCTCTTGTCTTGACCTCTATCGGCTGAATTAGCAAAGTATTAGTCTCGGCAATATATTTCAATCCAACAAGGTCAGCTCGTTCATTTCCAAAACGACTATCCTGAAGCCACAGTCGAGCCTTGTCGTCATCGAGTGATGCCACCAGTGAATCCTGATTGTTTCTCATATACCAAGATGCTGCAAAAAGCGTGCCTATAAGCCCTTTTTTCTTATTGTCTATTGCCTGTGTGTCAGCACCAAACTTTGGAATGCTGATAAGTCCGTTAGATGCAATGTGTCCAAAGTTTTTCAGAATATCGATAAGAGTTTCTGGCTTCGGATACAGGTTATAGGTGCGTAGCATGGTTAAGTATTGTGTAATAATTCTGGAATCACTGGATGCCCACACATTTACCATTCGACGGTCATACTGCATTTCTCCAATTGGAATAGCTCCATTTGGGTCATAATTATTGGTATCTCTATCGGCCGCAACAAGCCATTGAACCATACCGTCCTGAATAGTAGACACGACTGCCGTCATATCTGCACTGCCATTATATGTTGTGCGAGGATTCATATTGTTGCTAATAACATCAGCTGACTTCATTAGCTTATGATAGTCTCCGATTAAACCAGAATCCATCTCTGATGAAGGAAAGATGCTTCCCCTGTGCTGAATCTCATCAAAATCATAATCATAGGTAACAACGAGCGGGTTAATATATAGGTTCTTATTATTGGGACCAAATTCGATTGCATATGTAGACTGATCAAAGTAGAACGCAATATGAACTGGCTTATTAGAAAGAGCGACCTTTACATCACTTGCAGATTCAACATTACGGATGCTAATTGCAATTTTGCTCTGGCGAATGAACTCGCCAATTTCGTAATCCTTACCAGAATAGTCCAATCTTGAAAGCTCCGTATTGCCGTTTTGCTTTCTTGTCAGATAGACATCATAGACAACTCTTTCGCAACCGCTCTTATCCATGAAGGCTTTGATTGCACGTATATTTGCAATCAAGTTCGGAGCATCAACGGAGCAAATTCGGATTTCATTTTTTGTGTAGGGCGCAAAACCAATCCATCGCGTCAGGATTTCCGCGATGGATTGAGTTCCATCATCACCCAAATACCTATTCGTCTTATTTTCAAACGTTGGCAGCATTTCGATATTTCCAGAGCAGGGTAAAACCTTGTCATCTGACGTCTCGGTAACAATGCTATTAGCAATAACAAAACTTAGAATCTGAGGAAGTTGGGTTAATACAGCTGTCAAAGCAGTTGCATCATCCTCACTAAGCTGTGATTTCTTTGAGGGGAGGATTTTAAAAATCTCATAGTATCGCCATAAATAAATTGGATGTAATGGAAGAAGAATAGCTTTCCATTCCTTGGGCGTCTTTACATACAATACATCAAGAAGTAATAACGCTCTTGCAATAAAGCTGGTACTGCTCGGACTCATTTCTCGCATAGCAGGCTCATTGATGCTAAATGCGTGATACAGTCTTGCCCAAGCATCAATATAGTCAATTAAGGTTTTGCGTGCTTCTTCGTCAACCCCAAAGCTAAGAACCGGATAATACATTATCATGTCCAAATTGCCGAGCAGTTTATTGCGAAGTGTCAGCAGTTCCTCGATTATAGGGATGAACATCTCTGCCGTTTCAATATTCTTAGCTTTAAACTGTGCGTCAAATTGTCTTATGAAATCAAACAGAGACTGACTACCATCAATTCCACCGTGAAAGGCTACCATAGATTCTGCATCTACGGGATTAAACGAATTGAAGCTTTTAATATCCGCAGAAATAGCGTCCTTAAGTACGCTTTCTTCCGTTTCCATTAAGCCGCCCCATGCTATTGGATTGCAAACAGTGCCAACAAGTCTTCTCAAATCTGATTGATGGTTTTCAATGATTATCGTTCTGTCATCAAACACTCCACCGATGGTTGGGATACTATCGTTGTTTTCTTCCGTCTCTGGGTCAAAGTGTTTTTTTAGCTCCTCAAGCAGTTCTTTAATAGAGGCAGCATCATTTTCGTCACCGTTGACGATAGCATCGGAAATTAATTGTCCCAATTCCTTTGGGCGAATAGGCACCGCTTCAGAGGTAACATTAGGTGTATCAGATTCAGCCCCATCGGAATTTTTAACCGAACTTTTCTTCTTTTTCTTGGATTCATTTTCCTTTGAAGCCGAAAATAACTCCTGCACCGTTGCAAAGTCTAATTGCTTTAGGACATCTCGCTTTCCATATTTGTAAAGATTTTGAAGAAGGTTATATGCATTTTGTAGGCGAACTCTATCATCGCCCTCGGTTTTGGCTAAAGAACGGCTCAGCTTTTTTCGAGAATCCTCGCTTAATTGCCCAATTGCAAAAATCAACTCGCGATTTCTGGTTAAACGGTCATCTGGCTTGTATTTTGTCCCGAGGATATCAGCATCACACAGGAGATTTAGTCTCCACATGTTATTAGGGATTGCTTCCGCTACTGTTTCTTCATTGGAAATTGACTGAACAAATTCCATAATGGCTTCGAAGGAATAGTAATCTGAGGTCTGCTGCAGTGCACGCCAGAAATTCTGCGTAGGTGCATTACTTTCGTTTGAAATCTGTAACTCCAAAAGATATTTTGAGACATCTCTTAATGAGATAACATCAAACTCAGCAAGAGAATGCAGTTTGTCTGTGTCTGTTTTTACAAATACAACGATATTGCCTGCATACTCGGGAACACTTCTCCACAGAACAGCCTTCTCAATTGACGAAGTTAGAGTATACTCTGATTTCTCAACATCTGTAGAAATACCATACCCTACTGCTGCCATATAAATATGAGTCTTTCTTTGACTTGATAATTCAGCAGCTATTTCATCTGGCTGAATACCGCTAATTCCTTTAACAAGAATTCCAACCTTGGAATCTGCCAGTCTTTCTAACAATAAGCCTACAACGAGACTTTGTTTATTCATCATTAGTCTGAACCTCCTAACCGAATCTGGAGAATACCATCTGCCATTACCTCGGCAAAATCCATAGATTCAAGTAATGCAGCAAAGGAAGTGAAATTCCGTTCAAGTGAATCTTCATCAATCTGCAAGAGCATGCCACTACTCTGGAGTTTTTCAATTTCATATGTACTTCCCCCAATAATAATGCCAAAACGCTCCCACAAGCGGTTTCTCATATCGTTACCACTAAGCACTTCGTCAGGGCTTACCGTGCTACGAAGTATCATCTCTAAAATATCTTGCGACAATACAAATCTCTTGTTTGGATGCATTTGGTCTGGTGGATATAGCATTCCTGCAGAGGTTCCTAAAATTTTAAGGCAGTTAACCGGATGTGATGAAGCTTCTAACGCCAGCATATCGTACATTGTTTCACCAAAGACCAGTCTTGCTGCATCGTCTGTTACGCAGGCACTTGCGCGTTCCTTTGCCAAATTCCACAGAGTGCTAAACTCAACAGATGCTTTTTTCTTTTCGTCATAAACCGGAGTTTCGGATTGAAGCAAATCTTCCTTGCTGTAATCCTTTTCTTTCAGCTTTTGTGCATAGCCCCATGCGTAAAAGCGGTTAATAGACTTGTGCATCTGAGTATATGCCATTTCTGATGCCCGTGCTACACTGCTTTGACTGGGAGCTATTCCGGAGAAATCCAGTAGAACTGGTCTAATATTCTCGCCACAATAAAATGCTTCAAGCAGTGCCATGTAACGAACCAGGTGAAATATACAGAAGAAATTAAAAAGTCGTAATTGCGTTAACGGATTTGGATGCCTCTTGAGATTATCCATCAAACATAATCCACTTTCATTAAGGCCCTTTAAATACCACTTTACAGCATCATTTTGTGACTTAAAGGCTGGTAAATCCTCATGTCTACTTTTCTCAAATACCTGCAGAGAACTCTCTGAGACTGGTTCAAAAAGGAGTGATATCGGATCCTCTGCCTCATCAAGTAGTTTCTTAATATATTCTGCTAACTCTGGGCAATAGGAATGGATTAGGCCGCCAATAAACTCTCCTGTATCCTCATAAATTGAGGATCTTGTAAGAAAATATTTTGATCCTGCAGTAAAGGAGATCATATCATCCTTAAGCCCCTTTACTACATATACGCCCTTATCTGCTGATAACAATCTCTGCATAACATTACGCATGGATTCAACAGAGCCTTCAGCTATTCCATCTTCAATTGCCTCGTTTTTTGCTAACTCAGCATATATCGTTTCGAGCTCACTTCCTGTAGGCACATTGCCCTTTGCATCTGAAACTAAAGCAAGTCTCTTTATCTGCATTGCAGTGTTAAAGCCACCAAAAATGCATCTTTGAACTCCGTTGGCAACATGGACAGGCTTAATTGAGCCTCCATTTGGCGTAAACCCAACGTATGTGCTGTCTACTTCTTTTCTAAAAGAATGGAGCCTTATCTGCTCTGCCATGTTATACCTCCTTTGCTTTCTCGCCTTCGATAGCGGAATATCTTTTTTCCTCTCTGTCGATAGTTACCGATATTTTCTTTTTGTTTTGGATATCCAGTAAGGAGATTGTGATAGTATCATCCTCATCTAAATCCCCAACAGAGTGAAACTGCTCGACAAAGCGCCAGACCTTCTTGACAAGGTTAGATTCCATGAAAAGGACTGGTACGCCTCGCTCAGCTTCCGACAAGAGCATATACATGTCAAAATCAATTTTGAGGAAAATGTTCGCAGCATCCTTTTTCTCAAGACGAATATAGCTTGCGGTCATATCAATTCCGCTCTTCATGCTTTTCAAAAGAGTCGGTCTGCCAATCTTCAATCCACTTTTCTTAATTGAACCCGTGGAAATCAAAACCTTCCTCGGCTCATTATCATAACGGTGGCCTGTCCAAATCTGCAACTCCGAGTTAGAGGCTTTTACAGCGCCGAAGAAAGCATTCAACCTTCGAACCAATTCCTTGACTATTTTTCCATTGTCCTGTCCTAAAAACGCCTGGAATCGAGTAGCATCATCATCCATGATTGTTAGAAGCGCTTCTCCGTTTTTATTGAAGAAATAGAATTGCCTTTTTCTCAGCCTGAATAATTCATCGTTATCATAGGCTATGGCTTCAGCAGGAATCTCATAGCCATCCACCCAACTATCGTTTGGAATATCATTCAGCAGAATTCTCTCATCCCATATGGGGTGAGAAATAGTGACCGGGTCAATTGCACTTCGAATTGCATCAAACAGAGCGCCCTTCCCAGAGAACACCAGGTTGACCAGATTATACTGATTACTTCCGGTTGTACGACCTATTTCCTTACAACTTCTATTGCCGAAAATCAGATAGGCAATAAGGCTTTGTAATTCACGCACGGTTGCATGATATCCCTTCATGGATACTCGTTGTAAAATCACAAAGAGCCGCTCTTGAAATAATGCGCTATTAAGTAGGGTGCAGTTTTTATGGACATCACAGTTCTCATTTAAAGGGCATCCTGCACATTCTGTATAATGCGTGGAATCTGTCAGCTTTTCTATGGCCTTCTTCAGAATGTCTGCGGTTAACACTTCTCTTTTGCTTAAATCAAAAACTACTACATTACCATTCTCAGTTACTTCATCATGAAAAACGACCGCATGGCTCATCTGAAAATAAGCATCCCTTATGGGTTGAAATTCAGAATACTTTTGATAAACCGAATATAAGACAGCTGCATTAATTGCAATAACAAAGGGCATATTATTTTCTCTTGCCGACTTCCATTTCAAATAAATGTCCTCATCAGAAAGTGTACTTGCGTCTAATTCAATGCGAATTGGCTTTCCCGAACCTTCCAATTTACTTTTTAGCATTCGGATAACATGGGTTTTCCCATCGCCCGGATTGCCAGTAAGCACTATGTCCTTACCACTAAGCGCAGATTCTATAATGGCTGTATCCAGTTTTGTCTCAAGATGGATTGCTGACAGCAGTTCGGATGCTATATGATCAGCATATGCACTGGAGCCTCTATAAAAATCTCTTACAAACTGAAGCCCGGTCTTAGTTTCATCATTTGTAGGCATGTGTGGCACCTCCTCAAGTTTTGAGAAACTCCATTCTTCGTTCTCATCTATCTGATTACTTACAAGAAACCCCTGCTTGTCAAAGTCACGGATTCTTCGATAAATAGGTTCATAATTCAAACGGCTTTTTAACCATCGATTTCGCCAAAAATCAATAATCTTTTGGGTTCCGGAAACATAGTCAGCCATATCCGTGTAGTATTTCGGCTTCGACTCTTTTCCTAAAAGGTAATCAAAAGTGTTTTCCGCCAAGCATGCGCCATATACAATCCTTGACATAGCGTGCTTGGAAAAGTCCTTTGAATCCTCATTGGTCGATTCGAGCAATTCACGAATCGACATTGTGAGAAGTCTCATTTTAGGGCTTGCTCCTTCGCCAAAGACATGGTTAATGCGGTTGAACCCATCACTTGTCGCTTCAGTGAGGCTCATCGTCGTTGCCTTGCTTATATGCATCGTCCCAAAGCCTATTGTCATTCCAAGCTTTTTCCAAACAATATCAAAATCTGCATTGAAAATGCTCCCAGGCATCTTAAGGCGATTATACTGGCTGGAGCCAACATAATACAATGATGTAGTACCTACATACACAAGATCTGCTGGTCTACAAACCGGCATTCCTTTCAGTCTACTGGCAATTTCACTCGCCTTATCAGCATATCGTTCCTTATAGTCGTGAATAACCTGCGGAGAGGTTGCTAAAAGCGCTACAAGCTTGCCGCCCAATATCTCGTTATATGGGGGAATCGCTCCACATACATTCAGTTCCATCATACTCGAACCAATATGTTTTGTCTTTTGTGCAACCAACGCACTTCTAATGGCAGAATTTCCAGTCTCACTTTTGCAAAAATCCATCCAAATCTCATTGAAATTTTCTGCATTAATTAGATCTCTGATTGCCTTTTTTGCGCTCAAAAGACGAGCAAGCTGTTCCGCACGTTTTCTGCGATAAAGAGCTCTTTCGGCATCAATAGAAATGCTACCTAATTCACTCTTTTCGACATCATCGACATCGCCCTCCACTTCATTGCGCAAAAACTGCTGGCGGTTTTGCTCTGCATTAGATGCCTCATCTAATAGAAGTTGAATATCAGTATCAGTGGGATTTTTAACAACCATTGCAGTACAAAGTTCTGAATAGTCGATTCCATCAATGCCGTCTTCTAAATAAACCAGAAGTTGCTTGAACTCTTCCTTTGCGCGTTCGTTATCTACAGCAACAATTCTCTCAATAAAAGCCTTTTGGTTCCAGCCGATATAGTCATCTCGGCAGGTAATCTGTACTGCGCAATTTTCGAGTGACGCTATTCCCATAACCGCATGCATCGGGTGAGCAGCATCTCTGATCAAATACTGCATAGTTCTTCCCGGTGTTGTTTCAACAGGGGTCGACCATGTCAACCGAAAGTAACGCCATATCTCCGATGTTTTGAGTCCTGTAAACACATCTCTATCATTTTCGCGTACCAACTGTAGATATGGCTGAACAGCCGTCTCAATTGTTATCTCTCCAGCATGTACACGCTTTATTCTTTTCTCCAGTTCATCGCCATCAGCGATAAGCGTTGCTATACTCTTCTTATTAGCACCTGGATTTTCCATTCGGTTAATAAAATCGGTATAGCCTACAAGTCTCTCGTGGCGACTTTCGCTCATCCAACTTCGAAGCAATGCTTTAACCTCCGGAGAGGCCGTGTCATTCATATCAATCCCATTGAGAGTCGGCAGGCTCATATATATGACGCCATTTCTATAGCATGCTTTCCAAGAAGCACGAATTAAATCTCGAAACAGAAACCAAACGGCACGATATTTTTTGCGCTGTTCAATATTATATTGGCAATCCTTTTCAACCCACTCAATCTCTCGCTCAGCTATCTTTGCAATAGTAAGCGTTGGCGTTTTTTCAGTGATCTCAGATGCCGCATTATAAAAGCGAATTCTGAATTCACCTTCTAACCTTGGGCGAAAAGGTATCTCTCTATTTATCATTTATCGCCGCTCCTTATTATTGAAGTAGTGTTGGGGGAATCGCTAAAAACATCATTCCGAAAATATATACTCTTCATTTTACTTAACGCCCCTAATCGTCTTCTCTGTTTATAAAAATCAAACTAATTATCCCGCGCTTTTGGCTGGTAGAATTTCCAAAGAATATTGCATCTCAATTTCTTGTGAATTTAAGGGAAAGTGCTAAGATATATTTGAATTATTTGTTTTCATCTGACACAATCTCTACAATATCCTCAATACCACAATCCAGTGCCGTACAAATCTTCACAAGAATTTCCGTGGTGACATGTCCGTTCCGTCCCATCTTGGTAACAGAGGCTGGGCTGATGCCCGCCTTTTCACACAGATCTTTTTTCTTCATATCCTTATCGATGAGCAGTTTCCAG
>ERZ772884.1319-NODE-1319-length-16187-cov-38.309695_pt1 | contig 16187 bp, 13 predicted proteins | sample MGYA00580574_ERZ772884 | MGnify/ENA primary metagenome ERZ772884 (study PRJEB29015, sample SAMEA2737690) | human gut metagenome | biome: human gut; feature: human-associated habitat; material: faeces | place: China | collected 2012 ... | reverse complement strand
GGATTACTACAAAGCTGATATCATCTGTTACTATGTTTCTAAAGTCAGGGAAATCCTCACTTTTACCTGCTAGATAGTTTTCCCATTCTGATTGTTGTGTCTTTTCATCTTTCTCAGTTTCAGTAAGTGATGGTTCTAAGAACGGAAAGAATACTCTATTATTCATCGCAATTGAATCAACGCAAAAGTCTAATACACCATCAGTCATTAAAACACAAGATGCAATACTTTCACATTTTCCAAACTGCCACGTATCCTCCTCTCTTAAAGGAAACACGCTGTTTGCTTCTTCTCCTTTATGTCGTTCTGTAATCATTTCATACTTTCCATCAGAGTAAAGAGCAACAATCCCATCATCTCCAACATGACCAAAATAGAGTGTATCCCCAACATATACAACACCGGTAAGGGTACAATCATATTCTAAGAAGGGAAGTTCATCTTTTTCTGAAGTTTTGTTGATTTGTGATAAGCTATAATGAAATGCATGTTTAAGTATAGTAAGTATAGTTTCTTCAGAGAATTCTTCTACTTTATTCTCAATATTAAAAGTAAGACATTCAATAAAGCTTTCTACTGCAACTTTAGAACCAATCTGACTATATTCACAGCTTCCGACACCATCTGATATTGCCGCAATAATAATCTCTTGATCAAGATGTGTCATACGTTTAGTACAACTGTAATCCTGGCATGGCAGATCTTTCTTAATATGACTTTCTCCCTGCTGGGTAATATTAAATGTATGAATCATAAATATTCACTCCTTTCATCTAGTAAAAGAGATTGCAGAAGAAACAACTGCAATCTCTAAATGTAATTACTTTCCTTCTACTTCTATTTCTAACTGATAATCAACAGGATTTGGAAGGGTAACAGTTTTTTGTCCTTTAGAGTTAGAGACTCTGCTCATGCTGTTACTAAAGTAGACAAAAGCATTTACAAAGTTTTCCTTGCTTGCCTTTAAAACTAATCCATCTTCTCTTAATGTTTTCAGAAGTTTGATATCAGCATCTTCACCAAGAGCTACCGGATAAAATGTACAATGGCAGTCATTCTGGAATTCTAATAATCTTTCAAATGCACCATTGTCTGGATCATTTGCGCCACCATCTGTAAGCATAAAGATCCAAGGACGATAATAAGGCACATGTTCCTGTTTGTATTGTGCTACACGTGTCGTAATTTCGCTCATACCTAGCTCAACTGCAGCATGCATAGCTGTCATACCATCACAATCAATGAATGGGCGATAGAACTCGTAAACAGGGCAGAAAGCTGAGAGGATTTTAGCATTATCGTCAAATCCAATAATGCAGAATTCTACACATCCTTTAGCCTGGTCATCTAATGAATTCACTAAAGTATCTAATCCTCTTTCAATCTGATCTTGTACGCTACGCATTGAAGAAGATGTGTCTACTAATACGACACATGGGAGATGCATCTCTGTTCTATTAATGATATCTCCATTCATAGCTCCACCACGTGGATATTCTTTCATGTTAAACATATTTATTTCCTCCTTGTATACCTCTTTGGTATGACTTAATTATAGGAAATAAAGAATCTGAAGTAGTAACCAGTTATTGCCAAATTCTGTCCAAAAATGGAAAAATTGGCAAATAAAAAAAGATTAGTAGCATTAAAGCAGGTCCGAGGACCTGCTTTAATGAGTTGATATTTGATTTTTATAGTTTATCTTTGATTTCAAAAAGTTTATGCATATCATATGCTTTCACATAATAGTTGGTCGCATCCATTTTTGTTCTATTGAAGTACTCACCTGCTTTAAGTACAAAATTCTTTTCGATAAGAGTTATAAGTTCTTCTCTAGTTATAAAGCGAGGCATTGAATAAGTCCATTTCTGTTTTTTCAGCATTTCAATTACATCTTCAGGTATTTCTGTACCATAGAAAAGTTTGCGTGCACGTAGCAGATCTTCACATGATGGACTAATTCTTACAAGTATATGATAATCATATTCTGCAACTTTATTAGGTATTTTTATATTTGGTATATAACGTCCAGATTCATCCCAGTCCTTTTTCTCTAGGAGAAGAAGCTGACCAAAATCCTTTGTGGATTTGATTGAGATATGTTTGCCATTACAGTCAATATCTACACTATCCCAAACATTTTCGCCATAAACATCTAAATTAGGCTCATTCATCTCTAAACCATAATCTTTAAGACAATAATAAACGGCATATTCTGCAAGCTTTCCCTGAATATCACTAATGAATATTTCATTGGGTGTTCTTTTATGTTCTCCACCTTGGCGGTGGTCTCGGTGATGTCCTTCTCCATATGCCATATCAAGAGAGAAATCCAATACTTTTTGTACATCTTCAGGATCAATAGTTCCTATTGCTTCAAAAGGAACTTTTCGACCTTCTGGTATAGTATGGATACGTTTGCCATCTTTCTCTAATAACTTTAATTTATAAAAATCTGGATAAGACATATTATCATTCCTTTCTGTAATATTATTGATTAATTTTATACTATCATTGTAAGTTTGATTAAACAATAGAGTTATAGAAATGAATAAAAATTACAAGTCTTGTATTACTAGGCAGCCTATGATATTCTAGTCATGATTTCATTAAATCATGAAATAATTTTTTGGATTACGATAAGAAATTTTATGAAAAGTGGAGTATGTATAGAGTGTAGGACATACTTCGATATATGGTTAGAGGGATATAGGATGAATAAAGAGAATGAAGTAAAAGAAAAAGGTTTAGAAACAAAGCCGGTACAGTTTTATATTAATGCTGATTTAAAGAAGAGATTAAAAACATATTGTGTTGTGCATGATGAGAATATGACATCAGTTCTCACAAAAGTATTAGACACATTCCTTGTGTCTGAAGGTTATTAATATATTCACATTAAATATTGCATAAAAAGAATAATAAAGGAGTTTGAATTAAATGAATAATAAATTGAAATGTGCATCATTTTTTGCGGGTGTAGGAGGAATAGATTTAGGGTTTGAATCAACAGATTGTTTTGAAACTGTATATGCGAATGAAATAGATCCTTATCCAGCAAGAACCTATAATTTGAATTCTGATATTACTGTAGATTGTAGAGATATAAGGGAAGTACAGCCAGACCAAATTCCAGATTTTGATGTATGTCTTGCAGGTTTTCCATGTCAATCATTTAGTGTAGCTGGTTATAGACAAGGTTTTGATGATGAAAAAGGAAGAGGTACATTATTTTTTGAAGTAGCGAGAATCATTGAAGCGAAGAAACCTAAGATTGTATTCTTAGAAAATGTGAAAAACCTTGTGACACATGATAATGGGAATACTTTTAGAGTAATATTAAATACTTTAGAAGAGTTAGGTTATCATGTGAAACATAAAGTTTTAAATGCGATGGAATATGGAAATGTTCCTCAGAATAGAGAAAGAATATATATTGTAGGTTTCTTAAGTGAAGAAGAATGTAACAAATTTAGTTTTCCAGATAAAGTAGAGCTTACAAACCAATTAGAAAGTATTATTGATTTCCATACTAAGATAGATGAGAAATACTATTATACTCCTGGTAAGTATAAAGGTGATATCTATGAGAAACTAGTAGAAGCAATGGATGATAATCGAGCTGTTTATCAATGGAGAAGACAGTATGTACGTAAGAATAAATCAAGGGTAGTACCTACTTTAACAGCCAATCAGGGAATGGGTGGACATAATGTATGTCTCATTATGACTGATCATGGAATACGTAAAATGACACCACATGAATGTTTTAATGCACAGGGTTTCCCTAAAGACTTTAAGCTACCTACTGATATGGCGGAATCTAGATTATATAAACAGGCAGGGAATTCTGTATGTGTATCAGTTATTCACAGAATAGCTGATAGTATTGTGGATGCAATAAACTAATATTAAGAAACAGGTGATTCTATGTTTTATGAAAAACAGCCAAAACAGCAACAGGAAGATTATAAAGAAATGCTTTCTATTATAGGAAGTTTATCAAATTTATTTGCTGATTCTAGTACACCTATGCTTTATTATCGTGCACATGAGAATGTATTCTGTAAGTATTTTGAAGCAGATAATCTAGGTAGAGAAGATTGTTCTGCAGATGCATCTAAGGATAAAATGGGTATTGGTTTAAAGACATGGACTGGAAGAGATGATCAGAAAGTAGCGGAGTTTGGACGATTAAGACCAGCATATGAAAATTTAACAGGTATGGATTTAGTTAAGGAAATAGCTAAATATAGAAATGAAAGAATTCGTGTTACTAAGAAGATGCATGGCTTAACTGATATGTGTTATCACATTGTGAAAAGAAAAGAAAATGAAATGCAGATATATGAATGTTCTTTTGACTGTATTGATATAGATCATATTGTGCTGGATGAGAAAAGAGGAAATGCGAATAATACATATTTTTCTGATGGTAAGCATGTGTATCATTTCAGTATGTCGAAGAATACTTTGTTTATGATATTTGATGACATGAAACTCATGGATTCATTTAAAGTAAATATCCTAGAGGATCCTTTTACTGTTCTTAAGAATATGAAGAATCATGTAAAGAGTGGTTTATCTGTAAATGTAAATAAACCAAAACTATGTCTTCGTTTATATGCAGTGAATCGTGATGGTACTAAGTATGTTCCTGAAAAGAGTGGATTGAATCAATGGAATGCATCTGGACGTGTACGTGACCCTAATGAAATCTATATACCTTATCTAACAGAAGATAGAAATAGAAGTGTTGATTTCTTTCCAAATAGAGATGAACCATTCACATTATTACTTCCTGATGGAACAGAGATGAGTGCAAAAGTATGTCAAAGAGCATTTACTAAAGTAAGTCCTGAGAGATATGTACTTCTTACTCCTGAAGAAAAGGAAAGAGAAGATGCACGTGCTAAAGTAGGTAAGTCAATTATGAGTAATCCTAATAAGGCATTGGGTAAATGGCTTTTGAGAGATGTATTTGAGTTACCAGAGAAAACATTAGTTACTTATGATATGTTGAGAATATTTGGTGTAGATAGTGTTATGTTTACTAAGCTAGAAGAGAAGAAATATAGAATTGATTTCTGTGTGTTAGGAACATATGAGAAGATGTATCATTTGGATGATTTGGAACAAGATGAAGAGTAGATGTAGAACAGTCACTGAGGTGGCTGTTTTTTATGTGAAGATAGAGAGAGGGGTGAAAAGATAGAAACAGGCATATTCACTATTAATTTAATAATAATTATATTTGGAAATTTAGTGTTAATGATTAGGTTGTTAAAATATGATAAACTTATATTAATGTTCACAATATTAAATAAAACAAGCATATCTTTTGTGGTGGAAGCGGAATTGTGTGGAATTCAATACTGTTTTACTTAATTTGGAAATGAATAGAGTTTTTTTAAGAATTCATAGTTTTATGCAATTTGATAGAGAGATGTTTGAGTTAATGTATTGTACAAATGATAAATGATTAGGGAATGAGGGTGATTAGAGTGTATATCAATAAAATACATATTAAAAATTTTAGAAATTATAATGATTTTACAATGGATTTTCATAAAGGTATTAATGTAATTATCGGTTCAAACAATTCAGGGAAAACAGGTTTGTTAAGTGCTATTAGCTTACTTAATTGTCCTTCGTCTATATCTGTTAATGATTTTAACAAAAACAATTTAATTCAGTACGAACAGCTTTATCGTGATTGTCCACCAGAAATTATAATTGAATATTACATTAATCATAGGATTGTAGAAGATGATGTAATTGATGAAAGTATAATAAAGTTATTGCCATTCTTAGGTATAAAAGAGTTTGAAGAAAATCGAATCGAAAAAGATGGTAAGGTTGAATACAATATAGCTGCAAAAATCAGGGCAGTTTATTCGATGGATGTCAAATGTATAGGTGAGTACAAAAAACAAGTACAGGAAGTTAATGATTTTGATAATTATTTTGCTATGCTTAACAGATTTGTTCAAAATAATTATTCATGGAATTATACTAATGGGATCAGTGATACAAAAGCAGATCAAAAGGCGGCGACAAGTATATTTGACATTAGACTGATTAAGGCAGAAAGAACAAATGAAGAAGTTAGAAAAGAAACAAAACGAGAGATAGAAAGATTTGTTAAAGATAGTGTTCATGCTGCAGATATAGATAACTTAAAACAAAATGTTTCTGAGGATTTAAGATCTATTTTAAGTGTTCCAATGACAAAATTGAAAGATTTATTCGAAAATGAAAACAACGATATAGGATTAAAAAAAGGAAATGTTTCAATATTTTCAGATGTTAAAGCTCAATTTTCAGCTTCTGATGCTTATGTTACTGAGGTTAAAGATACTAAAAATGATTATGTATTACCGCTTCAGTATAATGGCCTTGGTTATAATAACTTGATTAACATTTATATGCTGATTAAACTGACTGAAGCACAAAGAGGAAGAGATTTTAGAATATTATGTTTAGAAGAGCCTGAAGCACATTTGCATCCGGCAATGCAATATAAACTTTTTAAATATATCAAAAAATTAGATGAAGAGAATGAACTTAACCAGCAAATATTTGTCACAACACATTCAAGCAATATTACAGCTGTGGCTGGGTTAGATAATATGTTCATGCTTTCATATGAACGAGAAAATGATTTATGTGATTGTAAACAACAAAGCTTGAAAGACCAATTTACGGACGTGGATGGTACATCAAATAAAAAAGACGCTAAACTACATTTGACGAAATTTTTAGATGTTACACGCTCAGATATGTTGTTTGCGGATAAAGTAGTTTTAGTAGAAGGCATTGCCGAAAAATTATTATTACCGTTATTTATGAAAGCGTGTGGGTATTCATATGAGGATGAGCATATAGCTATAGTTGAAATCGGAGGGAAACATTTCAAGTATTTTGTTGAGCTGTTTAATGGGAATGCAGTAAACAAGAAAGTTCTTTGTATTACCGATAGAGATTTTAAATGGATCAACCAAGATAAATTGGAATCTAAGAGTAAATATAAAGAGGAAGAGGCAACACATATAAAAGAATTAAAAAATCTTTTTCATATGACGAATTTTAAAGTATGTAGTCAAAAGAATGGTGGGAGAACTTTTGAGGATGAGTTATTTATTGAAAATATAGAAAATGATAAAGTTGCGGTACCTTTGTTTAAACAAGCTGTGCCTAATAGTTTGGAAAACTTTATTGATAAATATGGGTTTGATATTGATGATTGGAAGTTGCATATCAATGAAATTGATAGAAGATCTATCGGCGTTATAAATAAATACATAAAAGCATTTGATGAAAGAGAAGATAAAGAAGCTGAAAATAGAGATTTCTATGAGAAATTAATGTTTGCGGAATTATTCTTACATTATGTTGAAAATAACAAAGGTGCTATAGCATTAAGTTTATTAACTGACGATGATTTTCATGATGAGGATGAGAACACAAAACTAAAGGTGCCAGAATATATTGTGGAGGGTTTAAAATGGTTAAACCAATAGAATCTAATTATATTTTGAGTTCTGAGGAATTAGAAAATCACTCAAAAATTTATGCTGGACCTGGTGCTGGTAAAACTTATTTTTTGGTAGAAAATGTTAAGAATATTATAACTACTAACGATAAAATTGTTCATAGTAAAGCAAAAAAAGTATTATGTATTACATACACTAATGCGGCAGTGGATGAGATAAAAAGAAGACTTGAAAGATATGTTGATTGTGTTGATGTGTATACAATACACGGCTTTATAATTGAACATATAATCAAACCGTTTCAAGAGGATTTAACAAGTATAATGAAATCAGATTTTGATATATCTGTTTCAAAAAAAGGAGTTATTTCATCTCAAGTTGAAGGTTTGGGAATCCTTCATGGTATAGATAAAAAAGAAATATATTCTTACATACAACAAGAGTGCGGTGCTCAATTAGATAGGAGTTCAATTAAATATAGCAAAAAAATAATGGGCGAAGTAGAAGTTGATAATAAAGCCTTTATAAAATTTAAGGAGAATGGAAATGAATTTGATCCTAAGTTTAAATCTTCAAAGAGTATTTCGAAGGAGCACATACTGCCGATTAAGAAATATATATGGTCTGAAGTCAGGAAGCTCACTCATAACGAGATTTTGTACTTTGGATATAGAATTCTAGAAAAAAATCCTACAGCTTTATATGCTACACGTGTAAAATTTCCATTTATATTTATAGATGAGTTTCAGGATACGAACTCATTGCAAACGCTGCTTGTGAAAATGATAGGGGAAAAATCAACAAGAATTATTGTTGTTGGGGATGTTGCTCAATCTATTTATAGTTTCCAAGGAGCCAAACCAAGTGATTTTAACAACTTTTGCATTAATTCAGATGGCGATAATAGATATTCTATAAATGGTAATAGACGATCTACAGAAAATATAGTGAATTTTTGCAACTTTTTAAGAAAAACAGATGATAATATTGTGCAATATAGTATCAAAACTTACATTGATGAAGAAGAGAAGAAAAGCATTGAAGCAAAAAAGATTCATTTTTTAATTGGTGAATCTCATGCGAATAATCAAATTATTAGTGATGTTATTGATGAAGGGGGAGTTGTTTTAACAAGAACCTGGGCAGATGCATTTAAACATATTCAAAACATAAGTGAACAACAGTTAAAATTATTAAAAAAAATATACAATAATTATTACAATACGCCTATACAAATTAGAGATGAGATACTTGGACATAATAATGTTAAATGGGTTAGAGCGTTTCGTTTTATATTTAAGCTTTGGGAAAGCTTTGAAAGTGGTTCATTTATAGATATGCTTTCAGCATTAAAGTTTTATTGGAATATAAAAGTGCAAGATATTACACCGAAATTTATCTTTCAATTTAATAAATTATTATGTGAAGTGTTTGATAATGTTGATGGATGTTCTCTCACTGTTGAAGTAATATCTAGATTTAATGCTCTTATGTTTGGTGAAGATTATGTAAATTGTCAAGAAATAGTAAAGAGTGATATCAATAAAATAAGTGTTTTTGATGAATTAGATAGAGGCGATTTTAGAACTAGTGTTTCTTTATTAACTTGGGATACATCCTATAAACTGTTTACGGAAGTTTTCTCTGATAATAGTAAATATATGACAGTACATCAGGCAAAAGGTTTGGAATGGGATAAAGTTGTTGTTAGTCTTTTACCATCTTTTAAAACAAATAAAATAACTCTTGCAACTGTATTTTCTCATCCTTCACTTATTGAAGAAACTCCCTCTAATGAATTTGTACGAATGTATTATGTTGCATGTAGTCGAGCTAGAGAGGACTTATATATTTATATTCCTTCTGGATGTGATGCGGAGGAGATAGCAAGAAATCTAGATTCCTTCATACAGACAAGAGGATGTAAGTTAGATTATGAATTTTTTATCAGTTAAACATTATGTATATAAGCAATATAACAGGTTAGATTAACCTGTTTTATTGTTTGTTGCAGTGAATAGTGCCTAGAAGTCCAGGATTATTGTTTTCATAAAACTTTTTTATAAAATAATTTGGGTTCTTGTACTGAATTAGTTATAATAAATTGGATTGAGGGGATATTTATGAAGAAAGAGAAGTATACATTTATTGACTTATTTGCAGGATGTGGCGGATTAAGTGAAGGATTTTATCAAGAAGGATTTCTTCCTTTGCTACATTTAGAAATAGATAAAGTGGCATGTGAAACATTAAAGACGCGTATGAAATATTATGACTATGATGATCAATATGTTGAAAAGGCAGTTTTATGCGATGATATAACTTGTGAAGATATTATCGAAAAAATGAATAAAAGAATATCTCAAAAACCGGATGTTATAATCGGAGGTCCTCCCTGTCAGGCGTTTTCTACTGTAGGAAGAGCTCAAGATCCTGATGGGATGCAAAATGATCCGAGAAATTATTTGTTTGAAAGTTATATGAAAATTTTAAACTATTATCTACCAAAGGTTTTCATATTTGAAAATGTAAAAGGTCTCTTAACTGCAAGACCAAAGGGAATTAATATTTATAAAAAAATAATGGATTCAATGAGTGAAAATTATAATATTATAAGAGATTCTAATATAACATTATTAAATGCTGCCAATTATGGTGTTCCACAAGAAAGGGAAAGACTGATGTTGATTGGTGTTAGAAAAGACATCGATTATGATGTTATGGAAGTTTACAAAAATGTTGAGAAAACTCATTACTTACCATCAGAAGATGCGAGCAGTGGACTTAAAAAATTTGTGACTGTAAGAGAAGCTATTTCAGATTTACCAAAATTAAAACCTGGAGAAGGACAAAATATAATTGAATTTAAAGAAGAGAATTGGAATGAATATTTAAGAATTATACGTAATAAAAATTTTGATAAATTATATAATCATTCTGCTAGAAATCATAATGAAAAAGATAGAGAAAGGTATAAAATATTAAGTGAACACGGTGGATGGAAATTAAGGGATTTACAAAAGGTTAGACCTGATTTGGTTCATCATAATCCTAAGCATTTTGGAAACAGATATACTGTTCAAGTTTTTGATTTACCAGGTAAAACTGTTGTTGCGCATTTATATAAAGATGGTAATTTATTTATTCATCCTGATTATACCCAAGAAAGAACTTTTACGGTAAGAGAAGCAGCTCGAATTCAGTCATTCCCTGATGATTTCTTTTTTGAAGGTGCCAGAACATCACAGTTTAAACAGGTTGGGAATGCCGTTCCGCCCCTTATGGCAAAGGCATGCGCACATTCAATAAAATTTGCATTAAATGAAATAACAGAAAGGAGAGGTTAAATGGAGTATACATTTATAGATTTATTCTGCGGTGCAGGTGGTTTTTCAAGAGGAATGGAAGATGCAGGATTTAAGTGTATTGGTGGAATTGAATTAAATGAAGTTATAGCAAAAACACATCAGTTAAATCATAAACATTCACATACTATTGCAGGAGATATTAGAGATACTCCTCCCGAAAAATTTGCTGATATTATTGGAACAAATCATGTGGATGTTATTATCGGTGGACCACCATGCCCTACATTTTCTACGATAGGAGATGCAAAAATTAAATCTGTTAGTGGCAAGCCTACACGTGAAGATCCACGAAATGAATTGTTTATGGATTATTTGAAATACGTTGAATTTTTCCGACCGGATATTTTCATCATTGAGAACGTGCCTAATTTTATTACTAAATATAAGGGTGAAATTTTCAATAAAGCTGTAGAAATAATTGAAAACATTGGTGCAACAGAAGATAATCCTGGAATCTATGAGGTTGTAAAACCTGTTCAAGTTTTAAATGCTGTTTATTATGGGGTGCCACAAACTAGAAGACGTATGATGCTAGTGGCTCATAAAAAAACTAATGCTAAATTCAAGTATCCGGAACAGGTTTGTTATTACGATCAAGATGATAAAGAACTTGAACATAAACTAAAAAAAGTAGTGACTGTAAATGAAGCTATTTCAGATTTACCTAATATCACAGATAATTGGAGAATTTCTGAATGCCCATATTCAAAGAATAAATCCTTAAATGAATATCAGCAATATATGAGAAGATATCAAACAACAAATACAGTACAAAATAATATATGTAGAATGTCAAATGATAGAGCAAAAAAAGTCTTCAATCACATGAAACAGGGAGACATTTATATGGATCTTCCAAAAGAAGTAAGACAGATTCTACCATTTAGAGAGGATATCTTCAGAGATAGACTTAAGCGCATTGTTGGAGATAAACCATGCTGGACTGTTATCGCGCATATTGGGATGGATGGTTATATGTATATACATCCTACTGAATGCAGAACACTATCAGTAAGAGAGGCTGCTAGAATTCAGTCTTTCCCTGATGATTTTGTTTTTGTTGGAAATCAGCAGGAGACATATGTGCAAGTAGGAAATGCAGTACCACCACTACTTGGTAAGGCTATAGGAGAATCGGTTCAATCATATTTGAATGAAGTAAAGCAGGAGGCATAGTATGGCATATAATTATAAAAATGCATTAGATGCTATTTTTGATTATTTAAATGTTCAGAAAGAAGAAGTGCATTTTATTGAAGACACAAATAATAGAGGATTTGTTATGTCTAACGGAATAGAAGACTGTGTTATTTTTGTGTCTCCTATTGGATGTAAACAAAACAACAAACAAAATTGGATAGATACAAGAGATAGTGGAGTAAAAGAAAGAAAAAAAGCTTGGCAATACTCTATAGAACATAATTTAAAATTCTTTTTTCTGTGTGTTAATTCTGAACAGGAAAGATATAAGGATTATATATTCAGTTTAGAAAATACAGATGAAAGTATATCAGGTATTTCATATAGAAAAAAAGATCAAACATCAGGAACAGGCACACAGGCTAATATACCTAATAAGTTTATTCCAACAAAGGATTTTGAAAGATTCTGTACTGATAAAGGTTTTTGGTTTGCAGTTGTGAAAAAAGGAAAAGTCTACGATTATTTACGTTATTTTGATAATAGACCATATGATGACAATAGAGTTTATTGTGATGATAATGAGGATGAATTTGATGAGACTAACAAAAACGATGATTCAAGTGATAAAGATGCCTCAAAAACTAATATAGGCTACAACAAAATCTTCTATGGTATCCCAGGATGTGGTAAAAGTCACCATATTGAGACTGAAGTCTTGAAGGGGGTAGATAAAGAAAACAATGTCATTAGAACTACTTTCTATTTAGACTACTCAAACAGTGATTTCATTGGACAGATCTATCCACATGTAGAAGATGAAAAAGTAACATATGAACCTATTCCAGGTCCATTCACTAAAGCATTAGAAAGAGCTTTATCAACTGATGAAATGGTTTATTTAGTAATTGAAGAAATCAACCGTGGTAATGCTGCTGCTATATTTGGTGATGTTTTTCAGTTGCTTGATAGATTGAAAGAAGATAAGCCAGATGGCAGAGTGGTAGGCGATAGTGAATATCCTATTTCCAATGCTTTCATCGAAGGCTACTTTGATAGAGTAAATAAAAAAGCTGAAAAGGCTGATGGGGTTAAGAAAATCAACTTTAAAAAGGGTCAAATCATTATTCCTCATAACCTCACTATCCTTGCTACTATGAATACAAGCGACCAAAATGTATTCCCTCTAGATACTGCTTTTAAGAGAAGGTGGAATAGAAAAAAAGTCGTGACTGAATGGTCTAAAGTAGATAATATCAAATATATGTATATTCCATGCTCTAGTATTACATGGGAACAGTTTTTTACTACCATTAACCAGAAAATGCTTCAAGAAAGTCAAAATGGAGATGTAATTGTTTCAGAAGATAAACAGATGGGTCCATATTTTATTCATAAAAGTATGTTGTCCGCATCTGAAAATTCAGGAACTAATGATGATTTAATTGCATTTGTAAATAATGTTTTAGATTATTTATACAATGATGTGACTAAGTTTGATCATTCTATTCTTTTTGATAAAGACATCCTTTCATATGATATGATCTATGAAACAATGAAAGATTATGGACAGAAAGGTAATGAACAGAAAGGCATTGGCTTATTTAAGGATATTTTTAAAGACTCTGTACAAAAAGCATTAGAACAAGCTGTGAATAAAGATTCTACTCAAGAAGAACCAGTAAATACTCCAAAAGAAGAATATGCTGATGATGAAGTAGTGTCTTTGGAAGAACCTAATGAATAAGGACGTAAAGATTGAACCAGTAGATAAGTCTAATAGCTTTGTAGGTATTAAAATTGATGAAGGAATAGTCAAAGTGTTTGTTCCTAGGGTCTTTAGAGAAGATCAAGACTGGAAGAAAGATATAAGATTATTCTTGAAATCAATAGAAATTGCTAAAACACAAAACAAAGCAAATATAAAAAAAGGATCTAATGAAACAGATAATGTATGGCCTATAGATTCTTATTTATGGCTTATTAATGATTATCTAGAAAATGGTCTTTATTATAACCGTGAAAAGAAAATATCTCGTTCTAACAGTGGTAAAATAGAATGGAAGAAAACCTTACAGCAGGTTCCTATTTATTCTGATGGTAATATTATTTATGATCAGTTGATTACATCTAGAATGGTACCAGCTAATGATATGATTACACATATTTATAAAATATGTTTAAGGCAAAGTGTTGATAAATTTGGCTGGTTATTTAACTACAGTTTTCAGATACAGATCGAACAGATTGTTTCTATTAAAGAAATGATTATGAGAGTTAGAAAAGAACTCAACGAAACATTTGATGATATCAAAAGAATACGTTTTAATCATATGCTGAAGATTCTTACAACCACTGAAGGTGACAATATGCTTTCTTCTCATTATACCTACGGAATAACAAACTACTATTATGTATTTGAAACAATGGTAGATATGTTATTTGATGGTATTAGTGGAGATGAAAAGAAAAAGTATGATCCTAATGGGTACTGGCAGCTTAATGGACAGAATAGATTTCTTGCTTCAAGACTTAGACCAGATACAATCTTAAAAAGAAAAGATAAAACATATATACTAGATGCGAAAATGTATCAGTATGGTGCAACACATGATCGTAGTAAACTTCCAGAGACTCAGTCCTTACAGAAGCAGATTACGTATGGAGATTTCGTATCTAATAATCTTATGGATAAGAATATTAGAAATGCATTTATTCTTCCTTACAACAAGTGTCTGAAGAGTTTCGTTAATGATCATGATGCAGTTAAATACAATGATTCTAATCTTGTTTATTTTGGTTATGGCTATGTAGATTGGCGTGATAATGAAGATTTTCAAGATTATGATAATATTTATGCTTTTGGAATTGATTTTAATTATTTATTGAATAACTACAATAAACCTGACTATGAAATCATAAATCAGTTTTGTGAAGTTATAGAAGAAAATATTAAGTGTTATAGAGAACAAAATGAAATAGATAATTAATTTTGAAAGAGATGATACTATGCCGGACAATCTTACAAAAGAACAACGTCATAAAAACATGAGTGCTATTAAAGGTAAAAATACTTCTATTGAAGTAAAGGTAAGAAAATACCTTTGGGCTCATGGTTTTCGTTATCGAAAGAATGTTAAAGATTTACCTGGTAAACCAGATATAGTTATACCTAAGTATAAAACAGCTATATTTATTAACGGCTGTTTCTGGCATCATCACTTTAACTGTAGACTTGCAACCATACCTAAATCTAATAATGATTATTGGGTTAAGAAGATAAATAGAAACGTAGATAATGACATTAAGAATTATAACCTATTACAACAAATGGACTACAATGTCATTACAGTATGGGAATGTGAAATCAAAGAAGACTTTGATCACAGAATGAAACTACTCATAGAAGAAATAACACAATGATGGAACACCTTCTAGTAGGATGTTCTAATGGTGGATGTATGACTATGGGAATGGTTATGACAACAGGGGAACTAGATAGTTCCTCTTTTTGATATTATGAAACCGCTCATATTTGTAGGCTATATTGTGATAGAATATGATACATATAAAAGGGGGATTTAAAACATGTATAAATTAGTCGCATTTGATATGGATGGTACACTTCTTAATAGTGAAAAGAAGATTTCTAATAAAACAGTAGAGGCTATTAATAAGGCAATAGAGGCAGGTAAGACTGTAATACTTAATACAGGAAGATGTCCTGCAGAACTTAAGGAGTATAGAGACGTGTTGCCAAGACTACGTTATGTGAATTGTGTCAGTGGTGCACTTGTCTATGATTATGAAGAAGAAAGAAGTATCTATGAATCACCATTAAGTGAAGAAGAAGTCAAAACATTGATTCAAATTGGTAAGGAAACGGATGAGATGGTTCATTTAATGGGAATTACATCTGTAGTAGAAAAATACAAAATACCACATATGAATGATTACTATATGGGTGTCTACCAGCCAATGTATGAAGAAGTCACTACTAAAGTAGATAACATCTATGACTATTATGTAGGTAATCCTTATTCAATACATAAACTTAACATCTATCATCATTCAAAAGCTGCAAGAGATCACACAAGAAAAGCAATTAAAGAAGCAGGACTTGAATTGGAGATGAAAGATTCAGAAGCAACAGGTTTAGAAATGAATGCGAAAGGTGTAGATA
>ERZ772884.1311-NODE-1311-length-16253-cov-3.611680_pt1 | contig 16253 bp, 13 predicted proteins | sample MGYA00580574_ERZ772884 | MGnify/ENA primary metagenome ERZ772884 (study PRJEB29015, sample SAMEA2737690) | human gut metagenome | biome: human gut; feature: human-associated habitat; material: faeces | place: China | collected 2012 ... | reverse complement strand
TTATATATAATGTTTTATTATAAAAATATATTGCATCTTCATATTTTTTAGTTTTTGTATAAGTTCTTCCAATCTTATTATATATATTGGCTAATTCACTTTTATCAATAATTTCACTAAAATTTTCTATTAATAAATAATAGTAACTTAAAGCAATATCATAATCTTTCATTTCAAAATATGAACTACCTAAAAGAATATTCTTTTGTATTGTTGTATACTGATCATTTGAGTGCAAATTAATAATTATTTTAATAGCTTCTTTATATTTTGAATTTTCATAATAGCACCACGCTAATTGTATTTTTAAAGCATAATCGTAGGGATTTTTCTTAATTAGATTTTCAAGCCTTATTATTAATATTTGATTTATATAAGAGAGCCTATTTCTTATATAATTATCATATTTATCAACATCAATTAAATCTATAAACAGTTCCTTAGATTTTTCAAGTTTACCTTCTTCAAGCCATACATCAGCAAGACCAAGCTTACAGTTTAAGTTATCTGGTGAAATATTAAGGCACCTTTTATATAAATTTTCTGCAATTTCATAATTTTTTTCAGCCCATTCTATTTCAGCCATAGTATAAACAATTAATAAATCATTAGGGTATTCCTTTATTAGCTTACTACATATCTTTCTACTATTAATTAAATCTCCAAAATTTATAAAACAACGTGCTTCAAGCAATTCTAAATATGGATGATAAATTTTCAATTCTTTAATTTTAATTAAATTTTCTTTTATTTTTTCAATATTATTATTATTCAAATACTCTCTAGTTTCAAAATATAAGTAAATCCAGGTATCGTAATCCTTATTACATTCTATTTTGAATAAATAATAATTTAAAATATCTTCATGATCAATTTTATATATTATATAGTCTATATACTTTGATTGAAACTTTTCATATAATTCATTTTTATTTTCTTTAATATTAAAATAAGATTCAATTAAACTCCAAATACTATGTGGAATATTTATATTTTCTGATAAAAATAAAAGTAACTTTTCACAAGCGTTACTATTAGTATCTAAGGAAATGCAAACATCAGCATTTAGTATTTCAGTCCATTTTTTTACATCTATTCGCAATGAAAAATTATCATATATATTTTTAACCTTTTCTAGCCATAAATCTAACGAAGTATTCTTTTTAATATGATTATTTTCATTAGTTTCAGTGTATTTAATAGCTTCTTCATATGCAGTTCTCAAATTTTTAAAATCTTCTGGATTATCTTCTGGATTAACTGAAGTTAATATATTGTAATAAGCTGATTTAATCAATGATTTATCTTTTGTCTTATCTATTTTTAAGATATTCCAAATATTCATTCTAACCCCCTAGTTTAATATACTAATAATAATTATTATATCATAACTGGTAAAATTTTACTTAAACTACTTAATCTTAATAAAAAAACTTACCATGAATTTATGATAAGTTTTTTTATTAAATATTTAAAATTTAATGTAAATCTGAAAAAGCTACTCTTATATTTTGTATTCTTTCATCTTTTGTCAATTCATATTCATCTTGCGTTTCGTCTTTAATTTTTTCAAAAGCTATTCTTTTACTTCCGTCTTTTAAATTAATAATTCCACAATATTCAAAATCACATTTATTAAGTAATTTTTGCATAGAAATATTATCTTTATGTGTATCCACTCTTATACTATGTATATTTTTATTTAATGAAAATTCTTCTATTTTATTCATAAATATTTTAGATAATCCTAATCCCTTATAAGTATTATCTACAGCAATTCTATGTATAGTTGTATAGTTAGAATTAGTAAGCCATTGTCCTTCATAAATATTATTATAAGTTTCTTCACCATCAAATATAATTACTGCTGTTGCAACAATATCATTATCTTTTATCATTACATAGTTATTTCCATTTAAAATATCAGAATTTATAGTATCAATGTTTGGATAGTTATTTTGCCATTGATCTATACCTTGATTTTTAAAGTATTCTTGGGCTTGCTTAATAATTTTCATTATATTATTTACATCACTTTTTACAGCCTTTCTAATTTCCATTACAATTCCTCTATGTTATTTTTTTTATATAATTATATACAAAATTGGGATGTCGCATTAAGAATAAATCCTACAATATATTGTATTAATTTTTATTTTTTAAAACAATATATTGTGTATAAAAGTTTTAGTGCAACAGCCCCATTTTGTTAGAAAGTGTAATAGTTATTTTTTGATTTCTAATTTATTATAACAATATTTTTTATCTGAGCATCCTGGACAACCACTACAGTTGCCAGTCTTATTCCTTTTTATTATGTGACGAATTGCTAATACTAATAATATTAAAATAATACTGCCAATAATATAATTTACCATACTATCACTTCCTTATATAATCATAATTAATAAATAAATTAATTAATGAGCATTACTTAATTGTTTTTCACTTTTAACATCTTTTCCTGATAGTACTGCAAGTGAAATTGCAATTATTGCTACTAAGATTGAGCCAATTGCACCAAATAAACTTCCAGTACCAGCAATAAAGCTTCCAACTTGATTAATTATTAATGCAACTATATATGAAGTTAATGTTTGGAAACCTATAGTAATCCACATCCATTTCCAAGATCCCATTTCTCTTTTAATAGCACCAATTGCAGCAAAACAAGGAGCATTAAGAATATTAAATGCAATGAAAGCAAATCCACTAGCTGCTGTAAACATTGTTCCAACTTGAGTCATTAATGCTGGAGTGTCTTCTGCAGCTTCAGCAATACCAAATAAAACACCAAATGTTCCAACAACATTTTCTTTTGCAACTAAACCAGATAAAGTAGCAACAGCTGATTGCCAATTTCCAAATCCAAGTGGAGTAAATAATGGAGCAATAACTTTTCCAATGCTTGCAAGTATGCTATCTTGAGCATCTACCATTTGTAATGACCAGCTAAATGAACTTGTAAACCAAATTACTGCACAAGCAACAAATATTATTGTACCAGCTTTTATTATAAATGCTTTTGCTCTATCCCACATATGAATTAATACACCCTTAAGACTTGGTATATGATATTGAGGAAGTTCCATTACGAATGGAGCAGGTTCACCTTTAAATACTTTTGTTTTATTTAAAATTATTCCACATATTATTATCATGAATATTCCTAGAAAATAAACACAAGGTGCTACCCAAGATGCTCCACCAAAAATTGCACCTGTAAATAGTGCAATTATAGGAATTTTAGCACCACAAGGTATGAAAGTTGTAAGCATTATTGTAATTCTTCTATCTTTATCATTTTCCATTGTACGAGTAGCCATTATACCTGGAACTCCACATCCTGAACTAATAAGTACTGGAATAAATGATTTTCCTGAAAGGCCAAATTTACGGAAAATTCTATCCATTATAAATGCAATTCTTGCCATATATCCACAGTCTTCTAATAATGATAATAAGAAAAATAATAACATTATTTGAGGAACAAATCCTAATACAGCACCAACACCACCAATTATTCCATCATTTATTAAACCTTGAAGCCAAGGAGCAGTTCCTATTTTTTCAAGAAAAGCCGCTACATTTTCACCTATTATTTCTCCAAATAAAGTATCATTTGTCCAATCTGTAAGAATTCCACCTAAAGAACTTACTGCAATATAATAAACTCCCCACATTATTAATGCAAAGATAGGTAATGCAAGTATACGGTTAGTAACTACCTTATCAATCTTATCTGAAAGGGTATGTTTTGAATTATCTTTTTTCTTTATAATTTTTGATACTATTGATCCTATAAATTCATATCTTTCAGCAGTTATGATACCTTCTGCATCATCATCAAATTCTTTTTCACATTTAGAAACTATATTTTCAATTTTATTCATTGTTTCACTTGGAATATTAATTTTTTCAATTAACTTGCTATCTCTTTCAAATAATTTTATTGCTAACCATTGTTCATTAGCATCTATTTGATTTAAATTTGAAGAATGAATTAAGCTTTTAATTTCATCTAATGCAGATTTTACTTCATTAGAAAAATTCATATTAAATTTATTAGAATTTTTATTTTTAGAAATTTCTATTGCTTTTAATGCTACTTCTTTAGTACCAGTACCTTTTAATGCGCTTGTTTTAACTACTGGGCATCCCAAAATTTGAGAGATTTTTTCAAGATTAATAACGTCTCCTCTTTTTTCTACAACATCTATCATGTTTAATGCAATTACAGTTGGAATACCAAGTTCTAATATTTGAGTAGTTAAATAAAGATTTCTTTCAATATTTGATGAATCAATTATATTTATAATTGCATCAGGCTTTTCATCAACCATAAAATTTCTAGTTACAACTTCTTCTAATGTATATGGTGATAAAGAATATATACCTGGTAAATCAACTATTTCAACATTAGCATGACCTTTTAATTTACCTACTTTTTTTTCAACTGTTACTCCAGGCCAGTTTCCAACATATTGTTTAGCACCTGTAAGGTTATTAAACATTGTAGTTTTACCACAGTTAGGATTACCGGCTAATCCAATTTTTATTGCCATTATTTATTCCCCCTTATTTTAAATTACTCAACTATTACCATTTCTGCATCAAACTTTCTAAGAGTTAATTCATAACCTCTTATATTAATTTCAACAGGATCACCTAATGGAGCAACTTTACGAACATAAATTTCGCTTCCTTTTGTAATTCCCATATCCATAATTCTTCTACGAACAGGACCTTCTCCTTGAATTTTTTTTACTCTTACTGTTTGTCCACATTTAACATCTTTTAATGTAGTCATTTTAAATCCCCCTATACTAGTATTCTGCTAGCCATACTTTTATCTAATGCTATTCTAGCACCTTTAATATTTACTATTAAATTTCCACCTAAATCTGATACTATTGTAATTCCTTCTCCAATAATAAACCCTAAGCTGTTTAGAAATTTTTTTGTTTCTGCATTTCCTGTTATTTTTTTTATAGTTACTTCTTCTCCCACTTTAGATAAAATTAAAGACATATAAACACCTCTTTTATTGATAATGATTATCGTTCCTTATATTTACTATTATATACAATTACAGTAAAATGTAAATAGTTTTCTTAAAATTACCAAATAAATTTAAAAATAAATCCAAAAATAGTATAAATATCTTTAAAATGTTAATAACAAAACAAAAAAACACATATAATCTTAGTTAAAAGTTTATATGTGTTTCATAATAATTAATTTAAAACAATTTTAATCAAATTTTAAGTAAGTTGTATTTTCAGGAACTCCTGTTATAGAAGCATTATTACCTTCATTTAACATATATATTGATTTCATATCTTCGTTAGAAATTTCAAAGTCAAAAACATTTAAATTTTCTTTTATTCTAGTTTTATTTGATGATTTAGGTATAGGAATCACCCCTCTTTGAATATGCCATCTTAATATTACTTGAGCTACAGATTTTTGATATTTTTCAGATAAGTTTAACATTAACTCATTTGTAAATAACTTTCCTCTCATTATTGGGCTCCATGCTATAAGCTGAATATTATTTTCTATACAATAATTTAACATTTCATTTTTAGAACTTTGAGGATGAACTTCAACTTGATTGACCATAGGCATTATTTTAGCTGTTTTCTTTAATTCTTCTAAATGTCCAATTTTAAAGTTACAAACTCCAATAGCTTTTACTTTTCCTGCTTTATAAAGATCTTCAAAAGCTCTCCAAGTTTCAGCATTTAATTTATTAGGCCAATGTATCAAATATAAATCTAAGTACTCAACTTGTAATCTTTTTAAAGAATTATTAAATGCTTCAATAGTCTTATCATAACCATGATCATCATTCCAAAGTTTAGTAACTAAAAATATGTCTTCCCTTTTAACTTTACTTTCTTTTATAGCATTACCAATACCAACTTCATTTCCATAAAATGAAGCAGTATCTATTTGTCTATATCCACATTCCAATGCATATTTTACTATTTCTGCTGTTTCATTATTATCACCAGATTTATATGTTCCAAAACCTATAGATGGTATTTTTATACCATTACTTAATACTTTAAATTTTCTCATAATTTTACATAACCTACCTTTTAACTTCTATTAATCTTATTTTATCTTCACTTGCAACAATAGCTTTTGTTGCTATATTATAAAACAAAGATGTATCTAAAACTCCAACTATATTTTTTAAATTATCATTTAATGATGAAATATCTTTTATATCATATTTATTAAATTCAACATCCATCAAATATAAACCATTATCACTTATAGTAATACCATCTTTTGAAAGACTTGTTCTCATTTTAGGTATTCCCCCTAAGTTTTTAACTTCCTTTTCAACAAAGGCTTTACTTTCTGGAATAATTTCTAATACAATTGGATATTTAAATTCTAATTTTTTTACAACCTTACTTTCATCTACAAGTAAAATATAATCATCTGCCATAGTTGCAATTATTTTTTCATTTGTGTGTATTCCACCACCACTTTTTAAAGCTGTAAGATTTTCATCTACTTCATCACAACCATCAAATGCAACAGATATTTTACTAACTGACCAGGTTGGAATAACTTTTAATCCATTTTCTATACAAAGACTAGCAGTCTTAAAAGATGGTGTTACTACTTCTATGTTTAAACCTGCTTCTTTTATAAAAGATATAAGGTATGAAATAGTACTTCCACCACCTAATCCTATAATTGTATTGTTTTTAATATATCTCAATGCTTCCTTTGCACATTTTTTCTTCATTAATGTCACTCCTATAATTAAATTTTGCTTTCTGCAATAGATTGCTCATGGTTACTTAAATTTTTGTAAACATCAGGTTTTCCTACTGTTAAAAATAAATATAATACTTCTATTACAATCATAGAAGATATTCGTGAAAAATAATATTCATCTATTAACTCAAGTTTTCTTGGCACCTTTGGAATAAGTGTCCCTTGAAGTGATACTGAAAATAATTCTATAAAGAATATTATGTGAAATATATCATCATTTTTATATTACTATAATCAGGTAATACAAACAATGATAATCAATGATAAATTTAAATAAAATTTAATCACTAATTATTTAAACACTTTTCTCTTACATCCTTAGGTGAAAGATTTGGACTACATTTGCTCCTGCATTTAACACCTTTTCTATTCCTAATGAATCTATACTACCAAGTGCTGTAGTTGATGGAAGAAATACTTTATTTTATAAATAAATCCTAAACCAAAATAATAATCCTATTTGAAATTATTATAAATAAAGTAATTATTTCAATTTTAAAATTTATTTATAACTTAATATATTAGGTAATGCTTTTTCTAATTGTTCTAATGATAACCCACATCTATTAGCATAATCTTCTGCTTGATCCTTATCAATAAAATTAGAATTAAAATATCTTGAATCTTCTGATGCAAAATATAAACCACAAACTGACGATACTGGATCCATCATATAACTTTCTGTAAGCTTAACTCCAGTTACCTTTTCGCCATTTAAAAGGTTAAATAATATCTTCATTTGACTTTGATCAATAAGTGATGGATAACCAAATGCAGGTCTTATTCCCCTATAACTAGCTTTAAATATTTCCTTCATTGATAAATTTTCATCCTTTGCATATCCCCAATAATTTTTTCTAATATCTTCATGAAGTTTTTCTGCAAAAGCTTCTGCTAATCTATCACATACAAGTTTTAACATAATTGCATTATATGAATCGCCCTCTGCTTCTAATTTTTTAGCATATTCATCTGCCTTTAATCCTGTTGTAACTATAAACCCACCTAAATAATCATCTTTATTAATTTCCTTAGGAGCAATAAAATCAGAAAGACATAAATATGGCCCTTTATTCTTCTTTCTTTGTTCTCTAAATAAATTAAATGTTGCAGCTAATGACTTATCCTTATTATAAAGTTCTATATTGTCTCCATTAGAATTAGCTTTAAAGATTCCAAAAACCCCTTTAATATCTACAATATTGTTTTCTTCAATAAAATCTAACATCTTATTTGCATCATTAAATATTTTTTTTGCTTCTTTTCCATAAGCAGAATCTTCTAATATATCTGGATATAATTTTTTTATTTCCCATGCTATAAAGAAGAAAGTCCAATCTATATATGGTCTTAAATCAGATACTGTATAATTCATTACCTCTTTAATTCCTATAAAATTAGGCTTAGGAATTTCCCTGTTATTCCAATTTATATTAAATTTATTTTCTCTTGCCTCTTTTAAAGAAACTAATTCACTTTCATAACTATTATAAGTATTTCTTACTTCCTCATATTCTTTTTTTATAGACTTTATATATTCTTTTTTATTCTTACCTAATAATTTTTTAGATATTTCTACAGTTTTAGATGCATCATATCCATAAATAACCGGTCCACTATAATTAGGTTCAATTTTAAGTGCTGTATGTGCTTTTGATGTTGTAGCTCCACCTATTATTAAAGGAATAGTCATATTTCTCTTTTCCATTTCAGCTGCAATATGACACATTTCATCCAATGAAGGTGTTATAAGACCACTTACTCCAATTATATCAACATTTTCTTTTATTGCTGTTTCTATAATTTTTTCACATGGAACCATTACACCTAAATCTATTATTTCAAAATTATTACAAGCTAAAACTACACCAACAATATTTTTACCAATATCATGGATATCTCCCTTTACAGTTGCTAACAATATTTTTCCAGCACTAGCTGCTTGTCCTTGTGCTTTATCTTTTTCAATATATGGCAGCAAATGAGCCACAGCTTTTTTCATAACCCTTGCAGATTTAACTACTTGAGGCAAGAACATCTTTCCATCACCAAATAATTCTCCAATTTTTGTCATACCATCCATTAATGGTCCTTCTATAATAGAAAGTGGCTTTGGATAAGCATTTACTGCTTCTTCTAAATCTTCTTCTAAATATTCCGTAATTCCCTTAACTAAAGCATAGCTTAACTTTTCATTTAAACTTTTTTCTCTCCATAAATTTTTATTAGTTTGAACCTTTGTATTTCCTTGCTTATAATCATCAGCTTTTTCTAATAATTTTTCCGCTGAATTCTTATGCTTATTTAAAACTACATCTTCAACTAACTTTAATAAATCTTTAGGAATATCATCATAAATTTGAATCATTCCAGGATTAACTATTCCCATATCCATTCCAGCTTCAATTGCATGATATAAAAATACAGAATGCATAGCTTCTCTTATTGTGTTATTTCCTCTAAATGAGAAAGATAAATTTGATACCCCACCTGAAACTTTTGCATATGGTAAATTTTCTTTAATCCATTTGGTTGCATTAATATAATCAACTGCATAATTATCATGTTCCTCAATACCAGTCGCTATAGCTAAAATATTAGGATCAAAAATTATATCTTCTGGTGGGAAATTTAATTTATTTACTAATAAATCATAAGCCCTTTTGCAAATGGATATTTTTCTTTCATACGTATCAGCCTGTCCATTTTCATCAAACGCCATTACAATAACAGCAGCACCAAAATCTTTAACTATTTTTGCATGACTTAAAAACTCTTCTTCCCCATTTTTTAAAGAAATAGAATTTACTATTGGTTTTCCTTGAATACTTTTTAAACCAGTTTCAATTACTTCCCATCTTGAGGAATCTATCATAATTGGTCTTGATGATATATCTGGTTCAGCTGCTATAAGTCTTAAAAAATACTCCATTTCCTTTTGACTATCAAGTAAACCATCATCAAAATTTATATCTATGATCTGAGCACCATTTTCAACTTGCTCCTTTGCTATAGACAAGGCCTCTTCATAGTTTTTTTCTCGTATAAGTCTTGCAAACTTTGCAGAACCTGCAACATTAGTTCTTTCTCCTATATTTATAAAATTATTTTCTTTATTACTTCTTATTATTTCTAGTCCACAATAAATGCTTTCTTTTTTTTTTTTAGGAATCTTTCTTGGCTCTAATCCTTCAACTGCTTCTGCAATTGCTTTTATATGATCTGGAGTAGTTCCACAGCATCCACCTACAATATTAACATCCTTTTCAAGTGCAAGTTCTCGTATATATCCTGCTGTCATCTTTGGAAGTTCATCATATTCTCCTAAAACATTTGGTAAACCAGCATTAGGATAACAAGATATATACACATCTTCAGTATGAGCTAATTGCTTTATAAAAGGAATCATATCAGCTCCACCAAAAGAACAATTTAAACCAATAGAAATAACATTTTCATTTCTTACTGATTGTGCAAAAGCATCTAATAATTGTCCTGATAATGTTCTACCTGACTTGTCTGTAAGTGTTCCTGAAATCATTATTGGTAAAACTACTTGCTTTTTTTCATAAACTTTATTTGCAGCAACTATAGCAGCTCTACAATTTAATGCATCAAATACAGTTTCTATTAATAAACAGTCTACTCCACCATCTATAAGTGCACTTATTTGTTCTTTATATGCATTTACTAAGCTATCAAAAGTTACATTTCTATACCCAGGATTTTCTACATGTGGTGATAATGATGCTGTTTTATTTGTTGGCCCAATAGAACCAGCAACAAACCTTGGTCTATTAGGATTATTTTTAGTAAATTCATCTGCTACTTCTCTTGCTATTTTTGCAGCATTATAATTTAAATCATAAACTAAATTTTCAGTGCCATAATCTTCTTGTGAAATACTTGTAGAATTAAATGAATTTGTTTCAATTATATCTGCACCTGCTTTTAAAAAGCTTTTATGTATTTCTTTAATTACTTCTGGCTTAGTTAATGATAATATATCATTATTCCCCTTTTGATCTTTATGAAAATCTTTAAGTAATTCTCCCCTAAAATCTTTTTCAGTTAAATTATATTTTTGTATACTTGTTCCCATGGCTCCATCAAGAACTACTATTTTTTTTTCTAAAATTTCAATTAAATTACCCCTATTCATTTGCATTTCCTGCCTTTATTTTATAAATGTTTTAGAATATTATACAATTTTTTATAATTATTTACAACCTTTATTATACTTGTTAATTTTTGGTTTGTGTTTAAAGGAATTGTATGTTTTAAATGACAAATAACAAGTTAAGGAGTTTTTTAAGTATTTCAACATTAACTTGCTATTTGTCACTTGTCCATTATTGATAATTAAGCCTATTTTTTTATTATTGAAAATATTGATGCACTTATAATTCCTATAATTCCCCCAAGTGCAAAAAATAATAAAGTTTCTTTTGCTATAACACCTATTATAATTCCAAGACCTACACCACAAGTTAACCCTTTTGTTAAATATTTATAATCCTTTTCTCTTAAACTTATTTTTTTCCACAAAATTATTACCCCTTATATTACATATTGCTAAATTATTTCTATATAAAATAGACTTATATATTGCAAAAAAAGTTCTCTATTTTCAAATTTTTTAATATCCTGGTAATTATTAAGCAACATCATTATATGAAACATTTTTAAAAAAGTTCCTTATAAGATATCAATATTTTAAATATAAAATAAATACACCTTAGCCTAAATAAATTAAACTAAAGTGTATTTAAATACAGTTATATAAACTAATTTTCTTTACTTATTAATTCTTCAAGAATTTCTGCAGCATCTTCTACACAACCCCTACATGAGCGTAAAACTTTACCTCCCTCTAACCCTTTTAATTCTCTACATATAACAGATGAATTTTTTTCCTTAAACTTCTTTTCTATTTCCTTTAATAAACTCAAATCTTCTTTTATTGGCTCTGCAGGATTATCTGGATTTATATTTCCATTTAAATAATTAACAATTACATAAGCACCCATTACAGCACCACAAACCTTATATGCACCTCCACTATATCTTCTAACCATATCCTTCATTGTTAATTCATCAACATCTACTAAGTCACAAAATGCACATGCAACAGCTTGAGAACAAGTATATCTATTTTTATGCAATTCAATTGCCTTTTCTTTTCTTAATCCCAATTTTGCCTCATTCCTTTCTTCATAAATAAACTTCATTTAATATTATATATATTTTTTTTATAATTGTAATCTAATAATTTCTTTATAAAATATCTTAGCATTATTACTGTATTAATAAAAAGAGTTTTTTATTATTTTGATTGATAAAATATTTTAATATCAATATAATTTCTTTTAGGAGGTAAATTACTATGTCAAAAAGTAAAGCTGTAAAAACCATTGAAGAAAACAAAAGAAGAACTTTTTTAGCTACTGAAATTACTAAACCTTTAAATTTATCAACAATTTCAATAAGTAAAGCTATAAATCCCTCTAGAAATGATAGTTATACCCTTACTTCAACTACAACCACTAGATATTTTTTGAGTAAAAATAGTGATTTTATTTCAAAAGAGGGAATTACATTATACTTAAATGATGAGTTCAAATATATTGATATTTACACCTATAAAAAAGTAACTTCTACTAATGATATTGCAAAGAAATTAGCATTAAATGGAGCTAAACATGGCACTATTGTAATTTCAGAAGAACAAACTAATGGTAAAGGAAGACTTGGAAGGTCATTTTATTCACCTGCTAACACTGGAATTTATATGAGTATAATACTTAAGCTATCCTTAACAACAATGGATTCAGTGTTAATTACCACATCATCGGCTGTTGCAATTTGTGATGCAATTGAAAAATTAACGGGTATTAACTGCCAAATTAAATGGATTAATGATATTTATTTAAATGGTAAAAAAATTGCAGGAATACTAGCAGAAACTTCTACTAATTTTGAAAGTAAAACCATTGATTATTTAATTTTAGGTATAGGATTAAATTTTACACAACCTAAAAATGATTTTCCAGAAGAATTAAGAAAAATTGCTTCATCCTTATTTGAGCATAATAATAGTACAATTAATCGAAACTTGCTTTGTGCAGAAATTGCAAATAATATTTTAAATATGATTTCTAAAATAGAAAATTATGATTTTATTTCAGAATATAAAAAAAGGAGTATAGTTTTAAATCAAGATATTATATATACTTCTAAAGGAATATCTTTAATTGGAAAAGCAATTGACATAGCTAATGATGGTTCTTTAATTGTAAAAAACTCTGATGGGTCAACTAAAATATTAAATTCTGGAGATATTACAATTAGAAAAGTAAATGAATAAAATATATGCTTCTATAAATTATAGACCCTGTAAAAAACTTTGTGTAAACTGAATAAAATTAATACATAAAAGCTGATTTAAATTAATAAATCAGCTTTTATTGTCTATTTATTTAATTCTCTAATTAATTCTCTTATTTCTTCATTAATACCTCTTCCAGCATCAAAAATCCTTATTTCAATTCTATCATTAAACTTTCGTGATATAACAGATAAAGTTGTATTTTTTTCATTATATTTTATAGCATTATCTATTAAATTACTTATTGCTCTTGTAAATTTAACTTCATCAATATTAACTAAATATTCTTCTTCAGATATATTAAAATCATAATTAAAATCTTTTGCCTCTAGCTCTGGAATATAATAAGCAACAATTTCTCTTAAGACTTCATTTACATCTACATTTTTCATATTTAATTTATAATCCATACTATCTAATAAAGAAAATTCAAATAAATCAGTTATTATTTTAGTTGCTCTCCTTGAATTTATGTTAATTATAGTTAAATATTCTTGTTTTTCTTCTTTATTATTTACATATTGATAACAACGGCTTAATTGAGATGCTACTCTCGCTGTTAACTCAATGGTATTAATTGGTTTAACTATGTAATCATCAGCACCTAATCCTAATGCTAAAACCTTATCACTATCAGTTGACATAGCTGTTATAAAAATTATTGGAATCACAGAAGTTTTTCTTATTTCTTCCATTACAGTTATACCATCTATATTAGGCATCATTATATCTAATAATGCTAAATGAACTTCTTGATTTTTAAAAGCTTCTAAAGCTTCTATTCCATCTTTACATTCAATTACCTCATAACCTTCTTTCTTCATATTTAAAGCTAATAACCTTCTTATATCGTCTTCATCTTCAGCAATTAAAATTTTCATATTATTTATCCTCCAATAATTTTTCCTTAGCATAACATTTACTTGCTAAATCTAGCATATTATTATTTTCATATACTATAGCTAATCTTCTCCATAAAATAGATTGTGTTGGATGCTTTTCAATACTATCTTTTAAAAATTCTATAGTTTTTTCAAATCCACTATTTGTTTCATAAAGAGTACACAAAAACTCATATGCTCTCATATCATTTTCATTATTTTTAATATATTCTTCTAAACATTGAATTTTAATGTCTATATAATCATTTATATCATTAGTATTAATTGCATAATATTCACTATCATATATGTTATAACTTTTACTTACTTCACTTTCAAACTCATCTAAAGATATTCCCATAACTTCATTAAAGCTTTCTTCAAATGTATTTATCTTGCATTTCTCAAATATATCACCAATTGATTTTTCGCCATTAAACTGAATTATTTTATGAATTAAATAAGTGCTTTGAGCAAATAGTTTTGAATTTTCTTCACTTTTACTAGCTTCAATCCATACATTACTATTATCTAATTCCTTCAATGGTAAAAAAATTGATGCTTCATAAATTGGTTCCACAAGAGAACAATAATATTCATTAAGTCCATTTATAAACCATATAGGAAAATATTGTTCATTTAAGTTATTATCTTTAAAAAAGTTATCAAGTAAATAATTATAATATAAGTTAAATAATTTTTCTTTAAAACTCATTGACTGTATTACAAATGAATCATCATTTTCTCTTATTTTTGGTAAGTTATTAATAATTTCTCTAAAAACATCTTCAACATTCATATAAATTGTATTTAATGTTTTATTATAATACCCAGCCCCATGTCTTTGTATATCTCCTATGCTCAATCTTTCTTGAAATATTTCTTTATCAAAATCTAACTGAATTGTAAGTTCTTCTTTAGGAATATATCCTAAAATTTCATTTGATTTTACTTCAATTTTATCTAAATATGAAAATAATAAAGGCAAAGCTATTTCAACTTCTTCATTATGAAGTATTTTGTAGTTTTTATATAATGTTTCTTTAAAGTTATTTTTATATTCTTTATCTTCAAATTGTGAATAATAAATTTTATTTATTTTATATTTTATAAATTCTTTTCCAGGAGTACTATTAGTATAAGCTATTCCCATCCCTACAATAATAACAAGACTTGTCCCAATTATAATTTTCTTCTTATATTTTATCATTTTTATTATTATCCCCCTAAATATTCCGTATTTTTAATTAAATTTCTTTAATCTTTATCAATTGGTATTGTTAATCTTAATAATAAGATAATATATTATAATTAATCTACTATTATATAAACCTTAAATTTACCTTAAATTAGTATCATTGAAAAAAGAGATATAGCTAATAAAAGCTATATCTCTGAGGAAATAAGTAAAGACATACTGCCAGAGCTGACAAATGATTTGGTGAAAAATTCAGAAAATAATAAAGGATAAAATAAAGTCTCATCACCCTGAAAGTAGAAATACAGTTTAAAAGGAATTATAATAATAAAGACTTGAATAGTAATATGAATCTTATATTATTTTTATTGTTATATATAAGTAAGTATTATGAAAACAGGATAATTACGATTAAATATCTTAGTAGTTTAGTAGATCTAATTTAAACAATAGTATCAAAAGAATTGAAAAAACTTGAAGAATTAGGCCATATAAAATCAGAAATGGTAACTTACAAAAATATAACTTGAAAAATTGAATGAATATCATATTATAAAAAATATAATTACAATAAAGATGAATATAATATTGAAATAAAACATCTTAGGAATAAGTATACAGATATAGAATTTTGTACATTATTAAGACTTAAATTAGAAAAATAAACTTAATTAGATAAACTGAAAGATTCAGAATATAATCCACCACCAGTTGTAACATTATATCCGCCAGGATTTTGACCACTTGGAGTTACAGTAACAGTTTTATATTCAGTATTAATATATGTAAAATATTTTAATATTTATAAAAAAATGAAATCTAAAGTAATATCAATAGTGTTTATGAGAGATATATTGAGAGATATATTGATAGATGATTGGAATTAAATATATCAGTCAAGTATAAATAGAGTAGAATTGTATGGATCTTAGAATTCCTTTATTCCCGGAACTAAATTATCTTTATATTTAATAGGAATATA